>Ga0031654_10000028_pt1 | contig 27791 bp, 31 predicted proteins | sample FrelakmetCRP12CR_FD_55268 | JGI IMG/M metagenome (GOLD analysis project Ga0031654, IMG submission 55268) | Freshwater lake sediment microbial communities from the University of Notre Dame, USA, for methane emissions studies - CRP12 CR | ecosystem: Environmental > Aquatic > Freshwater > Lake >...
CTTTATGGCTCCACGGCTCCATAAGTTAAGCGGCTGTTGACTGCTATTTTGTAACGTGATATGATTTGTCTTTCGGACAAGGGAATGATATGAAAGTGACAGATGAAATAAGAAACTGACCACCGTTGGGACGTTGAGTGAGACGCTAATCCCTCCCATCGGCTTCATTTTTTCTGCATTATGTAAAACGCTGAACTGTTCTCTTCAGAGTTTCCTTTGACCATATCTATCTCGTTTTGACCTTTTCAAGCTTTTTGAGAGCCTCGAAGTTATCCTTGCTTATCCAAACAGTGCTTATGTTTTGGCGCATAGCGTTAGCAGCTTCGATTAAACGCGCCGGACGCAATGAAGATAAAAGGTTAAGCCAGCGTTAACCTGAGCAAGAATGCGAAGATATAAACTGTAAAAGTCGAGTTTTTCATGTCCGCTTCAAACGAAGAACACGCAGACTCGTTACGCAAGAACAGGTTGATGATATGGAACACGAATCAGCCATCAATTACGAACTTGAGGCGCTGCCAGATAGTGATAAAGAACGCTTCGAGCGGATAAGAGCCGCTCAAATAGAAAAACATGGCAGCGAGAGGCCAGAGCAATTGCATAGCGCATTGCATGCTATTCGGCGGGCCGTGTATCAAAGGCAGGAATCGGAAAGTATCAAAGAGGGAAACTTCGCCCTATTCCGCAGCGCTCGTCTCAGTATAGCGTTACTGCTGGAAGAAGAAGTCGAAAAAGACGAAGAACTGCTGAGGAAGACGCTCGCGACTCATCTTGAATTGTGCTACATAGATCTAAACGGTCCCCAAAACAGCGAAGCACGCGAACGAGAACTCAATAACGTGGCTCCTTTTGGTCCGAGCCAGGGCGTTCTGACATCTAGCATTGTGAACAAGACAAACGTCTACATCGAGCGACTCGACTTGACGAGAGCTGAGACAGAAAGCCTGTTTCGTAAACACATTGGCAGACATCTAAGTAGGTTAAACCTGCCTCTTTCGGTGGATGAGGGTTGGACTGAACTGGAGCCCAACTTGATTTTCAAACACGAATGATCGTCAAAAAATCGCCCGAAGCGGATGAATAAGGTTAATGTTGACACTTAATCGTTGTAATTAGCTGTGCGCGACTTGGAGCAGTCCATCTGCAAAGACGTTTTTGAGCACAAACTGTGGCGTGATAATGTTGAACCAGAATTCAAAGTTGGCCATCAACGACAGAAACTCGATCGGTTTTTCCTGACTGCCCTCAATAGTGGCTTCATCCGCGCCAGTTTGTCGGCCAGGCTGGCCTCGCCCAGAACAACGTGGTCCAACGCAGAGCTAGTTACTATCCCGATCTCTTAGACTACGGGAGGTAGACTGGCAACTAAGGCAAATCGGAAGTGAAATAGCTCAAATACTAAACGGAAGAAACAGCCCGATACACGCTGTTCGTCGATGCGTAGAAGAAATTTATAGGCGATCGGCTATAAGTTGCGCTGACCACTATGACCACTGCGAGGAAAGGAGAGCTTGTCATACAGCGACTCGAGTCGCTCTTCGGCCAGGTAAGATTTGACGACGACTTTTGGCGGGAACGCAAAGAGCCGTTTTGGCTCATCGTAGACACGATCTTATCCCAGAACACCTCTAATGCGAATTCTGGAGCAGCCCTTCGGAATATATTAATCAAATATAAAACAATTGAAGACGTTTTTTTGACAAATGTGCAAGATATAGCGCGCGAAATTAGACAAGCGGGACTATACGAGTCTAAAGCCAGAAGCATAAGCGCTGTGGCCAATGAAATAATGGAAAACTATGGTGGGGACACGTGGTCCTTCATCGGCGGCAGCTATGAATCTGCTCGAGAGCGGCTCCAGAACGTCTTGGGCGTTGGGCCAAAGACAGCGGACGTTGTCCTTCTTTTTGCCCGTGATTGTGATATCATCCCCGTCGACACGCACGTTTTTAGAGTCTCGCGACGAATCGGACTGGCCCCCCAAAAAGGGGGCTATGAGGTCGTTAAGGCGGCTTTAGAAGACGAGGTACCACGGGGGAAACGCAAGTTCGCCCACATAGCTTTAATTAAATTTGGCAGAGAAATATGCAGCGCCCGACGGCCGCAGCACTGGAACTGCTCACTTACCGATGTGTGTACGTACTTTCAAGAAATGTCGAGCGACGGCAAGTAATGTATTAACGTTTAAATAAATCGAACCGTTTCAAGATTCATTGGGCTTCTAGTTTCAATTTTGAATTTCTTGTATATCGTGCTCGCCAAATCTGTACACTTGTTTTCTTCACCGTGACTCGTGACAATCTTTTCTGGCCGAGGGTTAAGTCGCTTAACGTATTCGATCAGCTGCTGTCGATCCGAGTGCCCAGAAAACCCATCAACCGTCTCGACATTCATGTTTATTTGCATCGTGGCCGTTTTGCCGTTGTTTGAAACAGGTATCTCTTTCCACCCTTTTTGTATACGCCGACCGAGCGTCCCTTCTGCTTGATACCCGACGAACACCAATGTGTTGTTTTCCTGTGGTCCGAGCGCTTTCAAATATTCCATCACAGGACCGCTGTTAAGCATACCAGAGGTGGCAAGAATAACGCATGGCTCGCCCTTTATAATATCGTCGCGCATTTTTTGCTCCACTTGGACGAAGCTATCTGAGAGAAACGGATTCATGCCCTCGTGAAATATCATGTTTCTTAAATCATTGTTGAGATACTCAGGATATGTCGTGTGAATGGCGGTTGCTTCCCATATCATGCCGTCGAGGTATACGGGGATCTCGTTGATGATGTTTCTCCGAATTCCTTCTTCGAGAACGATCATAACCTCTTGGCTTCGTCCCACTGCGAATGCCGGTATGAGTACTTTTCCACCCTTTGCTAGGGTCTGTCGTATGACGGAGTATAGTCTATTCTCAGCATCGCGTCTTGAGGGGGTTTGGTCATGCGGCCCTCCATACGTCGCCTCCATTATGAGCGCCTCAAGTCGCGGAAAGCTGTTGACTGCGGGGTCAAATAGCCTGCTCTGTTCGTACTTGAAGTCCCCTGTAAAAGCGACGTTGTAAAGTCCCTCTCCCACGTGAAAGTGGGCGATCGAAGATCCTAGGATGTGTCCCGCGTTGTGAAATGTCAATCGCACATCGGGCGCTATATCAGTCACTCCGCCGTAGTTCAACGCGATTGAATGCTTTATGACCTCCCTTATTTTGGCGGAATCGTACGGGATCTTACGTCCCTCACGAGCAGCAACGTCAATATAATCGAGCTGTAGAAGCGACATCAGGTCTCGCGTTGGTGGCGTGCAATATATTGGGCCATCATAACCGTACTTGAATAGAAGTGGAACGAGCCCCGCGTGATCGAGGTGTGCGTGCGTGACGACAACCGCGTCAAGTTGATCTAGAGGGCTTACTTCAGGGGCGTAAAGGTAGGGTGTAGCGCTGTCTTCTGACCCTACGTTAACGCCGCAATCTATCAGAATCTTCGATTCGGGAGTCGATAGCAAAAAAGAAGTTCTGCCAACTTCCCGACATCCACCGAGGGTCGTAACGCGTATCCACTGGTCTTTCGAAGTCACCTCTCGATGAATCTTTTTGCCCATTGTCTTGAGAAGCTCTTTGCGCTCTTCGCTGTAAGAACGCAAGTATTGGCGTATCTCCTTCACTGTAACTGATTCAATCGGAGGCGTTCGCACAACTCGAGGCGTCCACCCTACTTTTTTGGTGATCTCCCGGAGTGTGGCACCGTGTCGCCCGATTACTAGTCCTGGCTTTTTGGCTTCTATGACGATTTCACCGGTGTCGAGGTCAAAATAGTGGTTTGTAATACCGGCTTCTTCGGGAACGATACCGCTTATTTCCGCTATTGACGTTTCGGGATCCGCTAAAACGCGTGGATCTGGTCTTACTACTATTCGTTTGCGAAGTTCTCGGGCGAGTTTCTTGACTATCTCGCCATTATCTGCGAACGTCCTCGGATCGTCGGTATAGATCACGACTTCGGGCCCCTCAAACTCAAGGTCCGTTATCGTGACGTTAGCGGGCAACCTCTCTTTGACGCGTTGTTTCAAGTCATTAAGTGCTTCTTCAACCGGCATTATGTGACTTCCACAAAAAAAATAAAAAAAACAAAAATAGCGATAGCAGCAATTGTTGCTTAAATTGCGAGAGCTGCTTTTCTTTTGTCTATTTCATCACTGCTAACTTCGACATATCCTTTTTCCGTAATTTTTATGACGTGCATATCGTTTCCTGAAGCCGAATCTCTTTTCATTGCAGACGCAAGCGCTCTAATAGCGAGATCGACGCCATCGTCAATGGGGATCTTTTCAACGAATCTGTCTTCGATGACGCCAAAAGCCATTGGCGATCCTGATCCTTGCGCTGTAGCAAGGCGTTCTTCAATTTGACCTCCAACGGCGTCCAATGAGTAGAGTGAAGACGCATTCTTGTCAAAGCCGCCTATCATGAGCTGCACGAAATACGGATAGTACCGGTTGCTGTTAAGGATATTAGACAGCAGGGTCGCTATTGCTGCGACTGTCATCGGCTTGCCTTGTCGCATCTTGTACAATTTGGCCTCGACGGTTATGGTACGAACGAGGCTCTGTGCATCACCGACGCCGCCAGCGATCGTCATCCCAACAAGATCATCAATTTGGTATATCTTTTTGCCCTCTTTGCTGGATATGAAGTTGCCCATGGTGACGCGACTTTCTGATGCGAGCACAACGCCGTCCTTACATACGATACCAATGGTAGTCGTGCCTTTATATTGATCGACATTAGTCATTTTACTACCTCAGAAAATAGCAAACAAAAATCAGTAAACACTCCCTAGTTCATTACGTTTCTATTTAAACCTATCTATATGCTGATAATCGGCAAAAATCCATAAAAATGCAATAAATCTAAAAACACACTTGAATGGTGCCGCTAAAAATCAACCTCTATAGTTATATTTATGTTCTCAGGTTTTTTTAACTTTTCGACAAACTTACGGTCGAGATCTCGAGCTGCCTTGTTTGCCCCTACCATTAACGTCCTTCCTGAAACAAATGCGCTCTTTCTTACAACCATATCATTGGTGTCCGAAAGCGTGAGATGGGCGCTGCCGAAGCCAGTTATCACCTCACTCATGTGTCCTGCCTGAATCGTCAAACAAATTTTAGCTGTCTTTGTGCTCAAAGCAGTTTTAACATCGCTCACCAGATCACTTAACGATTTATCAGCTGAAACTGCAACTACACAGTCTGCCCTTTTTGAGATTGAGTCATCTTTGGTGATTTGAAGCGTCGTTTTATGTGTCGCCAGGATATTACGATGGCCTTTGGCGCGTATCGTATCGCTTAACATCGAATATATAATCCGTAAGCAAGTAGTGACTTTAACCGATGGTGTATAAAGAGACTAACGTTGAGTGTCCTGCGTGTTCGTCAGATAAAAAGGTACCCCACGAAGTATTGCGCACAGCTAAGAAGCTCGTAATTCGCTGCACAGTGTGTCACACTACGCAGCAAGTAGATCTCCCTCGAAGCGTTGCAAGCCTCAAGCTTAAGGTCGTAGTGAGCGACTATGATCAATCTCATTTGAGCTGGCTTGAGTTAGGGGCTCTCGAACGGCTTCATATAGGAGACGAATTCATTGTTGAGAACTTGTCGATTGACGCCGTTCGAATAACTGCTATCGAACTTAGCAACGGAGTCCGAACTGTAGAGGCAGACGCTGAGTCGATTCGAGTCCTTTGGGCTCAGAAAATCGATAAGGTAGTCGTTAAGATAGCCGTTCACTCAGGCAAGACAACGAAATCACACAAAGTGGCGTTTGATGGCGAGAAGACATTTGTCGTCGGAGACAAAGAACGGTTAGGAGAAGTAGTTCGTATTAAGATCAAGCAGGGGCCCGTTCTGGATCGCGTTGGGCAGTCTGCCAGTGTAAAAGACATCGCGAGAGTGTACATCAAAGGCATAACCAGAAGAAGTGGCGATCGGAATCAGTTTTTTTTGAATCGGCATAAGCCTGCGCGAAGGAGGTAGCACGACGCCTTTAGAGCTCGAAAGGACATCACTTCTGAAAGGCTTAAGACATCGAGGTATAAGCGAGCGAGTGGTGTGCGCAATGGGCGCGGTGAGACGCGAAGACTTCATTCCACAGAACTTGCGCGATTATGCATATCGAGACCAGCCGCTGCCAATTGGAAAAGAGCAGACGATTTCTGCTCCGCATATGGTAGCAATTATGTGTGACATCTTATGCGTTGAGCCCCGCTCTCGCGTGCTCGAGATAGGCACCGGCTCAGGTTATCATGCGGCTGTGCTGGCAGAGCTTGCGGGGGAGGGGATTATCTATACCATCGAAAGATTTGAAGGATTAGCGGAGCAGGCAAGCAAGCGCTTGCCTGCAAATGTAGTGCCCAGCATTGGAGACGGGTCTTTAGGACTCCCAGAACACGCTCCTTTCGACAGGATTCTTGTGACTTGTTCAGCTCCCGAAATTCCACCTCCATTGCTTGCACAGTTGAAGGTGGGGGGTCGGATGGTATTACCTTTAGGAAAAGAACTCCAGGAACTGTACTTAGTTCGCAAAAACAGCGTGATAGCAAAAGAGGCACGCGGCGCCGTCGCCTTCGTTTTGCTAGTAGGAAAATATGGGTTTCTGGACGTGCATGACGATGAAGGTCCAAATCACTTGAGCCGCTAGGGCTAACAAACTACGTTACAACCACTGGGCCAGTGACTTTTGAGCTGCTTCATCTCGAGCACCAGTTATCCGCTGCACAGTACTTTCAACCCTCTCTCTCGAGAAATCGTGCTCGTCACATAAGAAACTCACTAGCGCTTCTTCGTTTACTGGGGCCCACGTAAGATCATACTCGTGAGTGACGTCAGGGTCAAGGAATAACTGCTTTATGCGCTCGTAATCAAGGCTCTCCCCTAGATTATCCAACGCTCGTTGAATGTCAACGCTCTTTATCATCCTCAGGGCTTTTTTCGGTCCTATACCTTTAACCCCTTTGTTGTAATCTGTTCCAACAAGAATGCTCACCTCGATTAGCTGCTCGCGATTTATCTCCAGAGAGGAGAGGACGTCGTCGAGCTCTATTAGTTCGGGGCTAATGCGCACGTAAACATTTTTGCCGGGGAGTTTTCGTCTTCCCGTTATGGTCAAGTTTCTCACTAGTCGTGGCGTTCCAAAGAGCAGTGCGTCAACATCTTGAGACGCAGTAAACGAGACGTCTCCTTTGCTTGTCATATACGCCGCTTGTGCTTCTCCCTCACTTGATGCATTGACCGTAGGGATACCCAAGTGACGCAACAGGACCTTTGAGCTTTCGAGAATCTGCTCATCAAGTCGAGTTGACGCTTGAGCGTATTTAAAAGCGTCTGCTCTCCCTTCTGCTCGTGCCTGCTCCCACTCTCGCGTAGCGTTTTCTCTCGTTTCTTTACGCTTAAGCACAGTGTCTTTCTTCCATTCTGGCGGTTCTCCATCAAAAACGTAAACGGGCCTCACCCCAGCTTCTATGATATAGGCGGTTCGATAAAATAGCCCCGAGAGATGAGAGGTAATCCTCCCAGCGTTGTCCATTAATGGCGTCCCGTCCCGTTGACGGATGATACTCAAGAATTGATATATGGCATTGAAAGCGTCAATGGCGACACTGTCGATCTGTTCTATTTCTATCTTAGTCCGCGGAAGCAGATCTCCGATTGGAACTCCCATGCTACCAACCCTGCGTAGTTTTGGGTACGTCGGCAGCTGAGTTAAATCTATGCAAGGTAAACACATTAAAACGCTGAAGCGGCGATGAGACCATACGCTGCGTCCGGTCAGCTATCTTTTTTAGTTTTTTAGCTTATAATATTCTTTTGCACTATCCTGCTGTCAAAATTTCTTAGAATACTGGAGGATGCGCACGTGGCCGCAACTCTATATACCAGGAGCGCGCATACGGCCAAGGTAGCAGTGGGCCTTTCATTTAGCTGCTTTTGGTCTTTGAGTTTACAGCGGACGGCGGAGCGTGTTTATCTAAATGAATGAGATTCTAAAGCGCATTTCGCCTTTTGCGATGGTACTGTTCATCGTAGCTATTCAGTTGGTCGCGCTTCTATTAGCCCATCCGTTTCAAGCATCAGACGTGAAAGCATTCAGCAATCCGGAATCTGTTTATAATCCGATTTACTACTTTTTGCTTGTTTTGGCTTTTACTGCCTTTTTGCTTCTCATCATAAAACTGGGGCGGCGTTGGATAATACAGGTCGTTATCGGCCTCGTGATCATTTCAACCCTTTACTTTGTATATTCATCAGTCCTGCTCAGTTACGCAGATGTAGGAGAGGTGATAGCGATAGGCGCAACCGCATTCACCGCTTTTGTTCTGTTTTATTACCCTGAATGGTGGGTGATAGACGCTGTTGGGATCTTGATCGGTGCAGGGGCAGCCGCAATTTTTGGCATCTCCCTTGCTGTTGTGCCTGCTTTAGTGTTACTGATAGGACTCGGCATTTATGACTTCGTGTCTGTGTATGAGACTAAGCATATGATTAGCCTCGCGGAGGGCGTTGTGGACCTAAAGTTGCCAGTATTGTTCGTGCTGCCTCGAAACAGGGGATACTCTCACGTGCAGTGGGCACAGGAAGCTTCGAACATAACTGGTGAAGAAAAGTTAGAGAAACGCGAAGCCTTCTTTATGGGGCTCGGTGATGCAGTCATTCCAACTGTTCTGGTTGTATCTGCAAACTCATTCTTGGTTGCACCGGCAATAGGGTTAATAAATGTGCCTGCTCTTGGCGCTGCAGTTGGAACTATTGCAGGTTATGCCGCCCTAATGTGGTTCGTTGTCAAAGGAAAACCTCAAGCAGGTTTGCCCTTCTTAAATTCAGGTGCTATCGGTGGCTTTCTGTTCGCTTGTTACATTGCTGGCGTCCATCCGTTCTAGCTCTCAGCGACTTTGTTACGCTCGAACGTTTTGGGGACCTTGCGCGTGTGAGCATTAGCAAGATCAATTGAGGCTTTGAGAACCTGTGCGATCCCTTCACCGGATTTTGTTGAGATCTCAAACGATTCTTCAACTGATTCTATCGGTTTTAGGTCAACTTTGTTTGCTGCAACTATGATAGGAAGGGCAACTTGTGATCTTAACTCGTTTAAAAGACTAAGTTGATCTGGTACTGTATATCCAGACGTGTCTGAAGGGTCTACAATAAACAATATGACGTCTCCAAGGTGCTTGAGGGCTGAAATTGCCTGGAGTTCGATAGGGTTCCGTTTGAAGAGTGGACGATCTAGCAGGCCAGGCAGATCGACAATTTGATAACGTCTCTCACGGTATTTTATGTGCCCCACAACAATTCCCTTCGTTGTAAAAGGGTAGAGTGCAATCTCGGGCGTTGCACTGGTTACAAATGCAACAAAACTCGATTTTCCTACATTGGGATATCCAGCGACGAGTATAGTCGGCTCGTCCCCTAAGGCAGGAAATGCGTTTATTGTGTTTCGAGCTTTATTTAAGAAATCGAGATCCGATTGTATCTCTCTCATGATAGACGCTGTTCGCCCAAACATCTGCTTCCGCACGGCTTTTGCGTCAGGCACTCGAGGTATTCTTGCGATCGCAGCCCGTGATAACTGGTGGATTTTTGTTGCTGCCCAATTGATAGAAGCAAGTGACATTTTCAGCTTGTCAATTCCGATAACGATGTCGATTGTCTCTGCGTAAAATGGGTCGATCTCGTTAAGGTTTGGAAATCGCCGAACAATAAGTCGAAGGTTGTCAGCGAGGATATTTGACGCCGTCAGTATCATTGCCTTTTCTGCTGCTCGCCCTGGCGCTTTTCCTGCTCTTGCACGGACGCTTTTTCTGAATGCTTTGTCCAACAACTCTTTTGAAGTCGGAACTGTCTGAATATTAAACATTTTTTATTCCTAGACCCCCCCAGTTAATAAAACTTATATCTCATGATTAATCATACTGATTCAAGCAATGGAACTGTCTTCCGTTCAAAAGGAGATTCTGAGCGCTCTTATAAGTTTATATCGACTAAATTCTCGCTCAATAAGGGGCGAAGAAATAGCCAAGATCCTTGGCCGTAATCCAGGCACGATACGTAATCAAATGCAGTCGCTGAAAGCGCTTCAGCTTGTGGAAGGGGTTCCTGGGCCTAAAGGTGGATATAAGGCAACTGCTGCGGCCTACCGGGAACTGCAGTTGGACACGATGGCTGAGGAAGCACACGTCGTTCTAGTTAAAAACGGCGCTGAGATGAGTGATGTGTTGATTGAAGAAATAGATTTTACGACGGTTGCGCATCCAGACATCTGCAGTGCGGCGATTAGGGTAATTGGCAACGTTCGGGAGTTTGACGACGGCGATTTGCTTAAGCTAGGACCGACGCCTGTGAACAGGCTAACTATAAAAGGCACTGTTTGCGGCAGAAATGACGCAGAAAACACGGTCATCATGTTGGTCTCTGAGATGGTATCCCCTCCAAAAGCACCGATAAGTGAGTATGCCTCGACCTCTTTAGTTACAATCGAGATTAATACGCCTCTTCAACAGGTTGCCAAGATCCTAATCAATAATAATATTCACGGCGCACCCGTTAAGCGGGGTGACAAACTAGTCGGCGTGGTCACGCTGAAGGATATAGGAAAGGCCGTCGCAACTGCAAACTTCGGTTCAGCCGGCGATATTATGAGCCAAGACGTGTTCACAGTGGAAGAAGATAGACCTGTTTACGAGGCTATGCGTTTATTTGCCGAATATAGCGTTGGTCGCCTAATAGTGACCGCTAACGGTTCACCGAAAGGAATAATTACGCAAGGCGACGTGCTTCGTAAAATTTCGGCTCTTTAAGGTTTTGCCGATCATACATTTCGAGAACCGCTTCTTCTCGTTATTTCAATAAGTGGGTGAGTACTGCTTTCAAGTATTCGAATGTCAGTCAATGATCTGAGGCCGACGTTCTCAGCTGTCCGCTCCATACCTAAAGGCACGTCTCTGTCCATTGTAATAATGTAAGCGTCGACCTCTTTAAGGTTCAGACTTCGAGCTGCTACTGCTCTATGATGGCCATCTACCAACAAGGTCTTGTCACGCTTTTTTATTACTATCAAAGGTTCCGCAAGGCCTTTTTCAAGCTCGTACTTCCTTCCTTGGAGTTCATCTGCGAATATCTTCGACTGCGTCGGAACCAAATCCTGTATCTTCACTTGGCCAAGGTGCTCTTCCAATTGGACTTTATGGATCGTCCTTAGCGTTCGCATGAGCTTCCATACTTTGTCTGGCGTCGCGCGCTCAATCTGTGATCGCATTACATCTGTGTTTGAAATAATGCCGATGACGTTGCCATCATCGTCAATCACGGGCAGTTTCTTGTTGTCCGATCTCCAAAGCACGCGTGCGGCGTCAAACAAATCCATGTCACTACGAGCAACAACCAAATTTACAGACATAATCTCAGCGACTTTGATCGATGGGTCACACAGCAAGATGTCGAGCGAAGAAACGTACCCTATAATCTTTTTGTCTTTGACTACAGGAAACCCATCGTGTTTAGTACTTTTTATGAGAGTTATAACGTCTTTTACTGTGTCCGTTGCTGTAACGGTTATTACGTCTCGCGTCATGTAGTCTTCGACTTTGAGAGAACTCATTTTTCTATAATTAAGACGGTTTACAAGTAAATTAACCTAACTCGGTCGAATTGAACGCTCAGTCTACGTCTTAGGGTGTCAACAAGCGAACGTTAATAACCTTCAGTAGCCTTTTCACATTTGTGACAGCAGGTGCAATCGTCTACGATCCTTTGTATAATGAGCACGACACGGGCAGCCATATCGAATCCAGAAGCAGATTAGACGCGATCATGGAACGTATACGCGGCGATGAATACGCGCGAAGTATTGAAATAGTCAAACCGATTAAAGCCGCTGTTGAAAACGTTTGGGCTAACCACGATGCTAAATACATAGAAGGTGTCAGGCGGCTTGCAGAAGCCGGTGGAGGCTGGCTCGATTTGGATACTTACTGCTCATCGAAAAGTTATGAAGTCGCGCTGCTAGCAGTAGGCGGTGCTATCAGTGCAGTCGATGCCGTTATGAGAGACACGAACAACGCGTTTGCGCTTGTCAGACCACCTGGTCATCACGCAGTTCGCGATACCGCTATGGGTTTTTGCATCTTTAACAATGTTGCTTGCGCTGCAAAGTACGCCCTCTCTCGTTATAGCATTAAAAGGGTGCTGATAGTCGACTGGGACGTACATCACGGCAATGGTACGCAAGCATCTTTTTATGATGATCGTCGCGTTCTTTACGTTTCAACGCATCGACAGCCCTTTTATCCTGGAACAGGCGATTTTCACGAGGTTGGGTCAGGAGAAGGAGAGGGTTTCACCGTTAATTTACCGCTGCCTCCAGGTGTAAACGATGACGGCTTCTTCTATGCGTATGATCAGCTTTTGGTTCCAGCAATAAAACAGTTCAGGCCTGAGCTTACGTTTATATCAGCCGGGCAGGACATACACTACAAGGATCCACTCGGCGGTATGCTTGTCACCTGTGACGGATTCATTGGATTGACCGAGCGGGTACAATCAGTGACTCCACAAGGACGGGTTATCGCCTGTTTAGAAGGCGGTTACGATCTTCAGGCGCTTGCAGATTCAGTGCTCGCGATATGCGGTTCATTATTCGATTTTCCCACCAAAATCAATGAAGACGAAGGTGATAGAGGCACATCAAGAGACGTTCTTGATCGGGTCGACACAGCGGCCAAAATTCATTCAAGATATTTGCTAATGTGATTCTAATCGCAGTTGTTTAGCATCCTATCAAAATAGTGAGCTAGAAAAAGCCCCATTCCATCGCTTTCAAGGAGCTCTTCGTCTTTTAGTATCTGAAATCCCTTTTCCATAGCTTGCACGATTGCTTTGCTCGTCCGTATATTCCTGAACTCTTTAGTTAAGTATTCCGGGAAGGTGAGATACTTACGGTGAAGCTCAACAACGAAGCGTCCGTCTTGGATGAACGGTTTCGTAAGTACCAACGCGTCATTAGCGTATCTCTTCTTGAACTTAACCGAGTGACGCTTTTTGTCTATTGGCGGGCCTAAGCGTCTCTCCACTGAGGGGAGTTGCCAGACGAGCATCTCAAACAGCAAGAGCGCCTCTCCTTGAACGTAAAAGATGTCCCCTCGCAGTGCGGAAAAGCCTTGCTGCAGCAGAGCTGCCGACATTCCTTTAAACGCACGTTCGAGCTGCGGGTATGCGATGTCATCAACTAGGTTTGGTAAGGTGAATCTTACTCCAAAAAGCGTCGTCTTTCGTTTTGTCGTAATTGCACGGAAGGCGCGAGCGTCGAGAGGGGCTATTTTGGGGGGGAAAAAACACTTCGTACACGGCTGTTCTAGAAAACTTCTTGCAGAATCGACAAACGTAGAGAAACTATCTAGAGAGACAGCGGCAGCTACGTTACGCTTTGCATCCACAGGGTCGATGACCGCCAGCGGACTGTCGAAGGAGCTCCGAGCGTGTTCGCCGGCTAAAGTTATGTAGGTTCCCACCTTCCAATCTTGCGCATTTGATAACACGCCCGCGAAGGAGCCGTACTTGATAACGAGTAGTTCACAGAGGTACCCAGAGAATCCTTTGACGCGCAGTTCTGCGCCGTATATCCCTGCTCCCTTAAGAAATTGTTTGAGCAGCCTGACATCATCCTGTCTTGCGCCGAGGTGCTCACCCACATATTGCTCATGAAACGGAGTTCTGTCGACTGCGGAGAGAAGCTGGTCCGCGTTCTCGATGATATAATAAGGCACGACATCGATAGCGAAGTCGCCGCAGCGTGCTTTTACGTAGGGATGCTCAGCAAAGCCTATGACGTAACCCTGGACTGCAATCTCTTTCCCTATCTCTAGTCCGTAGCGTTCAAGGTCTTCGCGCGACGTGGTAACGCCAAATCCAATGAATATGTCGATATCGTGCTCGCCTGAGATCCATGTGTCACGTGCCGCAGAGCCAATTACTTTTACCGTAGCAGTTAAGCTCCTGGCGTTAATGGCGCTTTGTGCTGCTGAAATCACCTGTTGTGTAACTCGATGTAGACGGTCACGCTCATCTCGCGACGGTCGGATTCTTTTCAGCACCTCCATTTGTACCCGGGTGAATTCATTCTTCATAATCGGAATTCCTCGAGCGTATTATAGATAGGACCCATTGGAGTCAAGGTGCTTTTTTTTAGCTGAAAAGAGGAGATATTGAGTTGGCCGACGAATGACGTGGAAAGAGGGGCTATGGTGGCAGCTAGTAACGTTAGCTCATTTGGAATAGCCCGCTTGACCCGTCCTAAGGTAATATGCGGATCGAATTTTGTATTGTCCGGTTTATGCCTCCCCTTTAGCGCTTCAACAACTAATTCGTGCAACGTTTTTATTTCCTTTGAGTCGCGCATTCCTACGTGGATGACTCTTATTTTGTTCATGTTCGGAAAGACGCCAATGCCGCAAAGTGTAACGCAGAATTGATGAAAAGAGATAGAGCGCAGCGCTTCAACAATGACCGAAAGCTCAGGAGATGTCTTATTTCCGAGGAAGCTTAGGGTTATATGAGCTATTCCAGGATCAACCGCCTTGACTGATGAAAATTGGTCCATTTTCAGTTTGTCACGTTGTACCGCAAGGAGTCTTTCTCGAGTCTTGCTATCGAGGTCAATTCCAATGAAGGCTCTAACACTGTCAGTGGGCATCATAAACACTTTAATGCTTGACTCTAATAATGATTCACTCAAGAGAGAAAAATGAGCGAATCAGCTATTAAAGCTTCGCCGACTTCTGCCAAATTCATCGTGTTAAAACCGGCGGGGTATCCGATGAAGAGTGATTTCGAACACCCAGAGGTAAGCGAACCCCGAGTATTCGATTATTACGCGAAAGAGCAATGGTTTGGAGCTTCTGTGAAGAAAGGGGACTACTTGTTCGATAGGAGGATGTATCCTGATTTTGCTTTTGAGATTATGAATGTGGAACCTAAGCACGCGACGATTAGTAAATCAACTGTAATCGTGGTGCAGGAGGCGGAGAATACTATACCTCAAATTGCTGCAGGAGTAAGCCTTGAGGACATCATCGGACAAGAAAGTGCAAAGAAGAAATGTAGACTCATCGAGAGATATTTGAAAGATCCTGAAAGCTTCGGCAGGTGGGCTCCGAAGAACATTCTGTTTTTTGGCCCGTCCGGAACTGGAAAAACTATGATGGCGAAGGCATTATCGAGCATAACAGACGCTCCAATATTAACGGTCAAGTCGACCCAGTTAATCGGCGAGCACGTTGGCGAGGGGTCGGCTAGAATACATCTTCTCTATTCGCGGGCAAAAGATCTGGCTCCGTGTATCTTATTTTTTGATGAGCTTGATGCGATAGGACTTGACCGAAGTTACCAGGAGCTTCGGGGAGACGTCCTGGAAATTGTAAATGCGCTCCTAACAGAGATGGACGGGATTGAGGACCGATCTGGCATCTGCACTATAGGGGCCACAAACCGGCATAGCGCGCTGGATCATTCCGTTAGAAGTAGGTTTGAAGAGGAGATAGAATTCTCTCTTCCAAACCGAGAAGAGCGGCTGCAGATCCTCGTGAATTACTCGCGAACCTTCCCCCTAGAGCTCCATGAAACAGTGGATCTTAAAAGAATAGCAAGTCGAACGCAGGGTTTTTCTGGCAGGGATCTTGTCGAGAAAGTGTTGAAGATCGCGCTGCACCAAGCGATTATTGATGAAACAGAGGTGAAGGTGGAACACTTCGACTATGCCCTAAGTAAGATCAAAGTGGAGTCTCCCCCGAGCATACTATTTAGCTGACAGTGGGTAATTGACATTAAGGACGTTTCCTTTGAAGTTGGTAATCCGTGCAATTGAACCTAGGCAATTTCGACAAATCAATCGTAGTACCATTCTCGACTATTGACTGGCCCGGTAAAGCTTCAATGGTTGTGTTTTTACGTGGGTGCAACTTCAAATGTAGCTACTGTCAAAACTACAAAATTTGGGGTGCATCCCAGCCAAATAATTCAGATGCGTTACTACGCGAAATTCAACGCAATAAGGACTATGTTAGCGCACTAGTTTTTTCGGGCGGCGAACCAACGTTACATCTAAACTTGCTTCAATTGCTAGCACAAGAAGCGAAGAACGAAGGACTTCTTGTAGGAATAGAGACTAATGGGTCTTTCCCTGAGGTGCTGGCGAAGTTGATCGCTGCTCAGCTGCTTGAGGGGCTTTTTGTCGACGTTAAGGCGCCTCTTTCTAATCCGCAAAAATATGCACGAATCGTCGGAGCCGTCAAAGCTAGTGCTTATGTCAATAGGATTAAACGAACCATTGAAATCGGCCGCGAAGCGTTAGCCGCAAATAAACTTCAGGAGTTTGAACTAAGAACGACACTTTTTAAAGGGTTGCTTAGCCCGGATGAGGTTATAGGGATGGTGAACGATTTCAAGACCGTTCCTTACGCACTGCAGCAGGGCAGAACCGAAATGTGTGCGCAAACAGATCTGACCACGTTAACACGCAACGAGATCGCTAAGCTAGCAATCCAATGTCGCCGCCCACTGAGAATTCGAACGCTAGAAAAAGGCGACGAAGAAATTGCTTAAGCGCGAATTCGCTCAGAGAGGAGACGACTTGTTAGTCATTGGGTTTGTAGGATTTCCGGGATCGGGTAAATCTGAAGCAGCTGCTATTGCTCAAATCGAAGGATTTTTCCCAGTGGCCATGGGTGATGCAGTACGATCCCATATGCACAGGTCAGGTATTCAGCTGAGTGAAAAGAACGTCGGAACAATCGCTAATAAATTGCGCGCAGATCACGGGATGGATGTGATAGCTAAGATGTGCATTCCGGTTGTGCACGGCCTTACATCTCAAAAAGTTGTGATAGATGGTATTAGGGGAATAGCTGAGGTAAACGCTTTTAAAAGAGAGTTTAAAGGTGATTTTAAACTAATTGCGATAACCGCAGGTCCTAAGGTTAGGTTTAAAAGGGTTAAAGGCAGAAGTCGCCCTGACGATGCGCGCAATCTTCAACGTTTTGAAGAAAAAGATGAACGTGAGTTAGCGTGGGGTCTTGAAGAAGCACTAGAAGCCGCTGAATATTCTGTAGAAAACGAGGGGACTCTTGAAGAACTTAACTCTAACGTATCTAGTTTGCTTGAACGACTCGTTCAACCGGCATCGAATAACAAGGTCACGATAAGCATAAGGACGCCGATTTACGAAACAGAGGTTCAAGAAAAAGTAGAACGCGCGATTCTGAACATATTTCCTGACGCCGCTTTGGAGCGCTTAGACAATTTCATAGAAGGAACAAGCGGCACCCTTGAAACATTTAGTACCCTTCTTCGTAAGCAGCGAATTCGGGCGACCGCGAAAGCTGAGCTTATGAAGGGCCTCACGTTGGATTCTTTTGAATTCTCTTTGAATAAGCAAGTTGCATTGGTGGAAAAAGTCAACTTCTCACAGGATCCGTTAGGCCCAATCTTTGTTCGCGTTGTGGCGCCTTTACCTGAAAAACTCATTGACACAATCACAAACGAGAGCTTGAAATGAACGTGTACTTTTCCTCCGCTTTAATCAACGTTAATCAGCTTGAGGAGCTTACGAATGTTGGATTTCAAGGCTGGGAGGTTATCGCGGAAGGCCCACAGAAGTTGGATAAAGACCTGATATCATTGATTGAGTATGCGGAATCCTCATATGATCTTGGGATTAGCGTTCACGCCCCATTTTCTGATTTGAATATTGCCAGCCTCAACGCACCGATTTGGCAGGAAACCGTTAAGCAGATTGAGGCTACTATAGAGGGGTTAGCCGATCACGCACATATTTTCGTAATCCATCCTGGTTACATCTCTCCCTTAGCTGCCTTCTGCCCAGGGAAAGCGTTGGTTAAAAACAAGCAAGCACTGATAAGGTTAGTGCAGCGTGCTAAAGAATGTCAAGTAACAGCGACAGTCGAAAACATGGTCAACGTAGACTTTTTGCTCGGTCGTTTTCCTCATGAAATTGAAGATATGCGTCTAGATGGCTTGGGGTTTACCTTTGATGTTGGCCACGCTAATACAGCCGATGCAATAGACACATTCTCGCAAATGAGAATTGACCACGTTCATCTTCACGATAACAACGGTCAAGCCGATGAACATTTGCCGCTCGGTCTAGGGAACATCAATTGGGAACGAATAATGCAGGCATTTCGGCACTATAAAGGTATTTTCGTTTTAGAATCAAAAACACTCGATGAAGGCATCAAAAGCTTGATTTACTTGAAGCGCATCACGCGTTAGAAATTCGATCAGTACGTTTAGTCTCTATGTTTTCTATTCGGTCTTTGTAAAGAACCTCCAATTCAAGAAGATCTTCAGCCACAAATGTGTTGGGAAATACAAGGCGCGCCTCCTCCAACAACTGCGTTGTATTTGCGTATCGAGAACTTATATGAGTAAGCACTAGCGTAAGCACACGAGCTTCTTGTGCTATTTGAGCAGCCTCTGCTGCTGTCGAGTGGCCGACAGTCTTCGCGTATTCTTTTAGATCCGCCGCGAGCGTCGCTTCGTGAATTAGCAGGTCAGCGTTTTCAGCAGCTTGAATGACGTGATCTGATGGGCGTGTATCGCCCGCATAAACGATTTTTCGACCGGGACGTATCGGTCCAATTATTTGTTCTGGAGAGATCAGTCGACTACCGGCTGAGACAGATTCGCCATTTTGCAGGGTTTTATATAACGGTCCAGGTTTGAGTCCGAGTTGTTCAGCTTTTTCTCGGTCAAATTTGCCAGGCCGTTCGCGTTCTTTAAAAATATAACCGAATGAGGTTGTTCCATGGTCGACAGCGAAGACTTCGACGAAAAATGAGCCGAGATCTATCAAGTCACCAGGCGAGACCTCAATAAAATCGACTTCAAACTGCGGGTTAATCAGGGAAAACAAGTTTGGGATTCCAGCCCACCGAGGTCCATAAATGGCGAGTTTAGTACCCCTATTCTGAAAAGACATCGTATGAATCAGTCCAGGCAAACCGAGGAAATGGTCAGCGTGCCAGTGAGTGATAAAAACAGAAGACAAGTTAAACCCCGTCCGACACCGCATCATTTGGCGCTGAGTGCCCTCACCGCAGTCGAAGAGAACAGCCTCCCCGTCTCGTTTAACTAGTATAGCAGGAAGACTCCGAGCAACTGTTGGCATCGACCCGCTAGTTCCGAGAAAGAGGATCTTAAGCATAAAATTCCAGCACTCCTCTATTTATGAACGAATTTTTTGTAATTGGAGACTTGCGTTTTGTGGAGGCTTTACTTTGTTAGCGCCTGAAGCGATTGACTCTTTTGCTATGAAATTGCCCTTCTCACGTATTTTCTCACTAAAGGTTCCGGCACAGTTACATCTCCTTGCATTCCGTTGATAGCGATCCACGTATTAATTGCCGTGCAGACCTGCAATGCTTGGTTATTGTTTTCAATGTTGGCAATTATTATCTTGGCGATACTTGTTAGATTTTTGATAGTAAGATCGTGTGATACTTCTATCATCCGCAACTCAGACAAGACTTGGTCCTGCAAATCATGCGCTGAATCGTTTTCTTTTACATTTGTCGGCATTGTTTACCCGAGTTCACTATAAATTGTGGACATTACTATAAGCTTTCCGACAGAGGTTTCACTCGCGTGAAATAGCCCTCTTTATAGTGGTTAGGCTTTGGCGCTCTTATCTATAAGTCATAAGCTGCGTATAACGAAAATGGTGGTTTGGCGATGTATTCAAAAGAAAGTGAGGAATGGTTAACGCCCGAAGAATGGAAGAAGAAGATGGAGCGAAAAAGAAAAAAACAAAAAGAGATCCTTCCGACAGAGTCTGATATCTATGAGATAGACAGAAAATAATAGTGACACGGTCTGTGGCGGCTTATGAACGTATCGATAAGCTATCTGCGATTAGTTTTAGAATCCGCTTAATTAGAAGCGACAACAGTAACGGCAAACAATTCGAAGTTCTCTATAAATACTGTTGATATCTGGCCGGCCGTTTGTTAATTATAGAGCAGAGCTAGTTACTCAAAGGACACATATTTTAGCACTATAAGGCGAACGTGGGTTAAGTGAAGGAACTCGATTACGTGCGTGAAGTCGGCAAGAACCCCTTGTTGGCTTATACTTTGCTTCATACTATTGATAAGTTTCAGCACATACCGCTTGTTGCTCCAGAAATACTAGCGAAGTTTAATAGGCAGGCGTTCAAACGCGATGAGCCACGGTATGCGCTTACCCCATCACGCTTCTACAGGATCCTATTCTTAATAAACAAGAGCTGCGAAAAAAAAGGACTTGAGCTGCGTCTTCCTTACTACTGGTACAAATCGGGGCCGGTTGTCTATGGACGTGATGCTCCGCGCGTGTTTAGCGTGGTACGGATCGCAACAACTCAGCAAGTTGTAGCTTCATATGACAAATGGAAAGACACTGTGCTCATATTCGATGATTATGAGTCATCTTTCAGCGATGCCATTCTCCTGACATTGGAGGTCGGGCGGCTCGCACGATTCACAAGACTTGATGTCATATTTGAATACTCTCCAAGCAAGCTACATAAGGTTCTAGTGACAATTATCAGCGAACTTCAAAACGTCAATAAAAAAGAGGTCGTTGATGAGAAGGATGTTGACACTCTAGCAAAGATGTTAGCTCATATCGTCGATGAGTGTGCGGAAAAAAGATACAGCGAACTATGTTCTTCTTTTGAGCAAGCAGCGGAGCAGATTCAAACCCAACTCGCTGCCCGATCAAATCTGCGCGACGTGTGGCGAGTCATTCAGGATATGTGGAATGTACTCTCACTGGGCTTAAGAGCTAGAGAAAATGATAACATCAATAAGAAACAAGTGCAAGATTGGGAACAAAAGTACGCTCTCGCGTTATCAGCTTTTAAAACCCGACTTTGAGCGTCTAATATTCGTCAAACAAGTTTAGTTGCACTTTTTGTGTTGAAATTGGATGCTGACCTAGCTCNTCTTAGTATCTTGCCTGATTTAGAGTGCTAAAGGTCCTCGAGAGCAGTTGNCTTACAACTCACCTCTCTCCTTTTTTGGGTGAGAGTCGTCGTGAAGTTGGCCGAGAGATATAAGAAGCACGCTATAAGTGCTATTTTAGCCGCCAATTTGGCTCCGAGACAAAAGTGTAAGATGAGTGTCATCTTTTTATAGTTGGATCATGCCATCCTTTTTGGTGTTTACGTGAACGGGAAAGAAGAAAAAAAAGAGGAATACTACAAAGGGAAAGAAATCAAAGGTAAGCTGGACAAGAAAAAGGAGTCCTACAAAGGCGAGGAAGTAAAAGGTGAGAAGTAGCGCTCGATATAACCCAAAAGAAACTCTTTGTTTGTTTTTTTCAAGTTCCTTCAAACTTTAGAAAATGGGGTACCGCCGGCCCGTAGTTAATAGGGTTAAAAGCCTCGATTTCATTTGGATCTATTGGGACGCAGACCCTTGATATCATTCCATGGAGCGTGTAAGGGAGTCTAATCAGTTTGATATTTCAAGCTGTGACCCACTCATCTGTAGGGAACCTTTTTTCGCATTCTTTAGCCAACGCACTTCTTTCTGCGCGCGTTAAATAAATCGCATCTGAATCGAGAACGTGAATATGAAAACCGCGACCCGAATAAATGAGGCGTAATTTAGAATACGTCTGTTTAAGCTCGCGGTACATCAGAACTGCTTTTTTTCTCAAGATCTTGAATTCAATCATACAGAGCATACGGCCTTGGCGTACCTTCATCTTCTGATCTAAGTCGCCGTGTATCGGACAATAAACGTTTTCAGGGTCTAAATCAAAAACAAGCTCTTGTCCGACGTAGTGCTTGCAAAGAAGACATTTGTCTGTCTTGTAGCAATATGGACAACCTCTACATATGTCAAGATCTTCGTAATGATTTGTATCGTAATAGACCCCCTCAGGGAGGTATTTGAGGAGGTACTGTTGCATGCCCTTAACATCACAGTAATCGTCAATCACGACCACATCGTCTCGGACGTCAGCAAACTGTTTAAGGTAGATTTGGGTATATTTGCCAACCAAGAACGACAATACTGTCGTTTTTCGGAAAGACTGCCAGGTACGTAACGCTTCAGTATTGAACTCGTTACAATAGAACTCTGCTCTTTCGGCTAATGTTGAGTATCGCATCCCTCTGGGCATCTTATATCTGTGCTTCTTCACCCGTTTAGATTCCATTAGCCAATCTAATGCTGCAGCACATTATTAAGTCGTTATCATCAAAGGGGGGGTCAAAAAAAGAGTTAACTAAGCGTTTGCAGCGCAGACAACAGCACCCCGCTCTATTCTAGTTTGAGGGGCCCCAACTCTTTCAGCGATTTCATGACAATGTCTATTTGCCTTATTTCGAGCGGGAGATCAGCTATTTGACCATTCATCACGCTCCTAAGCTGAGAATAATCAAGAGCCGCCACGGAGAAACGTAAGTTGTGGTCCCCACTGACGTGCTCAATTTGAAAAACATTCTCAAATTCCGTTAATTTCTTCGATAGAGAGTCGAGCTCTTCCAAGGGCGCTTTTGCAAAGACGCTTGCACAGCAGTGAAGCCCCACCTTTCCCCGGTCGACGATTGCGCAATATCCTTTTATAACCCCTTCGTCCTCCATTATTGATATCCTATCGCGAACTGTTGATTCTGACCTATTTATCGCTTTAGCGATGTCTTTGTACGTCATTCTGCCATCCTGCTGCAGCAAGTATAGTATCTTCTTATTCATTTCGTCAATACGCATGAGGACACCTCTTTGAAGAACAAAGTGTATTTTTAGAGATTTCAATAAAAAGCTATGTAGTGAAATTTTTTTGTTACGCTTCTAGGATCCTAAGAATCGCGCATTCGGGAACACCGATGCGAAAACGTCACAACGCTTCCGAACAAGGTACCTGTAGGATAGAAGCGCATACGATGTCCCCGTCAAGACCCTGACAACTAATACGCCAAAAAGCGTATGAAGTCATAATCTTTACATGATACTCATGTTCACTCCGAGCAGTTCGAAGGCAGAAAAGCTTCACGACGAAGTTGTTAGAAAAGTATCCGAGACTCTGTTTAAAAAATACAAAGTTGTCATGAATATTATGGGAAATAAAGTTGCTAGCATCGACGAAGTATACCCGGATCTGCTCGTTTATGATGTTTATAGCGTTAAGCCATTCGTGTCAAGCGATACACCGACGATAATTTCGGAAGTCGTAGTTGAGGACGAGATAACGGATGAGCTGGTTGCGAAATGGCTGCCGCTCAAGAATCTTAATGTTGATGGAATTGTTTTAATATTGCCCGAAAAAACGAGAAGCGCAGCGAACAATACGCTTCGTGAACTTGGCCCAAAATTCGAACTCCACTTCTTCGATGACGATTTACATATCAGCTAGCGTTGTGAACGATACCTCTAAGTGCAGCGCTGAAGCCTGCCTTACGTTCAATTCTTTGACATTAAACAACGTTTCATTGAGTTGATTTTAAATATCTGCGCGCATTATGGTCGTAGTGCTGGATTGGAGGAGAGCGCTTTATGTTAATGGGTAAAGTAGGATATCGCTGTGACCAAGATTTTACAACTATCGTGATACCTGCAAAGTGCATAGAGACGTTTTGCATAGGGCGCGCTTTTCCGCTTAACAGAGCATTCGGTAGGGTCTCAGCCGTTACTAGGGAAGAAACCATTATATTAGCCGATATTACAGACGCGGAACAAGCAAGTGGAAAAGTAATCGGGACCTATAAAAGGGATGAAGATGAAATTGAAGTTATTTTGCCGATTCGTGTGTGCGAGTTTGTTTTTAAGACAAAGGTCGACGAGGGGGAGCTAAGAATCGAGGTCATCGATGACGAGGTTCTTGTGAGCCCGGTTTGAGTAGTCAACTGGTTAGCTCATAGGCGTATTCTTCAATTCTAGTTGCGTTGACCGACGAAATTGAAGAATCGAAAAAATGGGTTGGTACGTCAATTTGAAACGATGCAGTCTTGTTTGGACCCAACTCTCCTTGCGGTTTGCCGACAAAAACGCCTAAAACATATCCGTCATTTCTATAGAATGCTACCGCTACCAGGGAGGAGGTGACGTTTTTAGTCCCTCCGTTATAAACCTCTCCGCTAACACTTATCGTCTGATTAGAGAAACGGGTTTTGTTGTTTGTGATAGACAGCAGGTTCGGCTCTGTCTTTGAGAGCTTATATTCGGGTGCCATAATCTTGTACCGCAAGTCGCATTTCTTCGCTGCTGGTGTGCCTACTTGAGTTATCGACCCATTAGAAGTAAAATTTCGTGTGGAGGTCGCTGGTTTTGAGCTTGCAGATGTAACTCGTGTCTGATTGCCGGAGGTAGTGTTTACGTCTGACGTCACTTGTGACATTTTGATCATGAAGGGGGTGGTCTCTCCAGGCAGAAGTGTCGAATCAACTCCTGTTTGTGGACCTGCATAACCCTGCTCCCGCGTCGTGTTGTTTGCATATCCTTCAGCTTGAAGGCTGATGTCTAAAAGGTTCCACGTGCCCACGTTCTTGATGATGCCTGTCAGATACGACGTGCCGTTGTAAGAATGGCAATCAGTATATGTAATGTTCACTGGATTGGTTGTAGCAGACGTTTCGTTGTTTGGCTGCTCGCTCACACAACCAGTTATGCTAGTAAGAAGCATCGCCACAACGAGAAGCAGCAGTACGCGCGTGTGTAACTGGATCGACGGCGAGATAAACCGTTTACGCATCTCAGTGTGAAAAAGCGGCTAATCTACTATTTTGTTAATCGATAGTTCCAAAATGTCTTCCGCTCCATGCTGTTTAAGCTTTGGAATCAGCTCATTAATCTGTTCTTTTGCTACTACCGATTCTACAGCGTAGTAGTCTGTTTCAAATAATTTGGCAACGCTGGGAGCTTTCATCGTAGGCAATATAGCAATAATTTCTTTGAGCTTTAGTTCCGGCACGTTCATTTTGATCAAAGCTCGGTTTTGTGCATCTATGGCCCCCAACATAAGCGTCTTAAGATCGTCTATTGAACGACGCTTAGTGAAGTAGCTTTCTTCGTTGGCTATCAGCACAGTTGATGATTCAAGGATGACATCGATTATTTTGAGACCGCTTCTCCGAAGAGTCTCACCTGTCTCAGTTAGCTCGACAATACCGTCCATGATGTCTGGAACTTTAGCTTCCGTGGCACCATAGGATAAGAATATATCAACTGATATGCCCAGCCGCGTGAAATATTGCTGTGCTAGGTTTGGATATTCTGTCGAGATCCTGCTGCCTTTCTTCAGATCAAGCGGCTTATTAGCCGTCGATTGTTCGTGGACTGCGAGCACGATTTTGACTTTTTCAGATGCTGTCTTGCTGTATGGAAGCTCTGCGACGATTTGCACCTTACTTCGAGTCTCGCGCACCCAGTCTAGTCCAGTTATGCCAAGATCGAAGTAGCCAGCTGCAACATATTTAGGGATTTCTTGAGGTCTCAGCACCTTTACAGCACTTATTCTGAAGTCTTTGATCTTTGGGTTATAGTCCCTCGGACCTTTTCTGATGACTTCTAAGTCTGCTAGTTTCAAGAACTTGAATGTCTGTGCCTCCAAACTGCCCTTTGGAATTACAAACTTAATTTCATCGCTCATTTGAACTACATATAATTCTCTGGTATTTTAAATCCACCGGATATGTTTGTATGAATATTTACGTAAGACGGTTTTTAAGGCAGGGCTAACAAATTGAAGTCAGGTCTTTAGGACTGATAAATTGTTTAGTTTGAAAGGCGTTAGGCGAAAAAAGCAGGGTTATATGGCGCTGTTTCAGTGTTCTATTCTCGGACGTGACCAACTTTTTCCGGTGCTTCAGCTAACATTTAAACGTTAAACGTAGAACTTAGAAGTAGATACAGAAACTTCGCAGGCGACAGCATGGCGTTGTTCAGATCTAAGTCGGCGAAAGAGAAGCCGGTCGTTAAGTACCATATTTCAGATAACGACTATTACTGGCTAGCGTCGCGCTTCTGCCAAAATATGATGGCATTTGTTTTTGCAGCAACCAGATTTGACGAGGACAGAACTGCTTATTTTGAGCATTTCTTTATCGACTTTCTTGAAAGACGAGGCATCAGTTACTCGATCGTTGAGATTGATGAAGTAAACAAACAGCTTTGCATTATCAAGCCTTGGGAAAGAGGTGCCACAAAATAAAGCGCCGAGGAAGGGATTTGAACCCCTGCGAGGCAAAAGCCTCACCAGCTATCATTGAACCTATAGGTACGCTCAAGGCTGGCGCCGTAGTCCACTTGGCTACCTCGGCCGTAAGTAGTTATGCTAGAGCGAGTTGATTGCCAGTTTTACGTGAAATCATTCTGGATAAGGCGGGACTTAGCCTTCTAGCACAATTTCGATGTTGATATCTTTTGGGACTTGTATCCTCATAAGCTGCCGAAGGGCGCGTTCGTCAGCATCAAGATCGATAAGCCGTTTGTGAACTCTCATTTCCCAATGCTCCCACGTCGCCGTGCCCTCTCCGTCAGGACTTTTTCGTGTTGGAACTCTAAGCCTTTTAGTAGGGAGGGGGACCGGACCGGAGAGGTTTACTCCTGTTTTGTCGGCTATGCTCTTGACCTGTTCACAAACGTAATCGAGCATTTCGGGGCTTGTACCCGACAGTCTTATTCTTGCTTTCTGCATTTAACCTTGTGACGCTAGCGGGCTATTATATCGATACACATACCTGCTGCGATAGTCTGCCCCATATCCCGAATTGCAAAGCGCCCTAATTGCGGGATCTCTTTGACCTTTTCAATCACTAAGGGTTTTGTGGGCCTTATTTGTACAATAGCTGCGTCGCCTGTTTTTATGAAGTCTGGGTTGGATTGTTTCACTTGTCCCGTTTTAGGATCAAGCTTTGCCTTTATCTCGGTGAACGTACACGCAACCTGCGCAGTGTGAGCGTGGAATACAGGTGTATAACCTGCAGTGATTGCGCTTGGATGCTGTAAAACGACGATTTGGGCTGTAAACTCTTTTGCGACACTTGGTGGGGCATCTTGATGTCCGGTAACATCGCCGCGCTTGATATCCTTCTTGGCCACGCCGCGAACGTTGAAACCTACATTATCTCCGGGTATTGCTTCTGGGATCTCTTCGTGATGCATTTCTATAGATTTTATTTCTCCTCGGACATCTGCGGGCTCGAATATTACTTTGTCGCCTTTTTTCATTTTGCCCGTCTCGACTCTTCCAACAGGCACGGTCCCTATACCTGAAATTGTGTAAACGTCTTGTATAGGTAATCTGAGAGGTAAATTAACTGGTTTTTCAGGGACTTTGAACTTGTTGATTTCCTGCAAGAGCGTCTCGCCTTTATACCACGACATGTTGTCACTAAGTTTCGTAACGTTATCGCCTTTAAAGGCCGAAACAGGGACATATTGAACGTCTCCCTCTCGGTAACCAACTGTTTTTAGCAATTTGCTGACTTCGTCTTTTACCTCATTAAACCGTTTTTCAGCGTAATCTGAAGCATCCATCTTATTAATTGCCACAATCAGCTGATTGATTCCAAGCGTCCGGGCAAGGAAGACGTGTTCTTTCGTCTGAGCCATAACGCCATCGGGCGCTGCAACTACTAAGATTGCTGCATCAGCTTGCGATGCTCCCGTAATCATGTTCTTTACGAAGTCGCGGTGACCAGGACAATCGACGATTGTGAAATAGTAGCTTTCTGTATCGAATCT
>Ga0031654_10000030_pt1 | contig 26910 bp, 25 predicted proteins | sample FrelakmetCRP12CR_FD_55268 | JGI IMG/M metagenome (GOLD analysis project Ga0031654, IMG submission 55268) | Freshwater lake sediment microbial communities from the University of Notre Dame, USA, for methane emissions studies - CRP12 CR | ecosystem: Environmental > Aquatic > Freshwater > Lake >...
AACCAAGCTCCGAGGGCTTTCGATAGATCGTCGATCTCACCGAAGGTGAACTCCTTGCCCATAAAGGAATAGCCTTTGGCCGCACGGAACTTGGTGAAGCTTTCTTCGAGAAGCTGGGCGATCGATTTGTATTGCGTCGGATCGATGTCGGCGGGCACGCCGGGCGGATAATGCTTGAGCCAGATGCGTTCCATTGAAATCTACCCCTCGAGTTTTCTATTCGTGTGGCGTGCTGATACTTATGACGCGTCTTGCGCCGGAGGAAAAGGCTCCGCCGTAGGCCTTTTTCCGCCTGGAATATCAGCCAACGCGCCGACGGCCGCCAGATGCTCCTAGATCGCGGCGGCTGATATAAAAATTTGATCCCTACGCTTCGCGGGCCTTCCGTGGGCTTCACGGGCGCTTACATGAGAGACGGATATATACCCCCCACAAGGGCGAGGCGCATATGAAAGAGAGAATTTCGGTTTCGATCCCCCATCGTCTCGGCAAGGAAGAGGCGCTTCGTCGAATCAAGGAAGGCATCGGTTCGGCGCGCAATACGTTCGCGAGCTTACTTTCGGTGCAGGAAGAAAACTGGATCGGCGATACGCTTGCCTTCCGCGTCAGTGCTCTGGCGCAGCAGATGGCGGGCACCATTCAAGTTTCCGAAAATTACGTGAAGCTCGACGTCGAGCTTCCGTGGCTCCTCGCCAAACTCGCAAAGGTGATTACGCCCGCTATTCAAAAAGAAGGCACACTGATGTTGGAAAAGAAGTAAGTGCTCCCGATTAGGCTAGCGCGCCAAACCCTTTTCCAAGCGCCAGCGGCATCAGACGGATCAGCCGTGAGGTGTGCACTGCCGCCTGCCGGTGCTTGACGGCTTCACGATATATCGGATCGCGGATCATCTCGACGAAGGCTTCGACCGATGGATATTCGGCGATAAAAACTTGATCCCAGTTTTCGCCTTCGCTCGGACCGATGAGCATGAATTCGAATTTTCCATGCCAGACGATGCGGCCGCCAAGTCGCTCGAAAACCGGCAAGCTTTCGCGGCCATAGGCCGAGTAGGCTTCGGCGCCGGTTGCCACACGGCCATCGGGATATTTCGCGCGCTCGTGCAGTCGCACGAGGTTGAGCATGTGAATCGGACCGGGCCGTGTGCGTTCGCGGAATTCTTTGAACTGCTCTTTGGTAGGGTCGATATAGTCGACCATCGCAACTTCCTTAGCTATTCGGTGTCGGAGATCCGGCATCCTACGCGCGAACCCGACGGGCCGTGAATTATTTCGGATCGTAAGGCGAGACGATGGAAAATCCGACAAAAGAATCAGGTTTTTTCGACTGACTGTCCGAGAAATCATTATGAGGAACGACCTTGCTCGGATCGAATTTGCGCTCCGTTTCGAGGCCGAATGAGCCGCCATTGGTCTGCACGCGGCCTACGGCTTCTTCCTGTCTTAATTCCTTTGTAGAAGCGCTCCCGCTCTGAATCTCGCCATCGTTCAAGTTGAGTTTGCTGGAAGACAAATTGTAAGCCGGCGTCGAAGGTGTTGAATAGTCGACAACCTCCGCCGGAGGCTCAATCACATCAAATGCGCCCGAGAAAAGACGGGTAGTTGCACCGGCATCGGTGGCGGAATTCGCATTCTGCGGCAAAGCTTGCGCATAAATATCGGCGCTCGATAATAGCCAGCCCATGATCGTTAGGGCGAACGCGCCGGACGTTCGTGCGTGCCATACGGTCGCTGGTCTTGAAAGCGGCACGACGCAGTTTCCTCCACTTCAAGATAAGATTATCGATGATCCCGTACGGCCACAAGGAGTAGCGTTCTATTCGCTTGACTCGCGCAACCCTCAGTTTGCGCGCTTCCAGATCTCCGATCTGTAATTGAGGCCTTGCTGTTTCCGCCAGATGGCCCAAATCGCCCTGCCCAAGAAGATCGTTCGATTACTCCACATCTTCCACCTTGTTTGGGCCGCCTCCGAAGATACGGCGCGCAAGTTCCGCTTCCATGAATTCATCGAGGTCGCCATCGAGCACCTTGTTGGGGTTCGTGNTCGTGACCCCCGTGCGCAAATCTTTCACCAACTGATAAGGCTGCAACACATAAGATCGGATCTGATGGCCCCAGCCAATGTCGCTCTTTGCCGCCTGATCTGCCGCAGCCTTTTCCTCGCGACGCTTTAACTCCGCCTCGTAGAGCTTCGCGCGCAGCATGCGCCACGCCTCGGCACGGTTTTTGTGTTGCGAGCGATCTCCCTGTGAAACTACCGCGATGCCGGTCGGAATATGTGTTAAGCGAACTGCCGATTCCGTCTTGTTGACGTGCTGACCGCCCGCGCCGCCCGAGCGCATGGTATCGACGCGCACGTCAGATTCAGCGATGTCGATTTTGATATCATCGTCAATCGCGGGATATACCGTGATGCTCGAAAACGATGTGTGGCGGCGAGCATTTGAGTCATAAGGCGAAATACGTACGAGACGGTGAACACCGGATTCGGTCTTGAGCCACCCATAGGCATTCTTGCCCTTGATCTCGATCGTAGCTGACTTTATGCCCGCACCCTCGCCCGCCGCCTGATCAATTATCGCAACCTTGAAGCCGCGCGCCTGCGCCCAGCGTGTGTACATGCGGAGCAGCATCTCGGCCCAATCCTGACTTTCGGTGCCGCCCGCGCCCGCATGGACTTCCAAATAGGTGTCGTTTGCGTCGGCCTCGCCTGACAGTAAAGCCTCGATCTGACGACGCGCCGTCTCCTCGCGCAGTTTCTCTAGCGCGACCTCAGCTTCCTCGACGACACTCGCGTCTTTTTCGGTTTCGCCGAGTGCGATCAGTTCCTGATTGTCCTTCAGTTCCCGTTCGATGCGCTTCAGCGATTCAAGCTGATCGCCGAGCGAGGTACGCTCCTGCATCAACTTCGATGCTTTCTGCGGGTCGTCCCAGATTTTTGGGTCTTCGGCGAGTCGGTTCAGTTCAGCGAAGCGCTGCTCGGATTTTTCGAGGTCAAAGCGACCTCCTTAGCAACCCGACCGACTGCTCAATCTCTTCAACGGTTTTTTGTGCTTCCGCGCGCATGGTTCCTCGCGNCCTTTCCTTAGCAATCTTCACGGCAAAAGCAAGGTTACTTAAAATCTTAGCAATCTCAGCATCCTGGATTCACGCGGTCGAAACTTCTCGTGGCTATGGTTCACGGTCAATTCCGAACCTCGCACGGCCCACATGCAACCTTCCAATCAACCTACATTCGCCCTTGAAATCCGCGGCCTTACGAAACGCTTCGACCGGCTCGCCGTCGATCAGCTCAATCTAAGCGTCAAGACCGGCGAGTTTTACGCGCTGGTCGGCCGAACGGCGCCGGTAAGACGACGACACTGCGCATGGTTTCGGGACTCTTACGGCCTGATGGCGGCGCGATTTCGATCGTAGGCATCGATGCGCTAGCCGATCCCGTCGCCGCAAAATCGGTGCTCGCTTGGGTGTCCGACGAGCCGATGATCTATGACAAGCTAACGCCGTTCGAATACCTCGAATTTGTCGCGGGTCTTTGGCAGGTCGAATCAACATGTGCCGAGAGACACGCACGCGAGCTACTCGACTGGCTCGGCCTCGCACCGCACGCCCACGAGCGATGCCAAGGATTTTCCAAGGGCATGCGGCAGAAGGTTGCACTCGCGGGCGCGCTGGTTCACGACCCGAAGCTCATCATCCTTGATGAGCCTTTGACGGGCCTCGATGCAGGCTCCGCGCGTCAGGTGAAGAAAGTGCTGCGCGAACGGGTGAATGCCGGCGGCACGGTGATCATGACCACGCATATTCTTGAAGTCGCTGAGCGCATGGCTGACCGCATCGGAATCATCGCACGCGGCAAGCTGATCGCCGAAGGTACGCTGAGAGAACTGCAGGCACAGGCCGGAAGAACCGGGCTCACACTTGAAGATACGTTCCTTGCTCTCGTCGCAAAAGAGGCGATTGCGGCGTGAGTTCGCCTGTGACTATTAGCTGGTTCGCAAAACACGAGTTTCGCCTCGCATGGCGCGATTGGCTCGCCATGATGATGGCGGGGAAAAGCGGTCGTACCAACGCCACTGCCTTCGCGCTGATCGGCTTCATCGCCTTCATGCACGCCATGGCTTTTCTAGCGCTCCGCAAGGTCACCGGCGTCGACACCGCTCCTAGTAAAGCCGCGCTTGTTATAGTAACCGGCTGCGCCCTGCTCGCCTGGGCGTTGATGATCTCGCAGGCGATGGAATCGGTGACGCGGGCATTCTACACGCGCTCGGATTTGGATTTGATTCTGTCTTCACCCATCGCCGCGCGTAAGATTTTTTTGGTGCGTATTCTGACCATGGCGCTTGGAACGGTCATGATGGCAGCGCTGCTAGCCGGTCCATTTATCAACATAATGGCGTTCTGGCACGGCGCGCGCTGGCTTGCGACCTACGGCGTCGTGATCTCTATGGGCGCAGCGGCGACCGCATTGGCGGTGGCCCTCACCATCGCGCTGTTCCGTACGATCGGCCCAAAGCGTACNCGNTTAATTGCGCAGATCGTCGCCGCATTGATCGGCGCCGCCTTNGTCATCGGGTTGCAGATCGCCGCAATTCTTTCGTATGGCACGCTGTCACGCTTTGCCTTTCTTGAATCCGACACGCTCATCAACCATTCCCCGGATGCCGCGAGTTTCATCTGGTTGCCCGCCCGCGCCATGCTTGGCGATCCCACGGCGCTCGTCGCGGTTTGCGCCGCTAGCTTGTTGTTACTCGCCGCCGCTGTCGCGATATTCGCGCCGAAATTCGGTGACCACGCCATCGCCGCCGCTGGTGTCTCGCAAGCGACGCAGCAACAAAATCATTCAGGAGGTTTTCGTAAGGCCTCGCCCCGACGCGCGTTGCGACACAAAGAATGGACGCTGCTCCGCCGTGATCCGTGGCTGGTATCTCAGACGCTGATGCAAATTCTTTACTTGCTGCCACCCGCGCTGATGCTGTGGCGCAGCTTTGGCGATGGCATCGGCATCGCGGTCGTGCTGGTGCCGGTGCTTGTCATGTCCGCGGGCCAGCTTGCGGGCGGTCTCGCGTGGCTCGCAATTTCGGGCGAGGACGCGCCGGAACTGGTCACCACCGCGCCGATTCCAACGCACTGGATCGTGCGAGCGAAAATCGAAGGCGTGCTGAGCGCGGTGGCGGTGGTGTTCGTTCCGTTCGTCGTGGCGCTCGCNTTCATATCGCCTTATCAGGCGCTCGTCTCCACCGCCGGTATAGCAATCGCAGTTATTGCCGCGACGTTCATCCAGCTATGGTTCCGCAGCCAGGCGAAACGTGCGAATTTCCGCCGCCGGCATATTTCGTCGCGCATCGCAACCTTCGCGGAGGCGTTCTCGTCCATTTCATGGGCAGCCACGGCCGCACTCGCGGCGAGCGAAAGTTTCATCGCGCTGCTGCCAGCAACGGTCGGAGTTTGCATCCTGCTTGTGGCGCGAATGATGAGTCCGCGCGACGATTAGCTCACCATAGCCCATGCGGGCCACGACCTATCTGGCGCTGCGTATCGGGCGAAATGCCGCTGTCATATGGATTGCCGCTGTCGTCTTGCAAGCCGATCACCGAATAAGCGTCCGGCGGCGCGGTGCCGGGTTTGAAAGCCTCGAGAATAACCTTGCTGTCGCCGGGACCGGCGCGCAGGCCGGTCTTTGAGTTGATGCGGATCAGCTTGATGCCCGGCGGCACACGGAACGGCTGTGCCGGGGTGTCGGCGAGCGCTACGCGCATGAAATCTTTCACGATCGGCGCAGCCGTATGACCGCCGCTTTGCCCACGGCCGAGGTGGCGCGGCTTGTCGTAGCCCATATAGGCGCCGACCACGATTTCCGGCGTGAAACCGATGAACCAGACATCTTTCTCGTCGTTGGTGGTGCCGGTCTTGCCCGCGATCGGTCGATTCAGATCGCGCATCACAGTCGCAGTTCCACGCTGAATCACGCCTTCCATGATGTTAGTGATCTGATAAGCAGTCATCGGATCAAGCACGACCGGTCGCTTGTCCGTAAGCGTTGGTTCCGGCTGATTGTCCCATTTGGTAGCTTCGCAGCCCGAGCATTCGCGCTCATCGTGACGGAATATGGTGCGACCATAACGGTCCTGAATGCGGTCGATCAGCGTCGGCTTAATGCGACGTCCACCGTTATCGAACATCGAATAACCCGTAACCATACGGAGTAGTGTCGTCTCGCCGGCACCAAGCGCCATCGACAAGACGGGCAGTAAATCGTCATAGACGCCGAAGCGCCGCACATAGTCGGCGATTAAAGGCATACCGACATCCTGCGCGAGGCGCACGGTCATCACGTTGCGCGACTGCTCGATACCGAAGCGTAGCGTCTGCGGGCCGTAAAAATTCTTTGAATAGTTTTCCGGCTTCCAAGTCGGCATACCAGCGCCCTGGCTGATTTCAATCGGCGCGTCGAGTAAGACGGAGGAAGGCGTATAACCGTTGTCGAGCGCGGTCGCATAAACAAACGGCTTGAAGGATGAGCCCGGCTGTCGAAGCGCCTGGCTCGCACGATTGAACTGACTCTCATCGTATGAGAAGCCGCCGACCATCGCGAGTACGCGGCCGGTCCAGGGGTCCATTGCCATGATCGCCCCCTCGACTTCAGGAACCTGCCGCAAACGCCATTGCCCTTGAATCGTCGAGCCATCCTTGGCGAGCATCGGATCTACGTAAACGACGTCGCCAGTCTTCAAGACCTGGCTCACGCGCGCGATTGCCTTGTCCTTCTCGGGGCCGTCCGCCCACTTCGCCCATTTGACGCCGTCGAGCGGAATCGTGCCCAACTCGCGTNCCTTCGAAACCTGACCGGAGCGTTCGCGCGGCGGCTGCAAACCAATCTTCGCNCCGTTGCTGTCAACTTCGAGGACAACCGATAGCCGCCAAGGAATGTCNGTGAGCGCACGCTGATCGGCGAGTTTCGCACCCCAGTCGCCGGACGGATCGATGGTGCCTGGCGCACCGCGCCAACCCTTGGCCTCGTCAAACTTCACGAGGTTGTCAGCGAGCGCCTTCTTCGCGATCAATTGCAGTTTTGGATTGAGCGTGGTGCGGACNGAGAGACCGCCTTCATAGAGTTTCTTTTCGCCGTAGCGTTCCAAAACNTCGCGACGCACTTCCTCGGCGAAATACTCGGCGGCGAAAATGCGCGCACCGGTCGGTCGAGGCGTGACATTCAAATCAGCTTTTTTCGCGCGCTGGCCGTCGGCTGCCGAGGCATACCCATTTTCGATCATCCGGTCGATCACGTAATTGCGGCGCTCGATCGCGCGCTCGCGTTGACGGAACGGATGCAAACTCGTCGGCGCCTTCGGCAACGCTGCGAGATAAGCGGCCTCTTCCAGAGTCAGCTCGTGAACAGATTTGTCGAAATAGATCAGCGAAGCCGCTGCGATACCGTAAGCTCCGAGACCGAGATAGATTTCATTGAGATAAAGCTCGAGAATCTTGTCCTTTGAGTAGGCGCGTTCGATGCGGACTGCGAGCAATGCTTCCTTGATCTTGCGCTGGATAGAACGTTCGTCACCGATTAGAAAGTTCTTCGCGACCTGCTGCGTGATCGTCGAGGCGCCCTGCGCGCGGCGCTTGCCGTAGTTCTCGATGTTACTGATGACGGCGCGGGCAATGCCCATCGGGTCAATACCGCCATGATCGTAGAAGTTCTTGTCTTCGGCGGAAATGAAGGCATCCTTGACGAGCTTCGGAACCGCCTGAATGGGGATATAGAGACGACGCTCCTTGGCGTATTCGGCGACGAGCGAACCATCGGCCGCGTGTACTCGCGTCATCACTGGCGGCTCGTAATCCTGCAACGCAGAATATTCTGGGAGATCCTTGTTAAAGTAAAAGATTACGTAGGTAGCGCCGACNGCGCCGACGACGAAGATGATCGCTCCGAACGCGAACAGAAAACCCAGGAACCGCATCATCAACCGCATGGATTACCTTTAGCCGCTTGCCCTAACCGAATGCCGGGTCTGCGAGGCAGCCCGAACCGCCAAATCATACCCCCTGCATCGCCCCTTGCTATGGCAAAACAAGGGCTTGGGGATGACGAATCGACCCGATAATCAATCTAATCCGGCTGTTCGAAGGGCTACAGGATCAGGCCCACGTCCTTGTTTCTCGCTAGGGCCGGTTCCTTGATAATTCGCCAGTCAGATCACACCGAAAATGGTCAGCGCCAAAACCACCTGCGCGAAAAAACCCACCGCAAATGCGACGGTGCGCAGTACCGGCACGCCGATTGTGTAGATGACCACATACGCGAGCCGCGCCCAGAAATAAACGGCACAAGCCACAACCGTCTTCGGCGTTGAGACGCCCATTGCATTCAAGATCAGCACCAGGACCGCGAACACGATGAGATTTTCGACTGTGTTCATATGCGAGAACATTAAGCGCGTCGCCCAAGGCGAGTGCGCCTTATCCTTGGGGCTGGGATTCGCTAGCGCGCCCGNCAGCCCGCGCACTCCGATGCGGTCGAGAATGTAAGGCACCCACAGCAGCCCCGTCATGACAGTAGTCAAAGCCAGCCAGAAGAGTTCCGGTTTCATTAGTAGCCTCCCGATTGTATTCCGCTGGAGTAGCCACGGCGGTGCCGAGGCTCCAATTCCGTAATGTTATTCATTTGTTGGGCTGGATGCGAGTGGGTTTATGCATAAACGTTGGGGGCAAGGATGACGAAAATGATTAAAATTGAGCAACACGGAAGGATCGCGGTCGTGACTATCGTCCGCCCCGAGCGGCGTAACGCCGTCGATGCCGCCACCGCAAAGTCACTTTATGACGCTTTCAAGAAATTCGATTCGGATGCGGCCCTCGACGTCGCGATCCTGACCGGCGCGGACGGAAATTTTTGCGCAGGTGCCGACCTGCACGAATTCGCCGGCGGCAACCGGACGCTCGAATCCAGCGGTGATCTCGCGCCGATGGGCTGCACGCGGCTTCGGCTTTCAAAGCCCGTGATCGCGGCAATTGAGGGCTATGCGGTCGCCGGCGGTATTGAACTTGCTTTATGGTGCGACCTGCGCGTTGCGTCTAGCTCGGCAATCCTTGGCGTATTCTGTCGTCGCTTTGGCGTGCCGCTGATAGATCTCGGCACGATCCGGCTCCCTCGACTGATCGGCCATAGCCGCGCAATGGATTTGATTTTGACCGGGCGCGCGGTCGCGGCTGATGAAGCTCTACAGATAGGGCTCGTCAATCGTGTCGTGGAAACCGGCGGCGCTCTCCACGCTGCGATCCAACTTGCCGAACAGCTTTGCGCGTTCCCCCAAGCTTGTATGAGAAGTGACCGGCTCTCCGCGCTTGAACAATGGGAATTATCCGATCTCGATGCAATCAAAAATGAATTTGCCCGCGGAGTTTCGACAATTCAGTCCGGTGAAACGCTATCTGGGGCCACGCGTTTTCTGGGCGGGGCCGGTCGACACGGAAATTTCGAGAAGAGCTGAGCCGATTTCAATCCTTTTATTCTTCCGCGATTTCAATCTTGATCATTTTTGCGGCAGCGATGTCGGCTCATCTCCCGGGTGATCGCATGCGAATTCCGTTAGCGCACTGTCGCGACCGACGAGCGTGTCGCAAAGAAAGTATCTACCGAAGCCGCGAGTGAATCAGCGACTTTGTTCTGCCATTCGGCGGAGGTGAGATTTTTGACGTCTTCGGCGTTCGAAACGTAGCCGAGCTCTACCAGCACGCTCGGGATATCCGGCGCTTTTAAGACGACGAAGCCCGCCGAGCGCATCGAGTCCTGATGGAGCAGCACGCCGCCGCTTTTCATCTGGCCGATGACCGTGCGCTGAAACAGCGAGGAGAAATTCTTTGTCTCGCGGTGCGTAAGATCGTAGAGAATGTTGACAATATCGTTGCTCTGCTTTGAGAGATCCATGCCGCCCATCAGGTCGGCCCTGTTCTCCTTTTCGGCGAGGCGCGCGGCTTCGGCATCCGACGCGCGGTCAGAAACCGTATAGACGGTGGCGCCACGCGCGTCGCCTTCGCGCTTGGGGATGTAATCAGCGTGCAACGAGATGAAGAGCAACGCTCGATTGGCCCGTGCGACTTTTATGCGCTCGTTCAATGGAATGAACGTATCATCAGTGCGGGTCATCACGACTTTGTAGCGTCCCGTTTTCTCAAGTTTCTCGCGCAATTTCTGAGCGGTTGCGAGTACGATGACTTTTTCATCCTCACCATNAACGCCCGTGGCGCCAGAATCGTTGCCGCCGTGACCCGGATCGATCACTACCACCAACTTGCCGGAGGGCGCAGGCGCTTGCTGCGGCGTGCGATCAGACCTGTGCGCGTCAAAGGCCGTGACCGTTTCAGGCGGCTGCCACATTGAGGACTGCGATTTGAAATTGTTGGCGTCGGTGGGCACAATGTCGACCACGAGACGCGCGGGTTGATCATCGACTTCTTCCTGTGCGAACCATTTTTCGATTTTCACCGGACTCGTTGCATCAAGCACAATGCGTGCCTTGCCCGGCGCGATAAGCCCGTAGCGATAGGCGGTGATGAGCCCCCGCCCCGCCCGACCGGCGTTTGCAGGCAGGTCGAAACTGACATCCGGCAGGTCGACGATCACGCGAGCGGGATCGGCAAGAGTGTAAACAGAAACTTCGATTTTTTTCGAAAGATCAACGATCAGTCGCGTGCGTTTTTCGTCGCCAGCGAGACGCGCGTCGAGTGCGACAATACCTTTTCCAGGAATTCGGATGGGCGCGGCAGGTTGCGCGGTGGACCATGTGGCCGCTTTCGTCTCGGACGACGACGGACGCACATGCAAGAGCATCGCCAACGCAAAGGCGACCCCGAAGGCAACGATACGCAACGCCACTCTACCCATACGCCGTACCCACACGCGCTATGCCTATGAATTACAGGGTTATGATTAATGGTGCGTTGCTTGCACTTAACCCCTTCGCAATGGGCTTTCACACGCAAGTAGGATCGACAGTTAGCAATATGAGCACCTTCGTTCTCCTTCACGGCGCTTCGCATAGCGGCTGGTGCTAGCGGATCGTCGCGGCAAAGCTAGAAGGCATCGGTCATCCAAGCCGACGCTCAAGGCTCTTTGCGCTGCGCGCAATGCTCGAGAATACTGTCAATCTTTCGACCTACATTGAGGACATTTCCTGGCCCATTCGCGCGGAAAATTTGCACGATCTACCCTCATCGGCCATTTCTATGGTCGCCGATAGAACGCCTGAACGAATTGCCACGCTCGTGATCCTCGATGGGTTCGTGCCAAAACAAGCTGCTTGAATNCTCAACTTTTCCNGGTCNTTAAGCCTTTTTCGCCATTCCCGCCTTGCAAATCCGCCTTTCGAGACTTAATAAGGGTACGTTCGTGGTTCGCGCCGGATTCGATCCGGCAATCCGCGAGGGCGCACGCAGCGCCGGTGTTTGAGACCAGCATCGGAACGCGCGGCCCCGGATGAGCGCCACGAGCCGGACGGGGATTTTTCCGTCCGAGCGGGTCGAGGACATGGGCGCGATGACGCTGCCGGTCGAAGTGCATTCGAATTCAGATTCGATCGATGATTTTGCTCGTGCTCACGGTGGCGCTTTTGCTGCCGCTCTTCGCCTTTTCATCAAACCTGACCAGCGCCCTCCTTATGATTGCGCGGTATTTCGCGGCGCCGCTTTCGTGCGCTGCCAAGAGAGAAAACAATGGCCAACAAGATGCTTATCGACGCCTCGCACCCCGAGGAAACCCGGGTCGTGGTTGTCCGCGGCAATCGGGTCGAGGAATTCGATTTCGAGTCCGCTTCACGGCGTCAATTACGCGGAAATATCTACCTAGCCAAAGTCACGCGCGTCGAACCTTCGCTGCAAGCCTGCTTTGTTGATTACGGCGGCAACCGCCACGGTTTCCTGGCGTTCAGCGAAATTCATCCCGATTATTATCAAATACCGGTCGCCGATCGGCAGGCGCTTATTGAAGAAGAAGAACGCGCCGCGCGCGAAGCTGAAGAACGGCGCGCCCAGCGCCATCAGGCGCCGCGCGAGCGTCACGACGAGATGATTTCTGAAACGGCCGCCGCGAGTGAGCTTGAAATGCCGCTGGAACCTCCCGCCAGTGCGGAGAGTGAGGCGTATGCGATCGAAGAAGTTCCAAATGATGAGGAAGCACCGGAGGAAATCGGCATTTCGATCGAAGGCGATCGGGGGTATTCCGATCAGGAAACCGGCGAGCACGAACATCATGCTCCGAGCGAAGAAGCGAGCAGCGAATTCGGTGGCAGCGCCGAAGCATCCGAGGTCGCGCCTGAAAGCGCGGAGGCGACTGCCCACGAAGATCGCTCCGAGGAATCACATAGAGAAGAAGCCATCGAGCAGCTTGGCGGCGGCGCTATGGAAGAAGTCCCTGAGCGCCAGGCACGCCGGCATCGCCGCTACAAAATTCAGGAGGTTATCAAGCGCCGCCAGGTTTTATTGGTGCAGGTCGTGAAGGAAGAGCGCGGAACCAAGGGTGCGGCACTCACAACTTATCTTTCGCTTGCCGGCCGTTATTCGGTGTTGATGCCGAATACCTCACGCGGCGGCGGCATTTCGCGCAAGATCACGAGCGCACAGGATCGTCAACGGCTGAAAGAGCTCGTCGAGGATCTCCAGGTCCCGGAAGGCATGGGCGTGATCCTCCGCACGGCCGGGGCCTCGCGTACCAAGCCGGAAATCGCTCGCGATTTCGAATATCTGTTGCGTCTCTGGGAAACGGTACGCGAGTTGACGCTTAAATCGCAGGCGCCTGCCCTCGTCTACGAGGAAGGGTCGCTCACCAAACGCGCGATCCGCGATCTTTATAATAAAGACATCGACGAAGTGATCATAGCNGGCGAAGAAGGACACAACGAAGCGAAAGAATTCATGCGCATGCTAATGCCGAGCCATGCGAAGAACGTAATCCTTTACAAGGACACACAGCCGCTCTTCGCGCGCTACGGCGTCGAACATCAATTGGACGCGATGTTCTCGCCGACGGTGCAGTTGAAATCTGGCGGCTACATTGTGATGAATCCGACTGAGGCGCTTGTATCGATCGATGTGAATTCAGGTCGCGCCACGCGCGAGCATCACATCGAGGACACTGCGCTCAAGACCAATCTCGAAGCCGCCGAAGAAATCGCCCGCCAGCTCCGATTGCGCGACCTTGCGGGTCTCATCGTGATCGACTTCATCGATATGGAAGAAAAACGCAATAACCGTCANGTGGAGCGCAAGCTAAAGGACGCNCTCAAACACGACCGGGCACGAATCCAAGTCGGACACATCTCGCATTTTGGCCTTATGGAGATGTCGCGCCAGCGCATTCGTACTGGTGTACTCGAATCCTCAACCGAAACCTGCCCGGTTTGCGGCGGCACAGGCCATGTACGATCCGTTTCGTCGGTAGCCCTGCAGTTGCTACGCGCGATCGAGGAACAGCTGATGAAGAGCGCATCGCACGATCTCATCGTCCGGACGAAGCCCGATGTCGCGCTTTACGTGCTAAACAACAANCGCGCGCATTTGCGCGGGCTCGAGGAACAGTTCGGCGCCGCCATCCTAATTCAGTCGGATTCGGGTCTCACCGGACAGCAGTATTTCGCGATCGACCGCGGCGGCCATGCCCGTCCCCGTCCTGTCTCGGCGCCCACGCGCATCGCGCCGGATTCGATCGCGCCCANTGTCGACGAAGAAGAAGATTTCGTCGAGGAGAGCGAAAGCGACAGCGAAATTGCCACAGAAACCCAAGTCTCACATGAACACCTCGACCATCCCAGCGAGCGCGGCGGCGATGGCCGCGGCGGACGCAAACGAAGGCGCCGTGGTAGGCGCGGACGTGGCGGTGGAGCCAGCAGCGCCCAACCGCGCGACCTGCAGGGGCCCGCGCAACGTTCCGAAGGCGAGATCGCCGGCGAAGTTTTCGCCGAGAGCGAAGATTTCGTGCATCCGCAGGAAACCGGTGGCCAGCCGCATCCACAGGGCGACAACGCCGAACCGCGCAAACGCCGCCGGCGTGGACGTCGCGGAGGTCGGCGCAATCGCCGGGACCGCTCCGAACCTTCACTGGGCGATACTGGAGGGATTGAATCATATTCTGGCGGCGACGACTTGGGGCACGATAACCCTCCGCGGCATATTTCGCCGCCAAGCTTCGAGCCGCCACGCGCTGAGCGTGAGCCCGAGCATATTGTATCGGAACCAATCCACGCACCCGCACCAGAAGCGGCGCCGAAACGCCGTTCGACCGTGCGCGAGCCGGCCCCAATGGTGAGCTTCGACGAACTAGGCGGGCCCTCAATTCCCGAGCCGGTGTCCCGCCCCGAGCCGGTTCACGAGCCGCGGACCGAAAGTGAAAGCGTCCCAGATCGACCGCGCCGCTCCGGCTGGTGGTCAAAGCGGTGAACGTGTTCAAAGGAAGACACGATGCTCCGATCCGAACACACAACATCACAAGTCACGCGAAAATCAGGCAGCGACGATGGATGGGGTCGATGGGGCGACGCGGGAAACTTTGAACGAGGCATATCGTCTTTCCATCGCCTTCACCTAAGCCACTTGCCGATGCGCTCGACTGCTTCGCGCATGTCGGCTTGCGAGCCCGCGTAGCAGAAGCGGATGAAATTCTTCCCGCGCATCGGATCAAAATCGACGCCGGGCGTCGCTGCAACGTGCGTTTCTTCAAGCATCTTTTTTGCGAAGGAAAAACTATCGCTGGTGAAGCGCGAAACGTCAGCGTACAGATAAAATGCGCCGTCGACCGGGAGAAATTTATCGAGCCCCGCCTTCGGCAATCCGGAGATTAAAATTTTCCGATTCTCTTCATAACCATGCTTGACGTTTTCCATTTCCGCGCGGCCATCAAAGGCCGCCTCCGCCGCGATCTGTGACAAAGTCGGGACCGAAATCGCGAGATTCTGCTGTAGACGCTCGACCGCCCGTACAAGCGCTTCGGGCACTACCATCCAGCCGATGCGCCAACCAGTCATGCAGAAATATTTTGAGAAGGAGTTGATGANGAGCGCGTCGCCCGAGAGCTTCGCTGCGGTGTCGGCGCGAAACGCATAATCGAGGCCGTGATAAATTTCGTCCGAGATGAACTTGATCCCCTCCGCGCGGCAGGCGTGTACCAATTCACTGAGCGCTTTTGCGTCCAGCATGGTTCCGGTTGGATTGGCGGGGCTCGCGACTAGAACACCGTCAAGCTTTTTCTTTTTATGTGCCGCCATCAGCGCATCTACCGTCAACGCCCAGCGTGTTTCCGCTGAAATTTGAACGGGGATCGCTTGGCACCCGAGCGCCGTCAGGATATGACGGTAAGGTGGGTAGCCTGGTTCGGCAACGGCAATGCAGTCGCCCGGCTCGAACATGGCGAGAAACGCAAGAATGAAACCGGACGACGAACCGGTCGTCACGACGATCCGTTCCGGATCGACTTTCGCACCGTAGCTATCCGCATAATGACGCGAGATACGCGCTCGCAAGGACGGAACTCCGAGCGCCTCTGTGTAGCCAATCGCACCCCGGTCGAGCGCAGCTTTGGCAGCCGCAATGGCAGTCGAGGGCGCGGGGGCGGCCGGCTGGCCCACTTCCATATGCACGACACGTCCGCCGCCCTCCTCGATGCGGGCCGCGGCCGCCATCACATCCATCACCATGAAAGGCGGCACGTTGCTCCGCCGGGAGGGCATCAGCAGTTCTTTCGCTTTGATAGTTTTAGCCGACTTCATNCGTTTTTCGCGCAGTTGCCTAGCGCCCCTTTACCGCCGCATTCGCGCGCTTTTTCGCCTGGGTTCCGCTCATCACTTCGTGATTGAGACGGCGTTGACCCGTAAGCCGATTTAACCGAAAAGCCGTGCGCCGACAGTCCCATGATCCAGACCTCGACAGCTAGCAGGACGCGCCGCGCTAGAAAAGCGCGNGCAACCCNACAACGACCGGCATTTTTGCGCAGGTTGATAGCAGCATTGCCGGTAGCTGCCGTGCTGATCGCGCAATGGGGAGCAACCCGCCCAACTGCGTTCGCCCAGGAGCAAGTCGCTCCCAAGCTGAATGTTATCCGTGACGCCGAGACCGAGGAACTGCTCCGGGATTACACTAGGCCGATTATGAAAGCCGCCGGACTCACCAGCCAGAATGTCGAGGTCGTGATCCTTGGCGACCGCACCTTCAACGCTTTCGTCGCCGACGGACGCCGCATCTTTGTCAATCTGGGTGCGCTTACCGACTCCGTTACACCCAATCAGATTATCGGCGTGCTTGCGCATGAAAGCGGCCATATTGCGGGCGGACACCTTGCGCGCATGCGCGAGCAGATGGCGAACGCGCAAACAGCAGCCCTAGTCGCGATGCTGATGGGCGCTGGGGCCATGGTTGCGGGCGCACGCAGCGGCAGCAGCAACATTGGCCAGGCGGCGCCTGGGATTCTGATGGGCCCGCAAGACATGATCCGCCGAACCCTTCTTTCGTATGCGCGAAGCCAAGAAGAATCTGCCGATCGCGCCGGCGTGAAATTCCTTACCGACACCGGCCAATCGCCAAAAGGTATGCTGGAAACTTTTCAGCGCTTTGCTAGCGATTCGATGTTTATTTCGCGTTCAGTCGATCCGTATCTATTGACGCATCCGATGCCGCGCGAGCGCATCCAGAATTTACAGGATCTCGCCCAGAAGAGCCCCTATTTTAACAAGCTCGATCCGCCGCAACTGCAGGCNCGGCACGATATGATGCGCGCGAAGCTTTTTGCTTTTACTGACAGNCTCGACACCACTTTGCGGCGCTATCCGATTTCCAACACGTCGCTACCAGCTCGCTATGCGCGCGCCATAGCCACATATCGCTATGGCGGTATTCAAGATGCACAAACTCAAATCGATTCGCTGATCGCTGCTGAGCCAAACAACCCCTATTTTCATGAATTGAAAGGTCAGGCGCTATTAGAAGCCGGCAGACCGCGCGAAGCGATCGCGCCGTTGCGCCGAGCAGTTCANCTATCGAATGGTGCTCCCCTGATCCGTATTTTGCTCGGTCAGGCACTCGTGGAATCGAATGATTCTTCCATGACGGAAGAGGCGGTGCGGGAATTACGCATCGCGCTTCAAAAGGAGCCGAACGCCTCGGTCGGCCACCGCGAACTTGCAATCGCGTTCGCACGAAAGGGTGATCATGCGAATGCCGATCTTTCCTCCGCTCAATCCGCCTTCAATGATGGCGATTTCCGCACGGCACGCCAGCTTGCCACACGTGCGCAAAAAAGCTTTGCGACCGGTTCCCCCGGTTGGATCAAATCCGACGATATTGTAAACTTCAAACCGCCGAAGATTGGACAGAATTGAATCTTCGCCCTAGGAGAATCTGATGAACAATCGCGGCCATAGTCTCATGATTGCTGTTTGCGCCACCGTGATCGGTCTCGCTTTACCGGCAACGCCCGCACGCGCGCTAACGGACGCCGACAAGGGTGCGGTTGAGGCGATCGTCAAGGATTATCTTCTGAATAATCCAGAAGTGCTGCGCGACGCACTGGATGTTCTCGAGAAGAGGCAGGCCGCGGAAGAAGCGACCAAACAGAAGGCGGTCATCGCGAGCAATGCGAAGCTGATCTTTGAATCGCCGCGCGGGCCTTCGTTCGGAAATCCGAAGGGCGACGTTACGCTAGTCGAGTTCTTCGATTACAATTGCGGTTACTGCAAGCACGCGATGGGCGACGTGATGCAGCTCGCGAAGGACGACCCGAAGCTCAAGGTGGTTTTTAAGGAACTTCCAGTGCTCGGTCCGGGCTCGCTCGAGGCCGCGAAGGTTGCGATCGCGGTGCGTATGCAGGACAAGAACAACAAGTACGTTGAATTTCACCGCCGCCTGCTCGGCGGACGCGGAGAGGCCAACAAGGAACGTGCGCTTGCGGCCGCGAAGGATACGGGCTTCGACCTTGCGCAGATCGAAAAAGATATGAAGAGCAGCGAAGTCGACGAGACGCTGAAGGAAAGCGCGAAGCTCGCGCAGGATCTCGGCGTAAACGGCACGCCCACTTTTGTCGTCGCTGATGAACTCATCATGGGCGCGTTGGGATATGATGCGCTGAAGAGCAAGATCGACTCTGCGCGTAAGTGCGGAAAGGCTACCTGCTAAAGTCAGGCAATCTTAATAATCATCGGAATTTCGCTTAACCGCGCGGGGCAAGAGGCTTTCCCTCTGCCCCGCGTTTTTCTATAAGAGTGGCCCGGCCGATCATGCGGATCGGTGTCCCTTTTTAGAAACCCAACTTTGAAATCCACATGACTAGTGTCATTTATATCATCAATGGGCCGAACCTGAACCTACTCGGCACGCGCGAACCCGAGAGATATGGGCATGCAACGCTGAACGATGTCGAGAAGCTTTGCGAGGATACTGCGAAGCGCCACGGCATGACGATAGAATTTCGGCAGTCGAACCGCGAAGGCGAGCTGATCGATTTCATTCAAGAGGCGGGGAAGAAGAAAGCTGCCGGCATCGTCATCAACGCTGCGGGCTATACTAACACTTCGATTGCGATCATGGATGCGCTCCTCGCGGTTAACCTGCCGACAATCGAGGTTCACATCACTAATATACACGCGCGGGAAAATTTCCGGCACAATTCCTATATAGCAAAGGTCGCGCGCGGCATGATTTGCGGCCTCGGCGTCGAAGGCTATGCCCTCGCCATTACAGCGCTAGCCAGCAAGAAATAACAAGATTCGGAAGCTTCATGTTCAAACGCAAGATCGATGTCGACGCGGAATTGGTTCGGGAGCTTTCACGCCTGCTCGAGGAAAATCATTTGACCGAAATCGAAGTTCAGCGCGGCGATCAGCGCGTGCGCGTCTCGCGCGGCGGTGGCCACGGCGGGATCCATCATCAGGCTCCAGTCACGCCTGCGGTGCTCGCGCCAGTTGCGGCTAAAGGCGCCGCCGACGTCGCCGACCACCCGGGTGCCATCACTTCACCCATGGTCGGCACCGCCTATCGCTCGCCGGAGCCGGGCGCTAAGCCTTTTGTTGAGGAAGGCATGCAGGTGAGCGCNGGCCAAACGCTCCTCATCATCGAGGCGATGAAGACGATGAACGCGATCCCGGCGCCGCGCGCGGGTACAGTNATGCGCATCCTCGTCGACGACGGGCAACCCGTTGAATTCGGCGAGCTGCTGTTCATCGTCGAGTAGCACCCAGAAATGTTCGACAAGATCCTAATCGCAAATCGGGGCGAGATCGCGCTTCGTATTTTGCGAGCATGCAAGGAGTTGGGCATACAGACGGTCGCGGTGCATTCGACCGCCGACGCCGACGCGATGCATGTGCGTCTCGCAGACGAAAGCGTTTGCATCGGTCCACCGCCCGCGCGCGACAGCTATCTCAACATGCCCGCCCTCCTCGCCGCNTGCGAAATTACCGGTGCTGACGCCGTTCACCCCGGCTACGGATTTCTTTCGGAAAACGCCCGCTTTGCCGAAATTCTTGCCGACCATAAGATCAGCTTTATCGGGCCGTCAGCCGCCCATATTCGGATTATGGGCGATAAGATCGAGGCGAAGCGCACGGCGAGGAAACTCGGCATCCCCGTNGTGCCGGGCTCTGAAGGCGGCATTTCGTCTGACGAGGAAGCAGANAAAATCGCGCGGCAGATCGGATTTCCGGTGNTGATCAAGGCCGCGGCTGGCGGCGGAGGACGNGGCATGAAGGTCGCGAAGACTGAGAACGATCTTTCCACCGCCCTTTCCATGGCCCGCTCGGAAGCAAAGGCCGCGTTCGGNGACGACGCCGTGTATCTAGAAAAATATCTCGCCCATCCACGTCACATCGAAATTCAAGTGCTGGGCGACGGCAAGGGTGGCGCCGTACATCTTGGTGAGCGCGATTGTTCGCTGCAGCGCCGGCACCAGAAGGTATTCGAGGAGAGCCCTTCGCCCGCGCTCAATACCGAGCAGCGTAATAAAATTGGCGACATCGTCGCGAAAGCCATTCGCGAACTAAAATATCTCGGTGCCGGCACCGTCGAATTTCTCTACGAAAATGGTGAGTTCTTTTTTATCGAAATGAATACCCGCCTTCAGGTTGAGCATCCGGTGACCGAGATGATCACGGGCATTGACCTTGTGAACGAGCAGATCCGTATCGCGGGCGGTGGGTCGATCGGATTCAAGCAGGAAGACATCACATTCGAAGGCCACGCAATCGAATGCCGCGTGAACGCTGAAAATCCCGCCACCTTCCGCCCCTCGCCCGGCCGCATAAATTATTATCATCCACCCGGTGGTCTTGGCGTGCGCGTCGATTCGGCAGTGTATCAAGGCTACACTATTTCACCCTATTACGATTCGCTGGTTGGCAAGCTCATCGTTCACGGCAAGTCGCGGAATGAGTGCCTTATGCGGCTCCGTCGCGCACTCGACGAATTCGTCGTGGATGGAATCGAAACCACGATTCCACTGTTCCGCGCCTTGGTACGAAACCCTGACATCGCTGACGGAAGCTACGACATTCATTGGCTGGAACGGTATCTGGCTGACGGAGGGCTCAAGGTTTGATGCGGATTAAGTTCGCCTGCGCATATTTTTGCGGGTTGGTGTAATCTTCCACACATGGCCCGGCCCTCAGACAGTTTCGTAGACATCACGCCCGAAGTGCTACTGAAGGCATATTCCGTCGGCATTTTTCCGATGGCTGAAAGCGCGGACGACCCGAGTCTTTTCTGGGTCGAGCCGGAACGTCGCGGCATCATTCCACTCGACAAGTTCCATGTCCCACGGCGGCTCGCGCGCACCGTGCGCTCCGACCGTTTCGAGATTCACATTGATCGCAATTTCGACGCGGTGATCGAGGCCTGTGCCGCTCCCGCTCCCGGCCGTGGCAAAACCTGGATCAACAAACGTATACACCGGCTTTATCGTGAACTGTTCAATCGCGGCCATTGTCATACAGTCGAGGCGTGGCGCGAAGGCCGGCTGGTCGGCGGGCTATACGGTGTGTCGCTCGGCCGCACGTTTTTCGGTGAGAGCATGTTTCATGTTGAGCGCGACGCCTCGAAAGTAACGCTCGTGCATCTCGTGGCGCGTCTCCAGCTCGGCGGTTACCGGCTGCTCGACGCACAATTTCTGACGGATCACCTTGCGACCTTTGGTGCATTCGAAGTCGGACGCGAAAAATACGCGCGCATGCTCTCGCATGCGCTCGCTGATGGCGAAGCCGATTTTTATTTCTTTCCTCCCGACGCCGTCATCGCCGGCGGTGTCGTTTTGCAATCGGTGATCCAGACATCGTAGATCGCGTGTTCGACACCATGCAGCCCGGGGGAATTCGCAAACATCCAGCCGGTGAAAATGCGTTTGATGTCGCCCTGCAAGGTAATCTCATCGACTTCGATAAAGCTCGTCGTATTTTGAATTTCGGTCGCCGGTCGCGTGTAGCAAGCGCGCGGCGTCACCTGCAACGAGCCGAACTGCACTGTTTCATCGATCGCAGCCTCGAAAGTGATGATTCGGCCGGTGATCTTGTCGAGACCAGAGAAGACCGCCGTCGGATTGGAAATTTTTGGAATCGGCGCCTGCTGCACTGGCACTTCTGCAGCTTCCGGCTGATCCGGAGTTCCGGGTTGCAGTGGCTGTTTAGCATCCATTTTCGCCTTTTGGCGCAGCGCTTGCGGCACAGGCGGTAAGTTAGGATCGTAAGGCGCATTCGCGTTGCCGCCGGGCTGTTGCTGAGTTGGGCGCTGCTGACTTTGCTGCGGATTGATGATCGTTCCACCGGGGATCTGACCGCCGGGCGGAGGCAGGGGTTGAGACTGCACGCCACCTCGTTGTTCAGTAGGATACGGCGGCGGAAATTGATTTGACGGCAAATTGCGCTGGGCTGGCGGATAATCCACGTCGGCCGGCGGACGCGGCGGGCCGAATTGCGCAAGCGCAGGCCAGGAGAAAGCCACCACAGCAAAAACGAGAAACTTAAAAACAGTGTGAGAGCGCATGGCCTAAGGATTATGTTTCAAGCCGGACATGACGCCCGCCAGCCTGGCGCTGGTTATCATGGCAAATGCGGCCCCGAAAGGGCGCGCTCAGACCGGTTTATGACCCCACCCTTGGCAAGAGAGCTAAATTTGCCCACATTCGCTTTGGACAAGCGTTTTCGCCCGAAATAGCAAGGCACCTCATGGCACGATCGCTTTTCACCCGCCGGCGTTTCCTCGCCGCGGCGACTACGACCCTCGTCGTGCCTCATGCTGCGTTCGCGCAGGAAGGCACTTTTGGGATGCGAATCGAGCCTTATGTCGGGTATGGGCAAGAGAACGAAGAGGGTATCGACGTTAATGAATGGTACATCGGCTGGGTGCCCGATGGTGCGCACAGGATCCACCGCGTCAATCAGAACAAACTCGATCCGGAATTTCGTCGCCAGCTTGTAAACTATACGCATGCCGAGCAGCCCGGCACGATCGTCATCGACCCCAATGAACACTTCCTCTATCTGTTGCGCGAAGGAAATACCGCCATCCGCTATGGCGTCGGCACTGGCCGACAAGGGTTCGGTTGGAGTGGCGCCGCTTCGATCGGCCGCAAGGCGGAGTGGCCAGATTGGCACCCCCCGAAGGAGATGCGGCTGCGCCAGCCGGAGCTGCCAGAAATGATGCCAGGCGGTCCGGATAATCCGCTCGGTTCACGCGCGATGTATCTCTATCAAGGAAACCGCGATACTCTCTACCGCATTCACGGCACCAAGGAGCCTTGGACCATCGGCACGAATATTTCGTCGGGCTGTATCCGCCTGCTGAACGAAGAGATCGCTGATCTTTATCTGCGTACACCCGTCGGCACACGCGTGGTTGTGCTCTGAAGCAGTTCGAAATCGATCGGAAAGCTCATTGACTTCGTTGCTGGCTTTTCCGCAAAAAAACCGAGACCTTAGGGGCGGGACCTATGTTGTGAGTCGCCCTGCCCTAGAAAAATCGTCATCGGACCCCAAAATCCGAACCTCAGACATATAGCAAAAAATATCATGCCAATTGACCCGCTTTCGCGCCGCCGTTTTCTGCTGGGAGCCGTATCGCTCGCGGCTGCACCGACAATCGCACGCGCGCAACAAGGCTATCCGCAATATCCACCGCAGGCGCCTTTTCCGGCTGCGCCGCGCGATCCATACGAAATGCGGCCGCCCGCAAATGTGCAACCATACCCGCAACCCACTCAGGGTCAGCAGCAATCCTATCCGCAGCAGGGGCAGCCGTACCCGCAGCAGCCTAACCAACAACCCGATGTGCGCGGGCAGCAGCCGAGCTACGCTATCCATGAGCCGCCCGACGGACAGAACTGGTACATTGGCGAAATTCCTGATGGCCAGTTCATGATCCGCAAGGTCAATCAAGATCTACTCAATCCGGAATTCCGCCGCCAGCTCGTCAACTATTCCCATTCGGAGCAACCGGGTTCATTGATTGTCGACCCGCGCCAACATTTTCTCTATCTGCTGCGCGAAGGGAACACCGCCGTGCGTTATGGCGTCGGTGTCGGCCGCGAAGGTTTCGGCTGGAGCGGAGTTGCCATGGTCGGTCGCACCGCGGTATGGCCCGACTGGATTCCGCCAAAGGAAATGCGGCTGCGTCAGCCGGAATTGCCGGAACGCATGCCCGGCGGTCCGGACAATCCGCTCGGTGCGCGCGCACTTTACCTATATCAGGGCAATCGCGACACGCTTTATCGCATTCACGGCACCGCCGAACCGTGGACAATCGGCACTAATGTTTCTTCCGGTTGCATCCGGTTGCTCAATGAAGAGATCGCAGATTTATATCTACGCACGCCGATCAACACGCGCGTCATCGTGCTTTGATTATTGGCCCGGCTTCCATGCCTTGTAATCGCCCGTCGCGGACGGTCGGCGGCCGGATTTCAGTGTCGAACCCGAAGGCCGATAGGCGCTCGGCGTCCCAGTGAGATTGGGCTGATGCGGTTTTTGCCATTCGCGCGGCTTATATTTTTCCTCAGTTGGCAGCGTGTCGACAGTGTGATGCAGCCAGCCGTGCCATGATGGTGGCACACATGAGGCCTCCGCGATCCCGTTATAAATCACCCAGCGACGCTCGAAGCCAAATCCCCGATCGATCGCGCCGCCCTTGGTGCGATAATAACGATTACCGAATTCGTCCTCGCCGACAAATTCACCATAGAGCCATGTCCACAGCTGCGTGCCAAAGGTCTGGTCGTTCCACCAAGTGAACAACTTCAGGAAAAACTTTTTCATATTTTTATCCGTAAACGCGCAGACCATAGGCAGATGAAAGGGAACTGTCCAGATAACGAAAGTCGGAGTGCCGAATCGCGGCCCTTTTCGTTCAAGAGCGTTGGTGTCGCGTCGAACAAATACATACNATTTGGGTGCCCACGAATGGCGTTCGCCAATTACGCCAGTCCTATCGCATTAACAGGAGGTCGGTGTCGCCAGGCGTCGCGCCGCTTTGCGTCAGCATGCAATGCACCTGACCGCGGTGATGGGTCTGATGATTGAACATGTGAGTTACCAATACCCATTTCTGCATTTTGATATCGGAGCCTACTGAGATGGAAAAATATTTTAGCTCCCCAATGAGCCAATTCGAATCGAGTTTTTCGGACCATTCGATCAAGGCGCGATCAAAAGTTTCGCGCTCCTGCTTCAAGTGCTCCCAGTTGTCGAACCGCTTCGTTGATCCTTTANNCCCCCTTCTGGCTTCTGCGTAGCCGCGAAGCGTGACATCCAAATCTGATNGCCCCATAGCAAATGATTAAACGTGCCATGGATCGAGCCGAAGAACGCGCCGCGTTCGCGTTTGCGTTCGTCATCAGTCAAACGATCGGCTGCCCCGTACAGATTTTTGTTCTGCCACTCATTATACAGCGCCATTTTCTGAATGAACAATTTGTCGATCATGCGGTTCTCCGCGAGAGCTGCTTTTAGCTTTAAGCGCGGGGACTACAAGGGGCGATCTTGACACAGTGACAGCCGCCTACCCTTCGCCTAGGAATAAGGCTGAGATTTTCGGGGTCTTGGCTTGCACCATCTTCTCAATGCAGTCGATCGCATCGTCCGCGCCGTTGTTGCCGCAGGAAAATGGCTAGTAATTCCCGTCCTAGCTCTTCTGTTCGCACAATGGCCCCTGCGCGATTGGTTTCAGGCCTATTCGCGAGAGGCGAACGACCTCGGTCAGATTTTCTTTGCGCTCTATGTCTCGATCGCGGTGACGGCCGCGACGCGAGCGGGAATGCATCTTGCTGCTGATGCGCTGGCGCGCAGCTACTCGCTGCGCGCTCGCTTGTTGATTGTGCGCCTTGGCGCATTGTTTGGCTTACTTCCCTGGGCGTTGTTTGTTGTTTTTGCGGGTTGGAAGATCATGCTGTCGTCGCTGATGCAGCTCGAATTGTTTCCGGACAGCTATAATTCTGGTTACTTCATCGTGAAGAGCGCTACGGGATTGCTTGCTTTGCTCGTCATCGCACAGGCGATCCTCGAGGTCGCGCGACCAAAAGTTCGAGGCGACCAATCGTGAGCGGTTTCGGTCTCGTTCTTCTACTGATGGTCGTGGCAGGGCTCGTGCTGACGGGTCTGCCCGCTGTGATTGTCCTAGTCGCGGTCGCTACATTCGGCGGCGCTGTCGGCGTGGCAAGCGGCGCGTTTCCTCATGAGTTGCTCACTGCAATTCCAGGACGGCTAATCAATTTGCTCGAAAACGATTTACTGCAGGCGCTCCCTCTTTATGTGTTGATGGGCCTCCTGCTAAATCGGTTGCCGATTGCTGAAGCACTGTTTCGCGGCGGCGTCGCTCTGTTACAGAGGAGGCCTTCGGCGCCGCTGGTATCAGGCATCGCACTTGGTGCATTGCTCGGCCCGATGAATGGTTCGGTGGGTGCGAGCGTCATGTCGCTCGCACGCGCCGTAGCTCCTCGTCTCGAAGACTTGCCAAAAGCGGAGCGCTTCGCGGCCGTGTCGGTTGCTAGCACTCTGGGCGTAGTGGTGCCGCCGTCGCTCGTATTGATCCTGCTNGGCGATGCGATGATGAACGCGCATACGCTTGCGATCACCGCCACGGGTCGTGCTGATCGTGTCATCAATACGCAAGATGTTTTCCGCGGCGCCCTGATCCCGGCCGGGATTTTTATCACCCTTTGCCTCGCAATCGCGTGGTGGAAAGGGCGGCAGGTCAAATTCAGTGCGGTAGATGAGAAGCATCTTCCGCTCTCGCCCCGCGAAGCAGCGCTGGCGGTCGTTTCCTTGTTTTTTCTGATTCTCGTGCTCGGCGGTGTTGCCGCCGGTTATTTCTATGCGGTCGAAGCTGCCGCGATGGGCGCATTCGTTCTATTTGTTGCAGGGATCGCGACCGGAAGATTGCGTGGCACGGCCCTGCGCGAGCTCTTGAGTGAAGCCATGGCCATCACTGGCGCATTATTCGGTCTGCTAGTGGCGGCAACAACGCTCACGCTCGTCTTCCGCGCATTCGGTACCGATCAGCTGTTAGACAGGTGGATCACATCGCTTCCCGGCGGTGAAATGACGGTGACGCTTGTTGTGCTCGGCGTGATCAGCCTCTCTGCTTTTGTGCTTGACGCGTTCGAAATTATTTTTGTGCTCGTGCCAGTGCTGATCCCACCGCTTTTAGTCCGCGTGCCTGATGCTGTATGGATTTCGACGCTCGTGCTGCTGACGCTACAGGCGAGCTTTTTGCTTCCGCCTTTCGGCTATGCCTTGATGATGGCACGGACGGTGATGCACGAATCTTTGCCGATCAAGACCATCGTGCTGGCGCTCACGCCGTTCTTGCTCGCACAGTTCACTGTTCTCGTCCTCGTTCTCTCATTTCCTGCGCTCGTTCACCTGCGCGATCAGCCGGGCGCGAACACACGAGC
>Ga0031654_10000033_pt1 | contig 25916 bp, 24 predicted proteins | sample FrelakmetCRP12CR_FD_55268 | JGI IMG/M metagenome (GOLD analysis project Ga0031654, IMG submission 55268) | Freshwater lake sediment microbial communities from the University of Notre Dame, USA, for methane emissions studies - CRP12 CR | ecosystem: Environmental > Aquatic > Freshwater > Lake >...
GTCGCTGGCCGAGGCCTTCGGTCGGACCGCAAGACAATCGGAGGCGAGCTTTGCCGCCGGCGACTATGCGGGTTCGCTGACGGCGCTGGCACCGCTGAAGCTGCCGGTCGACAGGTTCTTCGACGACGTCATGGTCAACGTCGAGGATCCGAGGNTGCGCGGCAATCGCCTCGCGCTGCTCGCGCGGCTGCGTGCGCAGATGAACCGCGTGGCCGACCTGTCGATGCTGGCAGCGGGCTGATCGGTGCGGTTCGCGAGTTGGCTGCGTTCGGCGCTGCACCTTCTGCTGCTGACGGTCACCGTGGTGCCCTGGGCGCTGGTCGTCCTCGCCGCGCTCACCACCACGCAGCCGATCCGCTACTGGCTGTGCACACGCTGGACCTGGTTTGCGATCTGGACCGCGCGTGTGGTGTGCGGCATCAGCTGGCGCGTCGAAGGCTGGGAAAATCTGCCTGACTATCCGGCCATACTGTTGCCCAAACATCAGTCAACGTGGGAGACATTCTGGCTGCCCTCGTACATGCGGCGGCAGCTGACCTTCGTCTACAAGCGCGAACTGCACTGGGTGCCCTTCTTCGGGTGGGCGATGAAGTCACTGAACATGATCAACATCGACCGCAGTCGCGGCCAGGACGCGTTCGAGCAGGTCGTCATACAGGGCGAGCAGCATCTGCGCGAGGGCTGGTGGATCGTGATCTTTCCGGAGGGAACACGCACGCCAGTGGGGTCCACGCGCCGTTACAAGACGGGCGGCGTTCGTCTCGCGGTGCGCACCGGTACGCCGGTCGTGCCGATTGCCGTCAACAGCGGCGAGTGCTGGCCGCGCAAGGCGTTCGTCAAAACTCCGGGTGAGATCACGGTCGTGATCGGGAAGCCGATTTCGCCCGAAGGCAAGACGGTGGAAGAACTGGCGGCGCTCGTGGAATCGTGGATCGAAACCGAGATGCGGCGGCTCGCCCCGCATCGCTACCGGCGCCCGTACGTCCCTGCGCGCGCGGACTTAGCCAAATCAAACGCCAACGCTTGAAGCGCAAAGCCGTCCTCGACGCCCTGCAGCTTTCGCTGGTATTCGATGCGCCGGCGTCCTCGCCTGCACCGCAGCCGACCCAGTCCCCGCGCGTGCGAACACGAAGCGACGGCCGGCGGCACATTGCGCTGGGCCAGGAGTCGTTCGACTATCGTCTGCGGCGCGTGCGCCGGCGCTCGATCGGCTTCCAGATCGATGACGGCGGACTGATGGTCAGCGCGCCGCGTTGGGTCACGCTCGCGGAAATCGAAGCGGCCATTGTCGAGAAGCAGCGCTGGATCCGCGCCCGGATCGCGGAGTGGCACGACTGGCGCCGTCGGCACCGATTGCACGAACTGCGCTTCAACGATGGCGGTGTGGTGCCGTATCTGGGCACGCACCTGACGCTGCGCCTAAGTACCGAGGCGGAGTCGACGCACTTGCGCGCAACGAGCGATGCCAGCGAACTGCACCTCGCGCTCCCCGCGCAAGCAGACCGGCGTCAGGTGCGCGACGCGGTGCAGGCATGGCTGCAGGTGCAGGCGCGGCGCGTGTTCGGCGAGCGCGTCGCGCGGATTGCCGCGCCGTTGTCGACGCGGCTGCACGGCTGGACTCTTTCATCGGCAAGATCGCAGTGGGGATCGTGTACGCACGACGGCCGCATTCGACTCAACTGGCGGCTGATTCATTTCTCGTTGCCGGTCATCGACTACGTGATCGCGCACGAGCTCGCGCATCTGCATGAAATGAATCATGGCGCGCGCTTCTGGCAGACCGTTGGCGAGCTGCTCCCGGGATTTGAAGCGGCGCGCGATGAGATCAAGGGGGTTGATCTTGGTGCGATCGTGTTTTAGCGGCAATCGTGCAATCGAACTGGCGCTATCCGCCGAGCGATGCCGCGACGCGCAAGAGAGCGGCCTCCTCGCGAGTAAGCTCCCCTAGATCACATCGGACAACGATCGGGATCTCATGCGCCTCCTCCACACCATGCTGCGCGTTGGCAACCTCCAGCGCTCGATCGACTTCTATACGAAGGTCATCGGGATGCAGCTACTGCGCACCACCGACCGGCCCGAACAGAAGTACACGCTGGCCTTTGTCGGCTACGGCACGGAAGACCAGCATGCGGTCCTCGAGCTCACCTACAACTACGGTGTCGACCGGTACGAGATCGGCACCGGATACGGTCATATCGCAATTGCGGTCCCCGATGCCTACCAAGCGTGCGAAGCGATCCGCGCCGGCGGCGGCAACGTGACACGCGAGGCGGGGCCGGTCAAGGGCGGCACGACCGTGATCGCCTTCGTCACTGATCCGGATGGATACAAGATTGAACTGATTCAGGAACGTTCGCGCTGAGCGCGGCGCCCGCGATTCGGGCGAGTGCAACAAACGCTGCGACATCCAGCGTTTCGGCGCGCGTGCCAGGATCGATGCCGGCGGCACGGACCTGATCCTCCGTGAGCAGATCTCCCAGAGCATTGCGCAGCGTCTTGCGGCGCTGCCCGAACGCCGCCGTCACCATGCGTCTGAACACCGCCGCGTCCACTTGCGGCAGCGCGCCGGCCGCGATTGGCGTCAAGCGCACGAACGCCGATTGCACCTTGGGCACGGGGCTGAACGCACCTGCGGGCACGACAAACAGGCGCGCCGCGCGATAGCGAAACTGCAGCATCACGGAAAGCCGCCCGTAGTCCTTCGAACCCGGCGTGGCGACAATCCGGTCGACCACCTCCTTCTGCAGCATGAAGTGCTGCACGGCGACGTGCGCCGCGATGGGCAGCAACGCGAACAGCAGCGGCGTGGAGATGTGATAAGGCAGGTTGCCGACGATCTTCAACGGCCGTGGGTCGGAGGCGGCCAGCGCTTGCCAGTCGAATTTCAGCGCGTCGCCTTCGAGCAGCGTCAACTGCCCGGCGCCAAAGCGGCCACGCAGGTGCGCCGCGAGATCGCGATCGATCTCGATACACGTGGTCTGTCCTGCGCGCGCAATCAGCGGCGCGGTCAGTGCGCCCAGTCCCGGGCCGATCTCGACGATCCGGTCCCCGGGGCGGGGGTCGATTGCATCGACGATGCGCTCGATGTAGTGCGCGTCGTGCAGGAAGTTCTGCGAGAAGCGCTTGCGCGCCCGATGCCCTTCCATGTCATGGGTGCACGAGCTGGGCGGCCAGTTGCAGCGCCGCGATCATGCTCCCCGCGTCGGCGGTGCCGGTGCCGGCCAGATCGAGCGCGGTGCCGTGATCAACGCTCGCACGCACGAACGGCAGGCCCAGAGTGACGTTGACGCCATGGCCGAAGCTCGCATGCTTGAGGACCGGCAAGCCCTGGTCGTGGAACATCGCCAGCACGGCATCGAAGCGCGCCAGCTGATTCGGGACGAACACCGTATCGGCCGGCAGCGGCCCGATCGCATCGATTCCACGCGCGCGCGCCGCGGCGATCGCCGGCGCGATCACATCGATCTCCTCGCGGCCGAGATGACCGCCCTCGCCGGCATGCGGATTCAATCCGGTCACGCCGATCCGCGGCATCGCGATGCCGAAGCGAGCGCGCAGATCGCGCTGCAGCACGTCGAGCGTGGCGGCGAGCGATGCGCGCGTGATCGCTGCCGGCACGTCCGCCAGCCGCAGATGCGTGGTCGCCAGCGCCACCCGCAGCATGCCGCCGACCAACAGCATCACGACATGCGGCGTGCCCGTCTTCCGTGCCAGATACTCGGTGTGCCCGGTGAACGGTACGCCGGCGTCGTTGATCACGCTCTTCTGCACTGGCGCCGTCACCAGTGCCCCCGCTTCGCCGCGCACACAGGCGTCGACCGCGCGATCGAGCAGGGCCAGAACATAGCCTGCGTTGCGCGTATCGAGCACGCCCGGCTTCGCCGGCACCGCCAGCGGAACGTGATCGATCGACACCCGTGGCGGCAACGGCCAGCCGCTGCCGACGGCGCGCGCGCGCTGCTCAAGCAACGCCGCGTCACCCAGCAATACACACACGGCGTCGACCGCGAGGACGGCACGCAGCGAAATCTCCGGTCCGATTCCGGCCGGCTCACCCGTCGTTATCGCGATGCGCACCTGATGAATCGCCGACACGGATCAGGGACCACAGATCAGGAGACCGCGATCACGAATCCTCGATCCGGTACTCGACGTAGGTGCGGTCTCGCAGTTGCCGGATCCACTCCTGGAACGCTTCGTCCGATTTGCGTTCACGCAACGCCTGCCGCGCAGCAAAGCGATTGCGTTCAATCGGCGAGGCCTCAGTGCGACGTTCAAGCACCTGGATCAGGTGCCAGCCGAACGGTGACTTGACCGGTTCACTGATTTCGTTCGGTTGCAACGCATTCATCGCGCGTTCAAACTCCGGCACTGTGTCGCCGGGATAGAGCCAGCCAAGCTCGCCGCCGCGCGTGCTGCTGCCATCAACCGAATGCAGACGGGCCAGCTGGCCGAAATCTTGGCCACCCTTGATCACGCGCTCGCGTAGATCGTTCAGACGCCGCCGCACCTCGGACTCCGGCGTCAGGTCCGACACCCGCAGCAGGATGTGGCGCACGCGCGTCTGCTCGACCGCGCCGGAGGCAAGCTTGCCTTCGACCGCATTGCGCCGGCCGATCAGCTTGAGAATATGGAAGCCGCCGGGGCTGCGCACGATCGGACCGAGCTCGCCTGGTTTGAGCTCCTTGACGGCATCGAGAAACAGTGTCGGCAGTCGTTCGGGGGTGCGCCAGCCTAGCTCGCCACCCTGCAGGGCATCAGGCGCGTTCGAAAAGCTGGCCGCGGCGCGCGCAAAGTCGCCGCCCCCACGCAGTTCGCCCAGCAGTTCCTCCGCGCGCCGGCGCATCTGCTCGATGCGGTCGGTCGTGGCATTGTCCGGCACCCGCAGCAGGATATGCGCAATGCTGTATTCGATCGCGCCGGCCTCCACGCCGGCCTGCTCGGCAAGGAAGTTGTCGATCTCCCCTTCAGAGACCTGGATGCGGCTGTCGACTTCGCGGTCGCGCAGGCGCGATATCACGACCTCGTCGCGAACGTCCTCGCGGAACCGGCTGAATGAAATGCCTTCGCGGTCCAGCCGTTCGCGAAACTCCGGCAGCGTGGCATTGTTCTGCTCGGCAATGCGCGCGATCGCGGCGTTGACGGTGGCATCGTCGACGCGCACGCCGGATTCCTTCGCGAGTTGCAGCTGCGCGCGATCGACGATCATCCGTTCGAGCACCTGTCGCCGCAGCACGTCCGCGGCCGGGGATGGAATCTTCTGGCGCTTCAGCTGCTGTTCGGTGATAAGCACGCGCAGCTGCAGCTCGCTCAGCGTCAGCGCCTCGTCGTTGACGACCGCAACGATGCGATCCAGCACCTTCGGCTGGACGCGTGCCACCGCCGCGTCCTGCGCCAGCGCGCCGCCGACCGACGCCGCAGCCAATAAGAGAAGAGCGACCTGCGTCGAGAATCTCAACTTCATCGCTTACTCGTAAATGTCGAAGCGCCCCGGTTCGCGGGGAGGCGGATTGATGACTTGATAGCCTGGAATATTACGCCGCAACTGCTCGATCGGACTGGTGCCGATGCCGGCAAGACCGTTGAGCTGCAGCTGAAAGAAGAGCGTTGTCGTTGCCGACTGCGTCGCCGTGACAAAGCGTTGCATCACCACGCGCGCGACCCAGCAGTCGGCCTTGTACTCGAAGCCACCGAGCAACTCGATCCAGCTCGAATCGCGCAGCGAATAGTTGGCGCGTCCCACCCCGTACCAATGCTGCGTCAGCGGCCATTGGCCGGCGATGTCGATCTGCTCCAGCTCGTCGATCTTGTAGCGGTAAGCGATGCTGAGCGCCGAGGCCGGCCGCGGCTGCCAGCGCACGGCGGCCGTCACACGCACCAGTTGCCCCTGCTGCGTCGAGTGCTCAAGTGCGAGGTCCGTGCTCCAGTACCGCGCCGGCTTCCCGCTCAATTCGACCAGGATGTCCGAGGCGTCACCGCTGCGTTCGGTGCCACCGGGCAGCGTCACCCGCTGTGGCGCGAAGTAAAAACGCTGCCCGACCACAGCCCGCAAGCGCTCGCTGCCGTTGCCGGGATCGAGTACGCGCCCGACCAGTGCCGCGGTCGTCTGATTCGCTTCACCGATGCGGTCGCCACCGACGAAGATGTTCTCGGAAAAGAGCTGCGCAAAATTGAAGTCGGCCAATGCGCTGTCGAAGTTCGGCAGATTCGACTGATCGCGGAACGGAATGTTGGCGTAGTACAGGCGCGGTTCGAGTGTCTGCAGCGAGTCCTCGCCAAACCAGGCTGCCTCCCGCTCGAACACCAGACCCGAGTCGAGCGAGGCGATGGAAAGCGATCGCGTCGGCCGCGTCGCGCCGGGATGCACCGCGGCATCCAGCGAATACGCCGTGGCGTGCCATTGCAGCTTCGGCACCACGAAGTAACCGGGCGCCAGCCAAGGATAGGACACGCTCGGATTCACGATCACGCGCGTGCCGGTTTCGAGCGTCGGATGGTTGAACTGCGTTGCGTCCACCGCGAGACCAAGATCAAAGCCGCGATAGTCGGTATTGCGCGCGTCGAGCGCCAGCTGTGGCACCCGTTCGTATGGCTTGACCACCGGCGCCAGCGGGTCCTGCAGCGTCTGGTTCTTGGTCACACGCAGCGCGACGTTCCAGAGCGGCCGATTGAAACCGATGAATCCTTCCTGCGGCAGCACGGACTGCGACGTGGCGACGATGCTGCGCGAGAAGTCGGCAAGGTACTGGTCGTCCGAGACGTGGTTGTAGTTGATTCCGCCCACGACGCCGACCGGATGCACGTACTCGTGCCGCAGCGAGACGAGATGGCGCGAGCCCCCGAAAACGGGGTCGTCGGGATTGACGTCGAACTGCGCCGTGCCGCGGAAGGTCGGCTCCAGGTAGCGGAATTCGTTCTGCACCACCACACCGCGCCGCTGCGTGATGCGCGGCGCGATCGTCGCATCGAGATTGGGGGCGATGTCCCAGTAATACGGCAACGTGCCCTCGACGCCGAGCTTGGAGTTGATACCGAAGCTCGGCGTCAGCAGGCCGCTGCGGCGCCGTTCGCCGAGCGGGAACTGGAAGTACGGCGAGGCAAAGATCGGCACGCCGAGGAAGTGAAGCGACGTGCCGGAGCCAACGGCAACCTCTTCGGCACGATCGATCTCCAGCCGGTTCGCCTTGACCCACCACGAATCGTCGCCCGGCGCGCAGGTCGTGTAGGTCGCGTCGGTGAGGCGCGTCTTGTCCTCACCGAGGAATTCGATCAGCGCGCAGTGGCCGCGGCCATTTTGCTGCCGATAGACAAAGCTCGCGTCCGGCATGCTGCCGGTGTGTGCATCGAGCTTGAGCGCGAGGCTTGGCCCGGTGACGATCGCGCCATCGCGAAAGACGCGCGCATTTCCGGTCACCGTCACTTCGTCGTCGGGCACCGAGTAGTCGATGCGATCGCCACGAAGAACCGTGCCGCCACGACGCACTTCGGCGTCGCCTTCGAGCACGATGCGCTCGTCGACCTCGCCGAAGACGCGTTGCGCACGCGCGTAGGTCGCACCCGGCGGCGCGCCGGCAGCCCGATTGCCGCCCAGCGCCCGTTCGATCCTGAGCTCCGGGGGCCGATCGACTACCGCCGTCGTCTGCGCCAGCACGTCGACGGTCACCAGCAGCGCCGCAGCGGAAAGTCGGAACACGGGCGCGCGCGGCGTGGGTCGTGGCATCGAATACGAATCGGATCGCGTGGCTATTATAGGAACCAACACCCATCGATCCGTCACGAAAACACAAGTCGTCACGATTCACCGCAGCCCCGGGCCGCCAATGACTGCAGCAATAGCTGACCCGCGCCTCGAGCAACTCCATCGCTGGCTCGCATCGCTGCCGCCGTCGCTGAAGCTGCGGCCGGACTCGCTGCGCCCCGCCTCGGCCGATGCCAGTTTCCGCCGCTACTTCCGCCTCGATGCGGATGGCGCAACCCTGGTGGCGATGGACGCGCCGCCCGACCGGGAAGACTGCAAGCCATTCGTCCATGTTTGCGCCCTGCTGCGGGCGGCCGGGCTGCATGCGCCGCACATTTTGGCGCATGATCTGGCGCAGGGCTTCCTGCTGCTGAGCGATCTGGGCACGACCACTTATCTGGCGGCCTTGAATGCCGACACCGCCGACACGCTGTTTGCCGATGCCGTCGATGCCCTGATCAAGTGGCAAGCGGCGAGCAGGAGCGATGCGCTGCCACCCTACGACGAAGCGCTGCTGCGGCGGGAACTGGATCTGTTCCCCGACTGGTACGTGGCGCGCCATCGCCAGCGAACGCTGTCGCCGTCGCAACATCAGGTGCTGCACGAGGCGTTTCGCGCCATCATCGACACCTGCCTGGTGCAGCCGCGTGTCTACGTGCACCGCGACTATATGCCGCGCAATTTGATGGTGAGCGACCCCAATCCCGGCGTGCTGGACTTCCAGGATGCGGTGTACGGACCGATCACCTACGATGTCGTATCGCTGTTTCGCGATGCGTTCGTCTCCTGGGAAGAGGAGCGCGTGCTCGACTGGACCATCCGTTACTGGGAGAAGGCGCGGCACGCAGGATTGCCGGTCGGCTCCGACTTTGCCGATTTCTGGCGGGCGTTCGAGTGGATGGGACTGCAGCGCCACCTGAAAGTGCTCGGCATCTTTGCCCGCATCAACTATCGCGACGGCAAACCGAACTATCTGGCCGACACGCCGCGCTTCGTGCAGTACGTGCATGGCGTCACCCATCGCTACGTTGTGCTCGCCCCGCTGGCGCGCCTCATCGATGACTTGGAATCGTGATCCGCGATCTGCGATCCGTAAGACGGAAATGGCCCTTGTTCGAACGCGATCTTCGCAACACGTCTCCGTGACCGTCCGAACCTCGGGCACGGAATCGCTGCCGCCGGATCACGAATCATGCTTCGCGGCTCACAAAGCATGAAGGCCCTGATCTTCGCCGCCGGCCGGGGTGAGCGGATGCGACCGCTTTCGGACGTGACGCCGAAGCCGTTGCTCGCGGCCGGCGGCAAGCGGCTGATCGAGTGGCAGATCGACGCCCTGGTGCGCGCGGGCGTGCGCGAGCTCGTGATCAACACCGCGCATCTGGCCACCGCGATCGAGGCCACGCTTGGCAACGGCTCGCGCTTTGGCGCGCGCATCAGCTACTCGCGCGAGGGAACGAGCGCCGATCAGGCGCTGGAGACACTCGGCGGCATCGTCAAGGCACTGCCTCTGCTGACCCCGCGTGGAGCGGACCGCCCATTCCTTGTCGTGAGCGGGGACATCGTCACCGACTACGACTATCGGCGCCTGATCGCGCACGCGCAGGCCATCGAGCTCGGCGCCGTCGACGCGCACCTCGTGCTGGTGGAAAACCGGCCGTCACATCCCGGCGGCGACATGGGACTGGCCTCTGGCCGCATCAACCAACACCCGCCGCTGCTGACCTATGCCAACATCGGCGTATTTTCGCCGCGCCTGTTTCAGCAAGAGGCAGCGGCCAGGAAGAAGCTGTTTCCGTGGCTGTACGACTTCGCCGCCCGCGGGCGCGTGACGGGGGAACGATTTGACGGCCTGTGGCACAACGTCGGCACACCGGCCGAACTGGCACAGCTCGATGCCACGCTGACGGCGGGAATCAGGAAAGCCGACCGATGAACAATGCGTTTCTCAACCGTCGGGCGCGTCTGCTGGACGCGATGGCGGCACGGGGCGGCGGAGTTGCCATCCAGTTCACGGCTCCGGAAGTGATGCGCAATCGCGATTCGGAGTATCCGTTTCGTGCCGACAGTCAATTCCACTACCTGACCGGATTTCCCGAGCCCGAGTCAGCACTGGTGCTGCGCGTGACCGGCAACGGCGCGCAGGCACAGCGCGAATCGTTGCTGTTCTGTCGCGAAAGGAGCGAGGAACGCGAAATCTGGGACGGATTTCGCCACGGACCCGAGGCCGCACGCGAGGCATTCGGTTTCGACGCCGCGCACCCGATCGCGAAGCTGGACGAACTGATGCCTGAGCTGCTCGCGGACGCGCCCGCGTTGTTCTGCGCGCTGGGCGCGAGCGCGCACCTGGACGAGCAAGTGCAGCGCTGGCTTGCCGCGGTGCGCGCAAGGGCCCGTGCCGGAGTGCGGTCGCCGGCGGCGTTGCATGACCTGCAGGCGATCGTCGACACGATGCGCCTGATCAAGGATGACGGCGAGGTCGACACGATGCGCCGTGCCGCGCAGATCTCGGCGCGCGCGCACGTGCGCGCGATGCAGAAATGCCGCCCAGGCTGGCGCGAGTATCAGCTCGAGGCCGAACTGCTGCATGAATTCCGCCGCCGCGGCGCGCAGGCCCCCGCCTACAACCCGATCGTCGCCGCCGGTGCCAACGCCTGTGTACTGCACTATCGCGCCGGAGCAACCGAACTTCGCGACGGCGAGTTGTGCCTGATCGACGCCGGGTGCGAAGTCGACGGCTACGCGGCCGATGTCACGCGCACTTTTCCCGCGAACGGCCGGTTCAGCGGCCCGCAACGTGCCGTGTACGACATCGTGCTGGCCGCGCAGCGGGCGGCGATCCGGGAGGTCAAGCCCGGCGCCAGCTGGATCGCGGCGCACGACGCGGCCACGTGCGTGCTGACGCAGGGAATGATCGACCTCGGTCTTCTGACGGGATCGGTCGAAGGCCTCATCGAGTCGGGTGCGCAACGCCAGTTCTACATGCATCGCACCGGTCACTGGCTCGGGCTGGATGTGCACGACGTCGGCGACTATCGCGCTGACGGCGCAGCCGTGCCCACGGCGGACGGCAAGATCGAGCGGCCCTGGCGCACGCTGCAGCCTGGGATGGCGCTCACCGTCGAACCCGGTCTTTACATTCGACCCGCTGCGAACGTACCTGCGCAGTTCAATCACATTGGCATCCGGATCGAGGATGACGTCGTCGTCACCGCCGCGGGTTGCGAAGTCCTGTCCTGCGACGCACCGAAGACGCCGGAAGAAATCGAAGCACTGATGAAGCGCTGATGAAGGAGTCGGGGCGAATCGCCATCCTTGGCGGCGGACCAATTGGTCTCAGCTGCGCGTTGCTGCTCGCGCAGCGGCGCGTCGGCTCGGTCGTCGTGGATGCGCGCACGCTGGAAGATGCTCGGCGCGATGCGCGGCTGCTCGCGCTGTCACGCGGCACCTGGCAGGTGCTGCGGCCGCTGCTGGCCGATCATCTACCCCGGCATGCGCCGATCCGCGATGTCTACGTGAGCTCGGCCGGCGAACTCGGCGCGACGCATCTTGCCGCGAGCGATTTCGACGGCATCGACCTCGGCGTCACCATACTGTACGGCGACCTACTCGAAGCTCTGGCACGTTCGGTCGCCGCGCAAGCGTCGATCGAATCACGACGCCCGTGTCGCGCGCTGCGCCTTGAGCAGACGCCGGAAAGCGTACGCATCACGCTCGCCGATGCAACGGCGCTCGAAGCGCCCTTGGCGGTGCGCGCCGAAGGGCTCCCCGCAGCCAACGGCGGCCCCGAGGTTGCTGCGGAACACTGGGCGGTGATCGCGAACCTGCGCGCGCAGGGCCCGGCGACCGGCAGCGCCTTCGAACGATTTACGCGCGACGGACCGCTGGCACTGCTGCCGACTCCTGCGCAGTTCGGCGACGGGTCCGCGCGCACGCTGGCATTGGTCTGGTGCATGAGCGATGCAGCCTCCAGGCGGCGGCTCGCCATGCCGGACCGCGAGTTCAGAGACGAGCTGCAGCGCGCAATCGGCCTGCGCATCGCGCAAATCGACGCGATTGGTCCGCGGCGCCGCTATCCGCTGGCGCAGGCCGTGCGCGAGACAGTACGCGAGCATCGCGTCGTTGCGCTGGGTAACGCGGCGCAGACGCTGCATCCGGTCGCGGGCCAGGGTTTCAATCTCGGGATGCGCGACTGCCTCGCGCTGGCCAATGCACTTGCCACGCATGGCGACATCAGCGCGGCGCTCGCCGACTATGAGCAACGAAGGCGCTTCGATCGTGCCGCGATCGCCGCGCTGACGCGCTGGTTGCCGGAGGCGTTTGCGACGCGCTTCGCGCCGATCGCGGTGGCGCGAACTGCCGGGCTCCTCGCGCTTGACCTGATACCTCCCCTGCGCCGGCAACTGGCGCACCTGCTGATGTTTGGCGCGCGAGCCTGACGCATCGGCCGGCAAGTTCGATTTGCATCAAGGATGCGCACGCGAGGTTGGCTACAATGCGCGCCCTCGCCCGTCAAACCTCACTCCTGTCCCGTCCATGCGCATCGGCTCGCACGAGCTCGCGAATCGTGTCTTCGTCGCGCCGATGGCGGGCGTTACCGATCGACCATACCGCCAGCTTTGCAGGAAACTCGGCGCCGGCTACGCGGTGTCCGAAATGGCGGCGTCGAATCCGCTCCTGTGGGCGAGCGAGAAGACCACACGGCGTCTGAATCACGACGGCGAGACCGCACCCGTTGCGGTACAACTTGCCGGAGCCAAACCCGCGATGCTGGCCGAGGCCGCGCGCTACAACGTCGATCGCGGCGCGCAGATCATCGATATCAACATGGGCTGCCCGGCGAAGAAGGTTTGCAACGTCGCCTGCGGTTCGGCGCTGCTGAAGGACGAGGCGCTCGTCGCCCATATTCTCGACACGGTGGTGCGCGCGGTCGACGTTCCCGTCACGCTCAAGTTTCGGACCGGCTGGGACCCGCGGCACCGCAACGCGCTGCGCATTGCGAAGCTGGCTGAGAGCGCCGGCATCAGGATGCTGACGCTGCATGGCCGCACGCGTGCCTGCGGCTTCAGCGGCGAAGCGGAATACGAAACCATCGCTGCGGTCAAGGCGTCTGTGTCGATCCCGGTGGTGGCCAACGGCGATATCGACTCGCCCGAACGCGCACGCCAGGTGCTCGAGGCGACACGCGCCGATGCGATCATGATCGGCCGTGCGGCGCAGGGGCGGCCGTGGATTTTCCGCGAAATCGATCATTACCTGCGCACCGGCGCGCGATTGCCACCGCCACGCGTCGAGGAAATACGGCCATTGCTGCTCGCCCACCTCGACGATCACTACGAATTCTATGGCGAGGAGCGAGGTCTGCACACGGCGCGCAAGCACATCATCTGGTACACGAAGCGCCTGGCGGGCGGCGTCGCCTTCTGTGCACGCATGAATGCCATCGAGACCATGAAAGAGCAACGACGGGCAGTGGACGAGTTTCTGCTCGAACACGGCAGCTCGCACGAGCGGCTGTCCGAAGTCGTGACGACGATGCAGTAGAGACTGGGAGGACAGATGCCGAACATCAGCGCACCGCGCACGACCGGTCGAACCGCGAATGGTGCCGAAAGCGTTGCTGCACCGGCAAGCGCGCGCAGCGCGCGGCGCGGCGAAACGATCGAGGAATGCGTACTGCGCTCACTGCAGCAGTACTTCGAGGACCTCGGCGGCGCAAAGCCGCATGCGCTGCACGAAATGGTGCTGCTTGCGGTCGAGCGGCCGCTGCTCAAGTTCGCGCTCGAAAAAGCCGGCGGCAACCAGTCGGCGGCCGCGGAACTGCTTGGCATCAACCGCAACACGCTGCGCAAGAAGCTGTGCGACTACGGCCTGGCGAAATGAAGACGGCGCTGATCGCCGTATCCGACAAGACCGGAATCGTCGAGTTCGCGCGCACGCTGGTTTCGCTGGGATATCGGGTGCTGTCGACGGGCGGCACCGCAAAACTCCTGACGGGCAACGATATCGATGTGACCGAGGTCGCCGACTACACCGGCTTTCCGGAGATCCTCGATGGCCGTGTCAAGACGCTGCATCCGCGTGTGCACGCCGGCCTCCTGGCGCGGCGCGATCTGCCCGCACACATGGCGACGCTGGCGCAGCACGCGATCGATCCGATCGACATCCTGGTCGTCAATCTGTATCCGTTCGAGCAGACCGTGGCCCGACCCGACTGCAGCTTTGACGACGCGATCGAAAACATCGACGTCGGCGGCCCGGCCATGCTCAGAGCGGCCGCCAAGAATCACGGCTCGGTCGCAGTGGTGGTCGACCCGACCGACTACGGCGCTGTGACCGACGAACTGCAGACGCACGGGCGCATCGGCTCTGCGCGGCGATTCGAACTGGCGAAGAAGGTCTTCGCCCACACCGCGCGCTACGACGGGGCCATCAGCAATTACCTCTCTGCGCTCGATGTGAACGGCCGGCGGGGCGACTATCCGCAGACGCTCACGCGCCAGTGGCTGAAGGTGCAGCAGATGCGCTACGGCGAGAACCCGCATCAGAGCGCGGCGTTTTATCGCGAGCGCCACGTCGGTGCGGGCTTGCTGGCCGGCTACCGGCAACTGCAGGGCAAGGAGCTTTCCTACAACAACATCGCGGACGCCGATGCCGCGTGGGAGTGCGTGCGCTCGCTCGAGCGGCCCGCGTGCGTGATTGTCAAGCACGCGAATCCCTGCGGCGTGGCGATCGCCGAAAGTCCCGCCGCCGCCTACGCGAAGGCATTCAAGACCGATCCGACCTCGGCCTTCGGCGGCATCATCGCGTTCAACCGCGCGGTCGACGGCGAAAGCGCGCAGGCGGTTGCCGGGCAGTTCGTCGAAGTCGTGATTGCCCCGGCGTTCGATGAGAAGGCGCGCGCAGTATTCGGTGCGAAACACAACGTGCGGTTGCTGACGGTCGAACCCGGCGCGGCAAGCAACGATCTGGATTTCAAGCGCGTCGGCGGCGGCATACTGGTGCAGTCCCCCGATGTGGAGCAGGTCCAGGCGGCCGAGCTGAAGGTCGTGACAAGGCGCGCGCCGAGTGCTGCCGAACTCGAGGATCTGCTGTTCGCCTGGCGCGTGGCAAAGTTCGTGAAGTCGAACACGATCGTTTTTGCCCGCGACGGTATGACACTCGGCGTTGGCGCCGGTCAGATGAGCCGCATCGACTCGGCGCGCATCGCATCGATCAAGGCCCGGGAGGCCGGGCTCTCGCTTTCCGGATCGGCCGCCGCATCGGACGCATTCTTTCCGTTTCGCGACGGGCTCGACGTCGTGATCGACGCCGGCGCGGGCTGCGTGATCCAGCCCGGCGGCAGCGTGCGTGACGCTGAGGTGATTGCGGCCGCCGATGAGCGTGGCATCGCCATGGTGTTCACCGGGACGAGGCATTTCAGGCACTAGCCCCGCAGAGCCGCGTGGCAGAATGCCACCGTGCAATCTTGCGTCCGCATCCTCGGTATCGATCCCGGCCTGAACCGCACCGGCTGGGGCGTGATCGAGAACATCGGCGGCCAGCTGCGATGCATCGACAGCGGCGTCGTCCGCGTGCCGGCGGGGGACCTGCCGCGGCGGCTTGCGGTCATCCTTGCGGAATTGGGACAGGTGATTCGAACCGCGCAGCCCACGCGCGCGTGCGTCGAGAAGGTCTTCGTGAACGTCAATCCGCAATCGACATTGCTGCTGGGGCAGGCGCGCGGGGCGGCGATCTGCGCTGCCGTGAGCGCGGGACTGGTCGTCCACGAGCACACGGCGCTGCAAGTCAAGCAGGCAGTGGTCGGTTACGGCAAGGCCAGCAAGGAGCAGGTGCAACGGATGGTGCAGCGACTGCTGTCGCTCACCGTCGTGCCGCCGACTGACGCCGCGGACGCACTTGCCTGCGCGATCTGCGATGCCCACGCGGGGCGCCTCCTCGCGGCCGGTGCCGCGCGCTCGGGGAGTTCTCGTGCACGCCGCTCGCGCGATGCATGGCGCGCCGTCGGCGGCCGGCTGGCGGAGTAGCGCGTGATCGGTCGCATCGAAGGTCGGTTGCTGGAGAAGAATCCGCCGACCGTGCTGATCGACGCCCATGGCCTCGGCTACGAAGTCGATGTGCCGATGAGCACCTTCTACAACCTGCCCGCGATCGGCGATCGCGTGGTGCTGCTCACGCACCTGACGGTGCGCGAGGACGCGCACCTGCTCTATGGCTTTGCCACGCACGCCGAGCGCAATGCCTTTCGCGAGCTGATCAAGATCTCGGGTATCGGCAGCCGCACCGCGCTCGCCGTGCTCTCGGGCCTGAGCGTCAATGAGCTTGCGCAGGCAATCACGCTGCAGGAAAGCGGGCGCCTGACGAGGATTCCCGGCATTGGCAAGAAGACCGCGGAACGCCTGCTGCTGGAACTGAAAGGAAAGCTCGGCGCCGCTGTCGACGGCATCGGCGCGGGCGCCTCGGCGACTGCCCGCGACAGCGCCGACGTGTTGCGCGCGCTGATGGCGCTGGGTTACTCGGAGAAGGAAGCCGCGCTCGCCGTCCGCCTGGTACCTTCGGGGTCAAGCGTCTCGGAAGGCATCCGCGCCGCCCTAAAATCGCTCGCCAAGAGCTGATCGCCGCACATCGTGCCGCCGGATCGAATCGTCACTGCAACAGCCTCTTCGCCCAATGAAGAAGCGGTCGAGCGCGCGTTGCGGCCGCAGCGCCTCACCGACTACGTGGGCCAGACGAAGATTCGGGAACAGCTGGAGATCTTCGTCACCGCTGCACGCAATCGCGGAGAAGCCCTCGATCACGTGCTGCTGTACGGGCCACCCGGATTGGGCAAGACCACACTGGCGCATATCGTCGCGCACGAAATGGGGGTCAATCTGCGCCAGACGAGCGGGCCAGTGCTTGAGCGGCCGGGCGATCTGGCCGCGCTGCTGACAAATCTGGAGAAGCACGACGTCCTGTTCATCGACGAGATCCACCGGCTGAGCCCGGTGGTCGAGGAGATCCTGTATCCGGCGCTGGAGGATTTCCAGATCGACATCATGATCGGCGAGGGACCGGCAGCACGCTCGATCAAGATCGACCTGCCGGCGTTCACGCTGGTCGGCGCCACCACGCGGGCCGGGATGCTGACCAATCCGTTGCGCGATCGCTTCGGCATCGTCGCGCGGCTGGAGTTCTACAACGAGGACGAACTGACGTCGATCGTCATGCGCTCGGCCCGGCTGCTCACCGTGACGCTGGATGAACAGGGCGCGCGTGAAATCGCCCGCCGGTCGCGCGGGACACCACGCATTGCCAACCGGTTGCTGCGTCGGGTGCGTGACTACGCCGAGGTCAGGGCAAGCGGGCAGATCGACCGCATGATTGCCGACAAGGCGCTGTCGATGTTCGAGGTCGACGTCCGCGGTCTCGACGTGATGGACCGCAAGTTGCTGGCGGCGGTGCTGGAGAAGTTCGGCGGCGGTCCGGTCGGGATCGAAAACCTGGCCGCGGCCATCGGTGAGGAACGCGAAACGCTTGAAGACGTGATCGAGCCCTTTCTGATTCAACAGGGAATGCTGCAGCGCACTCCCCGCGGCCGGATCGCGACTCTGAGCGCCTACGAGCATTTTGGCCTGACGGCGCCCCAATCCACCCGTGGCTCGGAATTGTTCTAACGCTCGTCGGCGAAGTTGCGCCGGCCTCTTGCACTCCGGGGACGAGGGCGGGATGATTCGCGCATCTTTGGGATACCGTCTCAATGCGGGAGGGGCGCGATGTCGATTTCAGGGACAGATGCCGTGAACGAGTCATTCGCGGGTCGGCGCCGGAAGACGGGTCCGGAAGCATCTGCGGCGCTCAGCGCGGAATCCGTGCGTTGGTTGAATGAGTTGCCGGAATCGGTTCGGCCGATGAAGACCTGCGCTCATTTTCCGCGGATTGCGAACCAACTTTCTTCGGTCTGGGACCGGCCGGCCGAGTGCAGCCTGCACTTCGAAGAACTGCTGCTCAATCGGCGCGGCGACCGCCAGGGATTCCCGATGGAAGTCGCGTTCGAACTGGCCGCCTTGAAGAACTATTTCGAGACGGCCGTGCATGCGTCTCGGCAGACGGTCTGGGACGACATCATCCATCGCACCCGCTCACGATAGACGCTCGTTGGCGCAGGGCGCCGGGCCCGGTCGCCCTTCTTGCGCAACCGAAAGCTTCGGCGTCCTGCCGGGGGCGTAAGGGCTGGCCTGCACTGCGCGGCAAGGGCGACGGGGGCGGACAATTCTGCGGTGACACATCCTGCCGCCATGGCCAGCGGCCGCACTGCGGCGATGCGTCGCCGCTTTATCCCTCTAACAGGGCGGAAAAACCGCGCGTTAACCACTAGAATCGCGCCCCTTGCGAATTCGAATCGGCGGGAGGAGACCCCATGGATTTTGCGCGCCAACAGCGCAATCCGACCCGGCATCTGATCGGCATCGGCGGTGTCATTCTGCTGCATGTCCTCATCATTTATGCGCTGCTGACCGGCCTCGCGCGCAGGGTGGTCGAGGTCGTCAAGGGACCGATCGAAGTCAAGGTCATCGAAGAGGTGATCAAGAAGCCGCCGCCGCCGGAGGTGTTGCCGCCGCCGCCCAAGGTGGCCGCGCCGCCACCGCCCTTCGTACCGCCGCCCGAAATCCAGATCGCGACGCCGCCGACACCGGCGCCCACGATTACGGCCATATCGCCGGAAGCGCCGCCAGCGCCGCAGGCGCCGGTCATCCAGAAGCCGGTTGAGGCCGCACCCGCGCCGCCGCCGCCGGCCGTTCGCAGCGCTGCGGTAGTGTGTCCCAACTATCGCGAGGTGATGGGTTCGATTACCTACCCGCGCGAAGCGCTGCTCGACAACATCGAGGGCGAGGTCGTGATCGAGTTCACCGTCGCGGCCAACGGGCAGATTCGCGATCCGGTCATACGCTCGTCGACCAATCGCGTCTTCAACCGCGTGTCGTTGAACGTCGTCCAGTCCCGACTGACCTGCCAGGGCCAGGGCCAGGACGTTCGGGTCCAGGCGCCGATCAGCTTCAGGATCAAGTAACGCAGGAAGCTCAACCCACGAAACCGAGGCAGCCCAAAAGGCACAGCCGACGGCGCGGCCCGCGCGCCACAGGTTCAATCTTCCCAATAAGGAGACTTGCAAATGTTCGCACTGATTCGACGCACGGCCGCTGCACTGGCGCTCATCTTCGCCGCCGCCGCCATCACGGTGCCGCTACCCGCACTTGCCCAGGACGCGGCGAAATCCGGCACGCCCGCGCCGGCCGCCGAAGCGCCAGCCGTCAAGGCCGCACCGGTTGCACCGACCATCACCAAGGAGACGATCGACAACCCCTACGGTCTGGAGGCGATGTGGAGGCAGGGCGACTTCGTTTCCAAGGGCACGCTGATCATCCTCGTGATCATGTCGATGGGCAGCTGGTACATCATCTTTGTCAAGCTGTGGGAGCAGTTCAACCTCGGCAAGGAAGGTCGAGCGATGCAGGCGANCTTCTGGACCGCGGCCTCCCTTCAGGACGGAACGAAGAAGCTCAAGGAGAACAGCGCCTATCGCTACATCGCGGAAACGGGCCTGTCCGCCAATGAACATCACGAAGGCACGTTGACCGAGAACATCGACCTGAACACCTGGGTGACCATGTCGGTGCAGCGTGCGGTGGAAACGGTCGGCAACCGCATGCAGGACGGGCTGGCGTTCCTGGCGACGGTGGGCTCGACCGCGCCGTTTGTCGGACTGTTCGGTACGGTCTGGGGGATCTATCACGCCCTGACGGCCATCGGCATCGCCGGCCAGGCGTCGATCGACAAGGTGGCGGGCCCGGTCGGTGAAGCGCTGATCATGACGGCCATCGGTCTGGCGGTCGCGGTGCCCGCGGTGCTGGGCTACAACTGGCTGGTCCGCCGCAACAAGGTCGCCATGGAGACCGTGCGCGCGTTCGGAGGCGATCTGCACGCCGTGTTGATGGGTCGCCGCGCCGAAGCGCGTCCCGCTCGCTGACCCATCGAAAGGAGCCTCGCCATGGCAATGAACGTCAGCTCCGGCGAAGACGAAGCCGAAGCCATCTCCGCCATCAACACGACGCCCCTGGTGGACGTGATGCTGGTGCTGCTGATCATCTTCCTGATCACGATCCCGGTCGTCACCCAGAACATCCCGCTGCAACTGCCGAAAGAGAGCAACGTCCCGCGGCAGACCAAACCGGAAAACATCGAAATCGCCGTCACCAAGGATGGCGACGTGTTCTGGGGCCTGCAGCAGGTGCGCGACAACGAAGAACTGGTCAACCGCCTGAAGAAGATCGCGGTATTGCAGCCCCAGCCGGAGGTGCACATCCGAGGCGATCTGGCCGGGCGGTACGAGTTCGTCGGCCGGGTTGTGTTCGCCTGCCAGCGGGCCGGCATCCTGAAGATCGGCTTCGTGACCGAACCGCCGGCACGGTCCTGAGGAGATAGCCATGGCCATGAATGTCGGTCCGGGCAGCGGATCCGGAGAGCCCGATGTGATGATCGACATCAACACCACGCCGCTGATCGACGTGATGCTGGTGTTGCTGGTGATGCTGATCATCACGATTCCGATCCAGCTGCACTCGGTCAATCTGAACATGCCGGTGGGCACTCCGCCGCCACCCCTGGAGCCACCGGTCGTGATCACGATCGACGTCGATTTCGACGGCACGATCTTCTGGAACGGCGAGGCGGTCCCCAACAAGCCGGCGCTTGAAGAGCGCCTTGTCCAGGCGGCCGCGGCCGTGCCACAGCCCGAGGTCCATCTGCGTCCCAACAAACTCGCCGAGTACAAGGACGTCGCCGCGGTCATGGCCGCCGCGCAACGACTGGGGGTCACCAAGCTCGGACTGGTCGGCAACGAGCAGTTCGTGAGATGAGCCGCCATCGCATCCGGGGCGGGATTCCGCGCGTCCTGCTCGGGATGGTTGTTGCGCTGTGCCTGAGCCTCGCGCATGCGCAGGGGCTCAGACCGGAGGTGGGCAAGCCCCTGCAGCAGGCCGCGGAGCTCCTGAAAGCCAACAAGGCGAAGGAGGCGCTCGCCAAGGTGCGCGAGGCCGACAGCGTGGCGAACAAGACGCCCGCCGAGCAGCTGATGGTCGATCGCATGCGCGGCGCCGCCGCCCTGCGCGCCGGCGATGCGCCGACGGCGATTCACTCGTTCGAGGCCGCCTACGCGACCGGCCGCCTGAGCGGCGCCGAACAGGCGCAGATCGCGGAGCAGCTCGCGTTTGCGTATTCCCAGAGCAAGGACTGGGGCAAGACGCGCGAGTGGGCGATGAAGGCACAGCAGGCCGGCGGCTCCAGTCCGCAGCTCAGCCAGTTGCTCGCGTACGTGAACTCGCAAAGCGGCGACTACAACGCCATCGCACGCGAATCGCTGGCGGCCGTGGCCGCCGCGGAACAGGCCGGTCGCCGTCCCGACGAAGGCGACCTGCTGCGCCTGGCCGACGCACAGATGCGCACCGGTCAGGGCGCGGCGCAAGCGGCAACGATCGAGAAGCTGGTCGCCTACTACCCGAAGAAAGAGTACTTCGCGCTGTATCTCAATCGCCTGATCGGAAAGAGCGGCTTCTCCGATCGGCACGCGCTCGATGTGATGCGCCTGAAGCTTGCGACCGGCAACCTCACCAAAGCCGAGGACGTGATGGAAATGGCGCAGCTGGCGCTCCAGGACGGACAGGCGGGCGAGGCCAAGAAGGTGCTCGATGAGGCGTTCGCCTCGGGCCTGCTCGGCAAGACGGGCGAGGTTGAGCGGCAAAAGCGACTGCTCGCGCTCGCGACGCAACGGGTCGCCAGCGCGCCGAACGATCTGAAGGCCGCCGAAGCCGACGGCTTGGCCGCCAAGGACGGCACCGCCCTTGTTCGCATCGGCCTTGCCTACACCGGCCTTGGCCAGTTCGACAAAGGCATCGACCTGATCCAACAGGGCATCTCCAAGGGTGGGCTGCGGTTTCCGAGCGACGCCAATCTGCACCTGGGGATCGCGTTGACGCGCGCCGGTCAGAAAGGCCGCGCCGCTCAGGCTTTCAAGGCCGTGACGGGCACGGACGGCGCCGCCGAACTCGCGCGCATGTGGCAGCGCCTGCCATAGACATCTCCGCCGCCGCAGGGCGGGTTCGATCCCGGCAACCGCATGGGCAGTTCCTGCCGCGCTGCGCCCTGAGGCACAGAGCGAACATCCCCCGCCCCTTCCGTCCATGCTGTGCCGCGCAACGCGGGTGTTGATGTTGCGGGCCGACTGCAAAAATGCAACACAAAGCCGAGATTCGGCCACTGTTGCTTGTAGGGTTGTTTCCCCCGTATGACAATCGTTGCGCTCGTGGGCGCTTGAACCATCGGTGCAGCATCGCTGCGCACGTGGCCAAGATTGCGACAAGTCTTTTGACGTTTCTGAGGGGGGTAGCTTCCATGACGATCAAACTACGGCCCGTAGCGGCGGGTTTGGCCATTGCCTTCGGTGGGCTCGCGGTACTGGCCGGCGCACCGGCCCTTGCACAGGAGGCGCAGAAGCTCGAGCGGGTGGAGATCACCGGCTCCAGCATCAAGCGGATCGAGGGTGAGACCGCACTGCCCGTGCAGGTCATCACGCGCGAGGACATCCAGAAGACCGGTGCCGGCAACGTCGAGCAACTGATGCAGACGATCAGCTCGGTTAACAGTACGCAGAGCCTGGTCGCTGCCTCGGCCTCCGGCGCAACCACGGGCGGTGTGTCCGGCGTCTCGATGCGCGGCCTGGGTTCCCTGCGTACGCTGGTCCTGATCAACGGCCGGCGCGTCGCACCGTATGGCCAAGGCAACGTCGGCGACTCGGTCACGGTGGACGTCAACAGCATTCCGCTGGCCGCCATCGAGCGCGTCGAGGTGCTGAAGGACGGTGCCTCGGCGATCTACGGTTCCGACGCCATCGCCGGCGTGATCAACTTCATCCTGCGCAAGGATTTCCAGGGTGCAGAAGCCACCGCCGAATACGGCGACACCAAGGATGGTGGCGCCAAGTTGCAGCGGATCACGGGCGCCTACGGCTATGGCGATCTGGGCAAGGACAAGTTCAACTTCATGGTCGTTGCCTCGTATCAGAAGGAAGACAAGCTGGTGGGCGGCGAACGCGGCTTCGCGAGTAAAGGCTTCAATGACACCAATGATACGACGTCGGGCAACACATTCCCGGCCAACATCTTCACACTCAACGGCCCGGGCAAGACGCGCAATCCGAACGCGCCCGCCTGTCCGGCACCCTACTCGATCCTGGACCCGAACTTCCCGCCGACTCGCTGCCGGTTCGACCCGTCGCCCCTGGTGACGCTCGTGCCCGAAACCGAGCGCACCAGCATCTTTGCCTCGGCCAAGTTCGCGGTGACGGCCGATATGGAGGCGTTCATCGAAGGGTCGTTCAACCGCAATGAAAGCCGGACCATCATCCAGCCGGTGCCGCTCTCGGACCAGTTCGCGCTGCCGGCGAACAACGTATTGTTCAACCAGGCCCCGTACAATGGTCTTTATCCGGCCGATCCGGCCCGCTTCGGCGCCCTGGCTGGTACGGCGACCGGGCTACCGCCGGGTTTCAGCACAATCATCATGGCGCCGGGTGACAAGTACTATCCAACCACATACGTTCAGAGCGTCGTCGGCGCGGGCAATCCATTGGTGCCGATCGCCGTCCGCTACCGCTCGGCGGAGACCGGCAACCGCGATCTGACCGACATTTCCGAGGCGCCGCGCCTGACATTCGGCATCAAGGGCGTGGCCGCAGGATGGGACTACGACGCCGCGTACCTCTATACCCAGAGCAAGGTCCGGGAGAAGGTTAATGGCGGGTACCCGGCACTGTCGAAGATCATGCCGCTGCTGAACACCGGCAATGTCAATTTCTGGGGTCCGAACACGCCGGACATCACTGCGCAACTGCAGGCGACCGGTTTCACGGGCGATGCGTTCACGATCGATTCGAACATCAACAGCATCGCCGGCAAGGCATCGCGTGAACTGATGCAGCTGGCGGCCGGCCCGCTCGCACTCGCGCTGGGCGCCGAGTACCGGAAGGAGAAGCTGAACTGGCAGCCCGACCCGGCCATCGCCACGGGCGACATCTCCGGCTACGGCGGCAACTTCCTCGTGACTGACAAATCGCGCAATGTGACGGCGCTATTCGCCGAGGTCAACATCCCGATCGTCAAGGGAGTGGAAGCGAATGCCGCAGTCCGCTACGACGACTACGAAGGAGTCGGCAGCTCGACCACGCCGAAGTTCACCCTGCGCTGGCAGCCGGCGCGCGAGATCCTGCTGCGCGCCTCCTACGGCCAGGGCTTCCGCGCGCCGAGCCTGCAGGACCTGTACCTGCCGAACACGACTGGCGTCACGGCGCCAGGCTTGAGCGATCCGCTGCGCTGCCCGGTTACGAACAGCTCGAACGACTGCCAGACGCAGTTCGCGACCACCTTCGGCGGCAACACGGCCCTGAAGCCCGAGAAATCGGACAACTACACCCTGGGTATTGTTCTTGAACCGACCAACAATTTGTCCGTCGGGGTCGACTGGTTCAAGATCAATCTGACCGACGCGATCAGCAATGGCGTCAATCCGCCGATCATCCTCGGCGATCTGAACAAGTATGGCTCTCTCGTCCACCGCGGCGCAGTTGACCCGGCATTTCCGAGCTTGCCTGGCCCAATCGTCAATATCGATCAAACCAACATCAATATCGGCAAAGTCAACGTCGAAGGTTTTGACCTCGATTTCAAATGGCGCATTCCGGCCGGCGACATGGGCAAGTTCACCATTGGTCTCGTCGGAACGTATTTCAGCAAGTACGACTCCGAGAATCCGGATGGCTCGATCACGGGGGTTATCGATCAGGTTAATCCCCTCGGCAACACCGGCGGTGTCGTCCCGCGCTGGAAACACTACCTGACGATCAATTGGACCCGCGGTCCCTGGGATCTGACGCTTGCTCAGAACTGGCAGGGCAGCTACACCGACATTCCGGGAACCCTTGAAGATCCGACGGATCCCGCCTACAAACCGCACCAGGTGGGCAGCTATGTCACGTATGACTTCCAGGGCAACTACACCGGCTTCAAGAACTGGCGCCTGACGCTCGGTGCGAAGAACCTCTTCAACACCGATCCGCCGTACACCAACTCCGGAGGCCAGAACTCGTTCCAGGCCGGCTACGATCCGACATATGGCGACCCACGCGGTCTGTTCATCTATGGACGCGTGACGTACTCGTTCAAATAATCCGACCGCGAGGTCATTGGACGGGGAGCTTTGGCTCCCCGCTTTTTTTGTTCTCGTCCCGGTTGCCTGCGTAACGCGGTCTGTGCTGCGCCTCATGCCGTGCGTCCCCAGCCCGGCTCGCCCGCGCTTTGTTCCGTGCATCATTTCGACATCGGGAGCACAGGGCGTTCCGTTTCGCGCCTGGTCCTAATGCATTCATTTCTTTAGAAGTCCGGCCGTGCGACGTCGAGCGTTCCTGTTTTCCGCGCCATGGCTGGCGGCTGCTTCAATGCCTGCCGCCCGAGCCGCCATCCCGGCCCCGGACAAACCGCCCCCGATTGCCGACTACTTCCGCCACGACGGCCATGCGGCGCTCAGTCTGTCACCGGATGGAAAATCGCTGCTGGCGCTGATCCCGGTGGGAGGCCGACGCAACGTGGCCGTCATCGACCTCACTGCGAAGAAGGCAACCAGCATCACGGCGATCGCGGACCGCGACGTGCGCACGGTGCGCTGGATCAACAACGAGCGGCTGGTCTACGACCTGATCGACCTGCAGTCGGGCCTCGGCGAGCAAAGGCCCTCCGGACTGTTCGCGATCAACAAAGACGGCACCGAGTTCAAGGAACTGGCCTCGCCCAATGTTCACAGGCCGAATTCGGTCAGCTTGGTCTCTCGCTTCACCTTCTTCCTTTCGCCGGTTCCGGATTCGAACCATATTCTTGCTGTCTCCAACGAACGCAGCGTCGACTCGACCGACGTGTATCGAATCGACAGCAAGACCGGACGCCGGAGCCTGCTGACGTTTTCCCGCCCGGACCGCATCTTCGGCTGGCTGATCGACGACGAGCAGAACGTGCGCATTGCCATCGGCAGCGTCGAACGCACCACGCGCACCGCCATCTATCACCGCGACAATGACCAGACCGAGTGGACCCGGCTC
>Ga0031654_10000034_pt1 | contig 25492 bp, 28 predicted proteins | sample FrelakmetCRP12CR_FD_55268 | JGI IMG/M metagenome (GOLD analysis project Ga0031654, IMG submission 55268) | Freshwater lake sediment microbial communities from the University of Notre Dame, USA, for methane emissions studies - CRP12 CR | ecosystem: Environmental > Aquatic > Freshwater > Lake >...
AGATCGCCGAGCCCTGGTGCGAGGCTTTCCGCTTTCAAAAGCTGCGCCGGCGCGGGATCAATGTTGCAGAAATCGTCGATGTCTTTGGCGAAGGTCGCGCGNAGCTTGTCGAGCTGACTGTANCCAGCGCCATTCCCGATCAGCATTTTAAAGTGTAGGCCGGATTCCCGCGCTTGACGAAGAAAAAGTGTGATATCGGGATTATAGCCAGTGTGAAGAATTATATCGGATTGGGCACGCTTCAACTTGGTGACTAGCGAGGAAAGATCAGGAGCGCTGGCCGAATAACCTTCGCGCATCACGACCTGAAAGCCTTTTTCTTTGGCGAAACGCTCTCCCGCCTCGCCCACTCCGGCACCATAAGGACCGTCCTCGTGAATGACCGCGACCTTGATATCCTTGGGTTCGGCGTCGAGCTTCGTTTTCGCGTTGTCCGCGAGAAATCCTGCTGATGCTTGACCATATTGATCGGAATGAATCTGAGCACGGAAGGTGTAGGTGAGATTCCGATCCTTGAAGACGGATGTCGCCACTGCAGTTGTGATCCAGAGAATTTTCTTCTGCTCTTGCATCTTTGCAGCAAGTGGCACCGCATGCGCGCTCGAAAAGATACCGACTACTACTTCGACTTTCTCCTGATTGAGAAGGCGCTCGACTTCGTTAATCGCGGTGTCTGGTTTGCTCTGGGAATCAGCGTTGACGGGCTCGACCTTGTATTTTCCGGCAACTCCACCGCGTTCATTCACGACATCGATTGCTATCTGAGTGCCGATCGCGGATGCAACCGAGCCGGCAGCGGCTAGTGGACCTGACAGATCGAAAATCGTGCCAACTCGGATTGGTGCTGCTTGTGCGACGGCAAGCCTGTTACCGACACTGAGCGCCGCAACTGTAACGGCTGAAGTCTTGAGAAACTGTCTGCGTGATGTCTTCATTCCTGCCTCCCTAGCAAAGGAAGCCAGCTCTTCGTCCGGTCTTCCGCCTTGAGGCAGTATTTGGCCGCCACATATGAGAGTCAACGCGCCTTCCTGAGTGAATATCCGGCAGTGCTCGCCTAAACAAAGCGTTCCAGCTTGATACCCCGGCAATCCATTTCGAATTCAAGTCCACGGATCGGTGGTCGGCTCAGATGCCAGACGAGACCCAATCTCGCGGCGCCACGCCGGACGATTTCATCAGCAAAAAATGGGTGCAAGTCGTGAACCGTATAGACCTGTGTCGCTGTGGTATCAGCCCAGCTAAAATCCAGAAGCGCTAAACGTCGTTCCATTTCTCCCAACACGAAGTGCGCCTTTTCCCGCATTGCTTCCGCACTCGTTTCACCATAGCGAATTGTACGTTCACGATAGCTTACTCCGCCCTCCCGAGCTTCGCCGCTACCCGAAATTACAAATGTCGGAGCATTGTTGCCACTCGCGACGGTGAAACAGAATGCATTTAGCAATGGTTCGGACGGCGGATCGATTTCCGGACATACATTGCTACGGGCAACTGGATTTAAGTCACCCCCAAGCAATCCCCATTTACGTAACGTGACTACATAGCGCTCATTGAACGATCGAAATTCGTCGTCAGTAAAGGGCTCGGGCGAACGTAGCTCGCACGCGCAGAATGAGGTGACCGGCCGCTTCGCTTTGCGAATCGTTCGCTCGATTTCCGCGAAACCTTGCGATAGGGGAACAGGTCTCTTAAATTGTATTCGTTGAATCTCAAAGCCCGGCAGCGAAGCGACGCCGCCCGAATATTGAAATACGGCAGGTAAGTAGCGATAATTGCCCGCAACAAAATCGATTGGAGTCATCGTTTGTATCTTTCGTGATGCAGCCAAAACCAGGTTAATACAAACCACTGCAGCCCACTGATCAACATTCAGCGGGCTACCATATTTCTAGCTAAATCAAGCTTCCCACAATCTACTTTATGTATGCAGCGAATAGCCTATTAATTGCGATGGAGAGAAAAATTTGGACGGAAGGGGCCGACACAACTAATCGAATCGAGACAGGCTTTATGTTGCCGAGAAGCCGCAGACATTAAGCGGCCCTCTGGGCGTCAAATTCGGTGGGCGACCTCGAGACGCAGGTGCGGATGTGATGGCGAGACCTTTGGACGGGATTGTTGTCGTTTCTGTAGAGCAGGCAATTGCTGCGCCCTACTGCACCCGGCAATTGGCGGACTTTGGAGCGCGTGTCATCAAAATCGAAAGACCCGATGGAGGTGACTTCGCTCGCAATTATGACAGCCGCGCTCGTGGTCTCTCCAGTCATTTTGTTTGGTGTAACCGGTCGAAGGAGAGCGTTGTACTCGATCTAAAGGAATCAGCAGCCAGAAAAGCTCTGGCGCGATTGATCGAGCATGCGGATGTCTTCGTGCAAAACTTGGCTCCCGGCGCGATCGAACGAATAGGATTCGGATCGGAGCAATTGCGACAACAGTCTCCTCGTCTGATCACGTGCGCGATTTCCGGCTATGGCTCAGGAGGGCCATGGAGCGATCGAAAGGCTTACGACCTGTTAATCCAAGGCGAAGCAGGTTTTTTGTCGATAACGGGTACACCAGAGACCCCTGTTAAGGCCGGCGTGTCTATCGTCGATATCGCCGCAGGTGTCACTGCATTTAACAGCATCCTTGCTGCACTGTTCCAACGACAACGTACGGGTGTCGGCGATCATATCGACGTCTCAATGCTTGAAGCGATGACGGAATGGATGGGGTTTCCTCTCTATTATGCTCTAGATGGAGCTTCACCGCCGCCACGTACGGGAGCAGAGCACGCGACAATATATCCTTACGGACCGTTCAGCACGGCGGATGGCATCGTTCTATTTGGACTTCAGAACGATCGGGAATGGTCGACTTTTGCCAAAAAAGTTCTCAAACGGATCGATCTTGCGACTGATCATCGTTTTTTAGGCAACGACAATCGTATGCGCAATCGCGCAATTCTAGAGCCGATTATCGTGTCAACTTTGAGCGCGCTTTCGACCAAGGAGGCAATAAGCCGTCTTGGACGGGCAGGCATCGGCACCGCAAGAGTGAATGACATGCGTGCCGTGTGGGATCATCCTCAAATTTCCGCGCGCGGCCGCTGGTCCGAAATTGAGACACCCATGGGATCGTTGCCCGCTCTTGTTGCAGTAGCCAATACCGGATGGCAGCCACGAATGGACCCTGTGCCGGCGCTGGGGGAACATACAAAAAGTGTTTTGGCTGAGATCGGGTTGACGGAAACTGAAATCGCTGCGTTACAAGCGGCGAATCTAGGTTGAATTCATCCTCGCCGGGCTTGAAATATAAATGATGGCACATTGGCAGGGGACGAGCTTCTCATGCAAAAAAACGGATTGTGGAAGCTTCGATACTTACCGTCGCAACCGATGTCACGATTTTCACTTTATTCACGGACAAAACCGTGACGGTTACAGCTAGTAATTACTATTCGAAGATGATCGCTTGTGGTGACTGGTCGAGCAATTTCTCTCTACCAAGAGAGGCGACTTATCGATGTCCCCACTGTATCGAAGTCCACACACGTTCGTGTAGGTAATAGATCACAATCTTGGTCATTACTTCGATGGCGGCGATGGTACTGGCAAGACTGACCTTGCCCGTTACAAGGAAACTAATAATGAAGGTGTCGACGGTACCGGTTATTCGCCAGCTTACTGCTTTTGCAAATGAACGGCGATGGGCCTCTCGGCCTCGAAACAGTTTCATTTTAATCCCCAGTCACAGGTTAAACAGCAGTCGCTCTCGGTTTTAATTCGGGCGCTTTCAATTTCTCAGTATCTTATCGGAAAGGCCGCATAGTGACATTGTTGGTGCCTTCCAGTCACTGCGATCAGGGTAGTGTTCCTGCTCGACAACCACAAATTGCTTCCTCAGTTTGATTTTTCTCCGCGCGTGAGCGGAACGAAGCGGACTGAAATGATGCGCGTGCTGGTCGTGGTTCCATCGGCGGCTTTCACTATCACCATGAGCTCCTGGAACATTTCTCCAATCGGAATGACTAATCGTCCGCCCGGCTTCAACTGCGAAATAAGAGCGGGCGGAACATGGTTGGGCGCGGCGGTCACTATGATGGCGTCGTAAGGGGCGTGCTCCTCCCATCCGAGATAACCATCGCCAATCCGTGTCGCTATATTGGAATAGCCCAACCGTGAGAGGATCAATGCCGCGCTTTTCTCGAGCTCCGCGACGATCTCGATCGAATAGACCTCGCGCGCAAGCAGCGACAGCACAGCAGCCTGATAACCGGAGCCCGTGCCGATCTCCAGCACCCGGTCATCCGGTTTTAAATCAAGGAGGTCAGTCATTAAGGCGACGATGAACGGCTGGGAGATCGTTTGACCAAGACCGATGGGGAGAGGTTGGTTCGCGTAAGCCATGTACGATAAGTCACGGGGCACGAATTCGTGACGCGGCACAGATCGTAACGCTGCAAGCACTCGCGGATCGATTCCTGCATGGCGTACGCCACCTTCAATCGAGAGCGCCATTTGCTCGATCGCCCGCACCATTAGGTTACGTTCAGAGGTCCGATCGTCCTCTGCGATTACTGAAGTTGCAATCGTTCCAAGGATCAGAGCAGTGACAAATCCTCGCATGACGGATGCCGCCCTCCCTTGAACAAATTGGGGGAGAAGAAGCTTAGTCTTTGTTCTAGCCTTCCGACCAACAATGTACATCTTGCACCGTTTTGGCACGAAGCAGACGTGCCATCATCGATATGTAATCCAATGTCTGCTTTTTAGAAGAAGAGCTGGCTGAGCAGCGCACACGGCCTTAAACAAAAAGCCCCGAACAATGCCGGGGCTTTGAGTTTCATACAGTTAAGATTGTTCCAGTAGTGGGTCTATTAAGCGGCCTTGATCTCGATCTTTTTCTCGGGTTTTTGTGCCTCGACCTTCTTGGGGAGAGACACCTTAAGCACACCCTTTTTGAAGGTCGCTTCGATCTTGCTCGCATCGACACCTTCCGGCAGCTGGAAGCTCCGCTCGAAGGAACCGAAGTGGCGCTCTTTCAGATAATAATCCTTCTTCTTTTCCTCTTTTTCTTCCTGTTTCTCGCCAGTAATCGTCAAGTTACCGTTGGAGACTTTCACTTCGATATTCTTCTCGTCCATTCCCGGCAACTCGGCGGTAATCTCATACATCTTATCACTTTCGGTAACGTCGACCGCTGGAGTAGCAGTCCATGTCATTTCGCGTTGCCAAAATGGCTCAAGCGCGAAAGCGGTGCGGAAAGGAGAACGCCAAAAACCGCCGCCGAAATCGTCGAACAGACGATCAATTTCCCGGCGAAGGCTCAAGAAGGGTGTGAACGTTTGAGTCGCAGAAGGAACATCCGTAAGTTTTCCCTGCATTTTGATAGGAAGTTTGGTTACATTTTCAGCCATGGCAAAATCCTCCATTTTTTTTAGTATATATTCAATACGATCAATTTGCATTGAGACAGATCAACTCCGCGTAATTCAATCTGGAAGGCGCACATGCCCGCTTACGTGATCTTTGATGTCGAGATTCGCGACCCAACTCGCTACCAGGAATTTATGGCGGGTGTGAAGCCTGCTTTGGAACAAGCCGGCGCCAAGTATCTTGCACGAGGCGGCGCGCACAAAGTTTACGAAGGAGACTGGAAGCCTCGTAGAATTGTTATTTTGGAATTTCCTTCGGTCGCGGCTTGGGAATCATTCTACAAAGGTCCAGCCTACCAGCGGTTAAAGAGCATAAGAGACGAGTGTAGCTCTGCGCGTCTAGTGAGTGTGGAGGGGCTCTAACTTTTTTGCCGCGGATCTGCTGAGCGTACGCTCATTCACAAACATTAGCTAATCTCAAGAGATCAGGGGATTTCTTCTCGCAAAATCGAGATCATTGAAACTTTACTCACCTGCGCGAAACGATGACGCATTGCGCACATCTGCAGCTTGCTGCTAAAGGTCACGCACAATCCACATATCNAGGGATCCTCCTATGTCGTTCTCCATGTCNCAGGCCTCNCTTCCGGTTTTCGAGATAGGCCTGAATGCATTGTNAGCGGTTCTCGATAAGGCCGAAGCTCACGCGACAGACAAAAAAATAGATCCCTCAGTTCTTCTTAACTCGCGGCTGTCTCCCGATATGTTCGCACTTGCCCGTCAGGTGCAGATTGCTTCAGATCAGGCCAAGAACGGCTCGGCGCGTCTCGCAGGCGTCGAAGCGCCCCGCTACGAAGATAATGAGACTACAATTGACCAGCTAAAGGCACGCATCGCAAAAACGGTCGCCTATCTGAAGACGCTCGACCCAAAAAAGATCGATGCTTCGGCCGGTCGGGAGATCACATTCCCGCTCGGCCCAACCAACAAGGGTTATATGAAGGGCGACGATTATCTCAACCATTTTGTGGTACCGAACTTCTATTTCCACCTCGCGATCGCCTATGCGATCCTACGCCATTGTGGCGTTGACATCGGCAAGCCGGACTTTTTGGGCGCGATCCCCATGAAGCGGATCTGAGACAGGCGGAAGAAGCTTGACCCGATCAAACCCGTCCGAACGGGGCGCCGAAGTCCGCTTCCCTCCTCCGCTCGTTNTTGTCGGCTTCATCATTTTCGGCATCGGCCTTCAATATACCGTAGCGGCAATTCCGCTTCCGGTCGATCGATGGATCACCCTAACCGCAGGCATCCTCATTTCGTTAACTGGCTTGAGCTTCATCATCATGGCGCACAAGCTTTTCAAGCGTACGGGCCAGAACCCAGTACCTTGGACCCCTTCTCCCAAACTCCTATTAGAAGGACCCTACCGTTTCACCCGGAATCCCATGTATCTAGGGCTAACTCTGTTCCAAGTCGGTCTTGGTTTAGCATTAGGCAATCTTTGGATTTCTTTGTTCGCGGCCCCCGCACTTTTGGTCGTGCATTTTATCGCGGTCTTGCCGGAGGAGCGATACCTCACCGCGAAATTCGGAGAAGATTATAAGACCTATCTCGGCAAGGTCAGGCGATACCTCTGATGGGCAGATTTTTGTCAAATGACTTGTTTTTTTGAAGACATGAAAACAGTACTCCCGCTGAAACTCGCAATCATCCGTATCGTCCCACATCTTTGATTAGCTGCGCGTACCAGTGAAATGAGGCCTTTGGAATCCGTCGTAGTGTTCCGTAATCGATGTAAACAAGTCCAAAGCGCGTGTTGTAACCACTATTCCACTCGAAATTATCGAGTAGCGACCAGATAAAATAGCCGCGGACATCCGCACCGGCCGATACAGCGGCAGCTAAAGCTTCGATGTAGTTATTTAGATAGTCGATACGCTCATCGTCGATGATTTCGCCAGCCTCGTTGGGTTTTTCAGGACCGCCGAGCCCATTTTCCAAGACATAAATGGGTAGCTGATATCGCTTATATACGGTGAGAAGCGTGTCGCGAAATGCAGATGGATCGATTATCCAGCCGATGGGCGAGCGACGCGCGTCCGCAGGGCCTTTCACCAGCCCCAATCCCAGCGGCGCGCTCTTATCGCTTTTGGCATACATCGGCCCGTAATGGTTCAGTCCAAACCAATCGACAGGCCGGCAAATACGTGCGAGATCGCCAGGCTGAATGTAAGGCTCAATCGCCGCAACGATCTTATTCGGATAAACGCCGCGTAGCTGCGGATCGGGAAAAGCACGATTCCAGTAAGCATCAAGCAGCTGACTAGCGGCCTCATCACCATTTGTTACGGGACAAGGTTGCCAATTGTGTATGGCTCCGAGTGACGCCGCTGGTACCATCGTGCGCAGCGCATCAATAGCCGCGCCGTGCGCAAGATTGACGTGNTGGATCGCGCGCGACAGCANGGGAGAATCTGAGGCTCCACGCGCATNGTCTCCGCGGCCATAACCATAAAATGTAAAAACGGAAGGCTCGTTGAAGGTCGCGAAACGTTTGACCCGATCGCCGTAGTGGCGTCCGATCAGTGTTGCGTAATCGGCGAACCAACCTGCGCTGTCTCGATTTAGCCAGCCGCCAAGATCGTCAAGCGCCTGTGGCAAATCCCAGTGATAAAGGCAAAGCCAGGGTTCTATTCCTGCAGCGAGCAGTGCTTCAATCAAACGGTCGTAGAAGGCGAGCCCCTTCTCGTTGACTGCGCCGCGCCCTTGAGGCAGCACGCGCGGCCAGGCCACCGAAAAGCGATAGGCTTGAATGCCGAGATCACGCATGAGTGCGACGTCTTCGGCGTAACGGTGATAATGGTCACAGGCCACATCACCTGTTTCATCATTCGCNATACTACCTTTCTGGGCGACAATGGTATCCCAAACGCTTAGGCCACGCCCATCCTCGCGTGCAGCGCCCTCGATCTGATAACTTGATGTCGAGACACCCCAAATAAAACGTTCTGGCAAAATGGCGAGCGCTGACCGAGCCGAATACGTTTTCTGCGCAACCCGTTGGGAACCTGTGGGATTGTTCATAGTTGCTAGCATAGTGCAGGAACGGATGAAGTAGGAAGTCGAGATATCCGCCGTTGGCACTAAGCACGCCTGCAAAACCCTTTCCGACTCAAAGCGGATATGTGCGACACAGTCACTAAACAAAAAAGCCCCGGAAATGCCGNGGCTTGTAATTTCTTCGGCTTAGATNAGGGCCAAGAGACCCGATCCGGATCACAGCGACCGCGTTACACGCGGCTCTTCGGTCCCGGCAAATTCGACGGATCAAGCCCGAGTTCTTCACACGCCCGATGTACTACGCGCTGGTCAAGAATCTGATGTGAACCTCCGAGAGGGACCTCTGCTTTTCGGCCCTCGCGATGTACCGTCACCATCATTTGACCTTCGCCACGTTGGTGATGTTCATGATGATCGAAGCGGCAGCCGTGTTCTGCCAACCATTTACGAAATGTCGTGCTTTCCATTAAAATACTCTCCTATTCTTCCCGCCAAGCGACCGTACAGCTCCATTACCATTAGGCACTTGATTAAGTGAGAAGTCGAGGCTTGAGCCGCTGTGGGAAACTGCTCGCAGGCGCCCCCGCTAATCGAGGTCAAACGGATTCAAAGCGGATGTGCTGCTGCATTATTCGCCACAGCGCCTCCAATAGAGAGTCGAATAATTGTTTTTTCTGTGTCCCTGAATAACAACGATCTTAATGCCTATGCCTTCGACGCCCAGAACGGCGAGTACGGGAACCTTGCCGAGGGCATCATTGATCCAACCAAGGTTTACGGGCGGCCCTGCAGAATGCAGAGTCGTTCATCGGACCTCTGATCAATACGGAAGCCACGATCACCAAAGGGATAGCGGTGTGGTCTTGCAGATAGATGAGAATACCTGCATCGTCGCTACAATGGGCGTTACCTATGATCGTAGAGATATCTTCAGCTTTACGCGTCGCATGACCAAATGACTCGAATAATCGGAGTTGATGGATACGAATTCCAGGCACGGCTACTGCCATCAATCGTGGTGGGCCTCCCTCTTTTGGTCGCCGTGATCTTTTGCTTTCCAAGCCTTCGGGGCTTTGCTCCTTCAGCCGCACTAACAGCGCTACTAGTCGGGTGCGCTCCCCTCCTTTCCGAATTTTCCCGCAGACGTAGTAAAATCTTGGAGCGCAAGCTACGCGAACGAGAGTGCGGGGTGTTTCTATTAACTTGGGCCGATGAAGAGATTGAACCGCGCTTGAAGAAGGAAATCCATGCGGCCTTAGCGAAATTGCTACCAGACTTTCCCATGTTAAACGCTCAAGAAGAGAAGCTAGATCCCATTGCCGCACGCAAATATTGTGCGGACGTTATCTTCGCTCTCAAGTCGAGTTTTTTTGACCAACGACNATATCCGATGATCCAAGCTGAGATGATCTCGCTCGGATTCCGTAGATATATTTTGGAGTTGAAACCTTATGCGCTTTGGAGCTGTAGAGGTGGAGCGATCCTCGGGCTCATATGCGCAATACTTTCACCCGAGGGGACAGCTCCGCCTATTATAACGCTGCTAGCAGCCTGTATCTGTACAGGCACAGCAATTCTCTTTGACGAAGCTATCTCCTTCAATTGGGTTTGTGCTGGGGAGCGGGATTATGTGAAGGAGTTGCTGTTAGCCGTCGTCAGCTCGGCCCGCACGTCATCCTGAGATTAAACGCTCCAAAGATTGCCGCTAAATTACCTCGGAATTCGCGTTCGACGTCGAAAGGAAATTCACCGGTCATGTAAGCCTAAATCACAGGAGCAAGATATGAGTAATGATCAGAATACTACTCTGGGCAATTTGTTCGATCAGGGCCTGACACTGCGCCGCGAGGTGCTCGGCGCTACTTATGTCGACAATTCGATTAAGTCGGCTAACGATTTNATGATGACATTTCAACACATCACAACGGAGTGGTGCTGGGGTTATGGCTGGAATCGACAGGGGCTCGACCGCAAGACCCGCAGCATGCTCAATCTGGCCATGCTAACGGCGCTCAACCGTACGCCCGAGATCAAGCTTCACACACGCGGTGCGATCAACAACGGCGTTACCGTGGACGAAATCAAGGAAGTGCTTTTGCACGCCACCATTTACTGTGGCATTCCGGCAGGACTCGATGCCTTCAAAGCGGCAAACGAAGTACTCAAGGAGTTGGGGAAGGTTTCGTAACGTCAACGCGCGCCCATCACTCTACTCAGCGGCGATCTTTGGCAAGCTCGCGAGGGCGTCGTCCTGGGCCGCCTGATCGTAGGGCTCATCCCTGAGCTGGCCGGCGAAATAGGCGGTATAGGCGCCCATGTCAAAGTGACCGTGGCCGGAGAGGCTGAATAGAATGGTCTCGGCCTTGCCCTCGCGCTTGCAGCGTAGGGCTTCGTCGACCGCGGCTTTGATCGCGTGCGACGATTCCGGCGCTGGCACGATGCCCTCACAGCGGGCGAACTGCACCGCGGCGGCGAAGCATTCGAGCTGGGCATAAGCGCACGCCTCGATCAGACCCAGTTCCTTGGTATGGCTGACTAAAGGCGACATGCCGTGATAGCGGAGGCCACCAGCGTGAATTGGCGAGGGAATGAAGGTCGAGCCCAGTGTGTACATCTTCACTAGTGGTGTCAGATGCCCAGTATCGCCGAAGTCATAGGCGTAGCGTCCACGTGTCAGCGTCGGACACGACGCCGGTTCGACGGCAATGATACGTACTTTGCTCTGATCCTTGATCTTCTCGCCGACGTAAGGGAACGCGATGCCTCCGAAGTTGCTGCCACCGCCCGCGCAGCCAATGACGATGTCGGGCGCGAAGCCGGCCATGGTCATCTGTTCCTGCGCCTCCAGGCCGATGACGGTCTGGTGCAGCAGCACGTGGTTGAGGACCGAGCCTAGTGAGTACTTGGTGTCGTCGCGCTGCGCTGCTAATTCAACGGCCTCCGAGATGGCAATTCCCAGTGAACCTGTGGACTCGGGATTCTGCGCTAGGATAGCGCGCCCCGACGCTGTCAGGTTGGACGGACTGGCAATGCACTTGGCGCCGTAGGTTTCCATTAGTGCGCGACGGTACGGCTTCTGTTCGTAGCTCACCTTCACCATGTAAACTTCGACCTGAAGGCCGAACAGGTTGCCGGCAAACGCTAGTGCTGAGCCCCACTGCCCCGCACCCGTCTCGGTGGTTAAGCGCGTGACGCCTTCCTGTTTGTTATAAAATGCCTGCGCCACGGCCGTATTCGGCTTATGGCTACCCGACGGGCTGACGCCCTCGTACTTGAAAAAAATCCTGGCCGGCGTATCCAGCGCCTTCTCTAGACGCCCTGCCCGCACGAGCGGCGACGGACGCCATAATCGGTAGATATCGCGTACCGCTTCGGGGATCTCAATCCACCGTTCTGTCGATATCTCCTGCATGATCACCGCCATTGGAAACAGCGGCGCCAGGTCTCCCGGACCGATTGGCTTTCCCGTGCCGGGATGCAATACAGCCGGCGGCGCAACAGGCAGATCCGCCGCGACGTTATACCAAGCCTTCGGAATCCGATCCTCGCCCAGTAGATATTTTTTAGAGTCTGCCATCGCGTTCCTCGCTCTTTCTCACCGTCGCGGGTTCAAATCTCACTGCTCCCTATCAAGATGCCTCTTTCAACAGCTTCAACAGCGTTTTAAACAGAAACGGAAGACCCGCCCTGCGGAGTTTTGAAGGCGATGTCGCCGAATTCGGAGAAGACCTCGCTTTTCGTGAGATAACCCAATCTCTTCCCTTCAACCTCCGAAAAACCCGTTCCTCGACTGAACCGGGGAATCCTGGATGAACTNCCTTTTCAAGCTGAGTATAATTCTCGCTGACGCCAAAGTAGACAAGCAAAGTCGTCATCATGGTGCGATAAAGACAAAACGGATACGGAGTGTCTAACTTTATCTAACGATCCGAAAAAGTGCCCGGCGACGCAGTCTGAGTCACATCGGCCTCCGTCTCCAATTCCCTCCTAGCTGGGAGATTTACCGGAGTTTTGCAGGTTTGGGCACTTCTAGCGCCCTAGAGACTTTGATTACGGGCGTGATCCGTGGAATTTAGAGACAAATCCTCTACCCCGGGAGAACAGAGAATTAATTTGGCAAAGCAGTGAATTCTGGCACAAAAACACGGAACATTAGTGGTCAAATCGTAATCATCGAATGAAGTTTTGGAACATTCAANNATCATTCTCCATATGCAGAGCATTCGATGTCGATGATGACGAACCGACACCAGGTAATTGCGCTTTATTACGCGACACGAGATGGACAATCGCGGCGCATTGCCGAACATATTTTTAATCGTCTAACGACGAGCGAAATGCTCTCCGCGCCACGGAACGTGGCGCTGACGCAACCGACGCCGGCAGATCTTGCTGCGGCCTCAGTGATTGTGCTCGTGGCCGCCGTCCGTTATGGCCGGCATTTGCCCGAGGCAGATCGTTTATTGGCGACGTATCGATCGCTTAATTCGCCGCCGCCGCTTGCGCTCGCGTCCGTAAATCTAACCGCGCGCAAGCCCACGAAGACCACGGCTACAGGTAATCCCTACCTGCGCAAAATAATTGCGCGCCATCGCCTCGCACCTACTCTGGCCGTCGCATTTGCGGGGCGCCTAGATTATCGGCGCTATCGTTGGCTCGATCGTCAGATCATCCGTTTCATCATGCTGCTAACGGGGGGGCCAATCAACCCAGACACCTGCGTCGAATATACTTCATGGCCTGCGGTCGATGAATTCGCTGCTCGGATCGCCAATTTGTACGAGCGCATTCGATCACCGTATGATGAGGTTCAAAGCAAATAATAANTCGCACANTTGTCAGTGAGAATGCGAGCCGCNATAATACCGAGATTCGTGTAATTGGCATTCTTCTTAGCCCGATTCCGATCCTGAAACCCAGCACTAGCCCAAGATCAGAAGCCGATGGCCTCCGTAGACAGTGGTACTGCACAACCNAAGCAGCCGCGCAAGATCATTCATATCGATATGGATGCCTTCTACGCTTCGGTTGAGCAGCGCGACAACCCTGATTTACGGGGCAAGCCTGTTGCCGTCGGAGGCTCCCGCGAGCGCGGTGTCGTCGCAGCTGCAAGTTACGAAGCGCGAAAATTCGGGATTCACTCCGCGATGGCTTCGGTCATTGCTCGCCGCAAATGTAGCGAACTGATTTTCGTGAGACCACGTTTTCATGTCTATAAAGAGATCTCGCAGCAGATCCGTACAATTTTTGCCGAATACACGCCNATCATAGAACCGTTATCACTTGACGAGGCCTATCTCGATGTTTCTGAAAATCTTAAGGGCATCAATACCGCAACTGCGATCGCGGGGGAGATCCGTGCAAGGATTTGGGCGGAGACTAGCCTCACCGCTTCAGCCGGCGTAAGTTACAATAAATTCCTCGCTAAGCTCGCTTCGGATCACCGCAAGCCCGATGGCATTTTTGTAATCACTCCAAAAATGGGGCCCGGTTTTGTCGAAGATCTGCCCGTCAGTAAATTCCACGGTGTCGGACCCGTCACCACGGCTAAAATGAACTCGCTCGGTATCTACAACGGTCGAGATCTCAGAGCACAGACGCTACCGTTCCTCCAGGAACATTTCGGAAAATTTGGATTCTATTATTATTCGATTGCTCGGGGAGTTGATAACCGTCCGGTACGAGCCAATCGCATTCGCAAGTCGGTCGGGGCCGAGAACACGTTTTCGCGCGATCTGCTGGCATTCGATGCCATGTGTGAAGCGTTGCAGCCGATCATCGACAAGGTTTGGCGTTATTGCGAGGGATCAGGTGTGCGTGGACGAACCATAACGCTAAAAGTGAAATATGCCGACTTCGAGCAAATCACTCGCAGCCGATCAACTTCTGAACCGGTCAACAGCAGATTCGAAGTCGAACGTATCAGTATCGATTTGCTAAAACATGTTTTTCCAATCCAAAAAAGTGTGCGCCTTCTCGGCGTTTCACTCTCCGCGCTCGTGACGGACAATCCGGAAGACAATCTTCAGATGCGTCTCGCTATCTGATGCCTGTTGCCACCAGCCGAGCATGCTCACGATCCAGAAGCCGCTTTCTGCTCTGCCGAGCGCACGCCATTAACCAATTCAGGTCAACGGTGAGGCTGCAATCATTTGCTGGACACCGTTTTTAGGCTTAGCCCATGCCAANTCGCCCTGCCCCAACATGAAGTTTACGTGCGCTAAAATTTCACTGAAGGCAAAGCTCATCTGATGTGGATCGAGAGGCAGGTGAAAAATCACGGGTACTAGTTCTGCCGCGGATCGTGGCGTCCGGCGGCATGCCTCAGCAATCGCCGCGCAGCGCTGTTTATGATGCTCGATAAGTTCGTTGATACGTCTATGTAGACCGTAAAAAGGAAGTTGATGACCTGGCAATATCAAAGCTTCCATAGGCAAGGTGGCTCTTAGAGCCGTCAGCGACCGCAAATAAAGACGGAGAGGATCACCTTCTGGTTCGACTGCCCAGACGCTGACATTGGGCGATATCTTCGCCAGAACCTGATCGGCCGCCAAAAACAATTTCTCCTCGGCACAATACAGCATAACCTGTTCGGGTGCGTGGCCGTCGCCAGTGTGCACCGAAAATATCCGCCCNCCGAGCTTGAGCGTGTCCCCCGCAACGAGCCGCCTNAAGGTGGGAGGTAGGCCGGTGACCATCTTCAGGTACTCATGGCCGCGTGTGCTTACCCGCTCTGTTGTTTCCGTATCCAGTCCATGACGCAGATAGAATTCGCGATATGGCTTGGCGTCGAGTGCACCCGGACTGAGCGAAATGTTGAGGCATCCAAGATAGGACGTCTCGCTCGTCAGCAGGGGTAAATCGAATCGCTGTGAAAGCCAGCCGGCGAGGCCGATGTGGTCTGGATGGAAATGCGTCACAATGAGGCGCGTCAGTCGCCTGCCCGCCAACGGCCCTGTCGCAAGGACCTCCCAGGCAGCGCGTGTTGCATTATTGCCAATCCCTGTATCCAGGATGGCCCAACCAGCGCCATCGTCAATTACGTAGACGTTCACATGATTGAGTCGGAAAGGGAGCGGAATGCGTGCCCAGAGGATGCCTGGAGCAACCTCGATGACCTTGCCCTGCTCGGGTGGAACTGGAAACGGAAAAACAAGATCATCTTCTAGGCGGTTCATTTATTCTCTTCATAATTTTTCATAATAGCAAGATTCGAATTTCATCGCTCCCTATCAAGATGCCTCTTTCAATGGCTCTAAGATCGCGGCGTCATCATTGTGCGGACTGTTCACACTAGTGGAGATCAGCAACATGCGCGTTAGCTTTGAATCGAATGGCTGCATAAGATCATCCGCCTCCGCATATCACCTAACCAACGTAAATAATCGGAAGATTTCAAGATGATTGGCATCCGATCATGAATTTCAGAAACTAAATCATTGGCCCGTGTTGTGATGATGGCGAACGTCCGCAGCCATTCATCCTTGGGGCTTGCCAAATCTCCCAAATACCCGCCAAAGCTAAGGTAATCGGTATGCACTACTTTTGCTTTGATTTTTCCGCCATGCACTGGTCGTAGAGCATTCTCTTAGCGTCCCTGCTGTTTCCAGATTCAGCTGCTTTTTTGCATTCTGCTTGGGGTGATGCTGCGTGAACTTTTATGTCTTGGCTAACGAGAGCCACAAAGACTACAAGTGATGTTAAGATGATAATTTTAAGTGCTGACATCAAAAATTATCCCTGGTTTTTTAGAGTCTCGTGATCAGGCTACTTGTGCTCTTTGCGCTATTAAATGTGCAGTTAGAATTTTTGGCTTGTCAATAAGGTCATTCAGCCACTTCCAGCAATCCGGTCTTTACGGATCCGCAAATCGAAAAATTCGACCGTTTCAGCGCGGCATTCGCGATGTTACGGGTATTGCGATCAAGGATGTGCGTTATTTGAATCCTTCCTTTACGACTGGATTGCCCTTCTTCTGCCATTCTCGAAAATCCATGATTACGGCAACAACGTTGGTGAATCCAATATCTTTAAGCTGCCTAGCTGCGAGCGTCGCACGATTACCTCTCAAGCATTGCACGTAAATCGGTCGACTGATGTCAACGTGGCCTGGATACCCGAGCTGCTTCCAGATGGTGAACTCTAACAGGCCACGTGGAATGTTGACGGCTCCTGGAACATGCCCTGCCTTAAATTCTTCTTTCTCGCGAACATCAAGCAGCAAAGCCCCCTTCGGATTTTTCACAACAGATAAATATGCATCCATGTCCACCGTTTCGATCGACTTGCGAATCTGCGCAATGTACTGATCGAAAGAGTCAGGCCAGTTCTCATCAGCAAGAACAGGAGTCGAAGTTCCGAACACACTGAGAAAAATAACGGCAATACATAAACTGCGCGTCAAGCTAGAAACCCTCCGCAAAAAAATGTTTGTATTTTTACCATCCCGACGATCATAAGGAGTTGATCTGCCTCAAGAAGGACTTGATGTCCCCTTTTTGGCTTCCACCGCTTTATTTGATGTCCGATTTCGGGAGTAAAGGTGACATCGTGATTCATGGTGCCATGTCCGCTTTTGACCCCGCTGCAGACATCAGCGGCCTAGCCCACAATTGTCGGAGTAGGCTCCGGCTTGTGGGCAGTGCAACCTATCACCTAGCGAACAACTTTCGTTCATTCTCATGTTGAATCATGGAAGGTCCTCGCATGGATGCAAACACTCCTCTCCTCACAAGTCAGCGGGTTGTCCAAGTTTGTCTGTTTCTGGTATCGGCGATCGCCTTTTTCGGCGGAGCGCTGCAAATGTATTTGGGGCAGCCAGAAACTACGCCGCGGTTGGACAATGTGCATCGATTTATGGCCGGCGTGTATTTCGGTTCAGGGCTTATTGGCTTGTGGGCAGGTCTAACCATTCGTCAGCAGAGAACGCTCGTTTTCCTAATCGCCCTGAGCGTATTCCTGGCCGGGACCGGACGGCTGTTGTCAATCAGCCAAGTCGGCTTGCCACAACCCAATGTCGTGTGGCTCGGCTATCTTCTTCCGGAACTGATCTTACCGTTGATCATAGTCGTTGCTCAAATCGTCACGAACAGAAATTCTGCCGCAAGTAGAAAGTGATTGGCGTAACGCGATAGCTAAAATCTATTGGACGCGTCGGAGCAGGAATTCTCGTCAGAAGTAAAGGAAGCCGAGCCCCGCGATCACTTTGCCGCGGGCGGCGCGACGGTCACCGATTGGCTGCTGCGGTTGATTGCGTTGGCAACAAAGCCCGAAGCCTTCATGTCCTCGACGAAGTCGCGCAGATAGCGCGCACTTGCGATGCGACCCTTGGGCGTGCCCATAGCCTGCCGGATTTCCATGAAATGGCCTTCCATCACCCGCACCTCTGGATGGTCCTTGGCGTAGNCGACCAGTGGCTGCTTCACCCCCGCGGCGGCCTCTAGGTTGTTTTTGACGAACATCTCGATCATTGCGCGCCCGCCTCCCGTCGCCGCACGCACGATGGTGGCGTTCCTGATGGTGCGGGTCAGATATAAATCATAGGCCGAGTCCAAGCCAACGGCGATGCGCACGCCGGGACGATCGACGTCGGCGATCACGTTCAATGGAGAATCGTTCGGTACCATGTAGGTGCCCTCGATGATGACATAGGGTGCGCTGAATTCGATCTCGGCAGCGCGCACTGGCTCGATCGCGACGAAGGCTACGTCCCACGCGCCGCTCTTGACCGCGCCAAACACCTTGCCGGCGGCGTCGTAGATGACGAATTCGACCGGAACGCCAAGCCGCCGCCCTAACTCTAGCGCAAGATCGGGCGTTATGCCCTTGGGGTGGCCGGTTGCCGCGTCTACCTGCGCCAGCACCGAATTGCCAAGGTTGATCGCCGCTCGCAGTTTTCCCGTGGGCGCAAGGTCTTTGAGCACGTTGGGCGACACGGTGCCGCCAGCGCTCTGTGCGAAGGCGGAGACCGTCACGGTGATAAGTATGGAAGTGGCAGAGAGAAACGTATGCATGTCATTTTCCCGTTGGTGTATGCAGCCTCTCCGTGCTTTGCGGACAGGAAACGCGGCACAAAAATGGCTAGGTGGACGAGATCCCGGCCATGTTACGCGGTACAGAGCCGTTTTAGCTCCTAAGAGCGCCGTATTCGACAACAAAGCGCGCGATCTCCTCCACGCCGTCTCCGACAGCCCCGCATGCTTACGCCCGAGAAGCTGCTTTCTCCTCTGTCGCTTTCCTGGGTTGACCAACGGCGCGCGCTCGGATTCCCCGACTAAGCCACATCAAATTTGACCGATTGCCGGCCCACTTAGCCATTCCATCAGCGCCGCATTTTCGTCCACCCTTCTGTCGCAACTTGCTGCTTTCGTTTCTCAGCCGCATCACCATTGCCACTTTATTTTGGGGCGGGCTTTATCTGTCTGTTGTTGTCGGTTGGTTGGGCTGCAAGCGATAGCAGAGAGTTGAGCCGCGACAGAGCGAGAATCGGCGTAGACTAGCGAAAAAACGCCAGCCACTGAGGAGTAATCATTATGACAGTTGATAAACCAACGTTGCGTAAATCCTTCGGGGCAGATTCCATTTTTGTAGATGCACATCCTCGCGTAGGCGTTGCCGTCGGGGTCATGTGTAATGGAACGCAAGTCGATGGTTGCTTTGATCTCGCCGCTTTCTTCAATTTTAAACCAGCCCGCATCTGATTCCGCATGTACCATCAACGACATGCTACAAATGCCGAGAAATGTCGTGACGATCATGAAAAAACGCATCTTCCAGCTCCAGCGTTCACTCGCGGGTAAGCCTCTGGTAGCACCGTGCCAGCCAAGCGGGGAATTCTCGTTATGGAACAGGGAATTTCATCTAGTAAAATCGAAGTCATCGCTGGATGAGCTTTTCGATACGAACAGCTACTTATCAATCTGGTTTGAGTTGGCAATTATCCAATCCAAAGCCTCTTTTTCGTTAGCAAAACCATCGATACGACGCTCGTGGCCTTGATGATATCTTATAATCACATGCCAACCCGTCCCTTTTTTGTCCCGGAAGGGTAGCATGACGGGTCTTTCTTCAGCAGAGTTTGCCATGCGAACACTATGCGCTTTGCTGGATCCGGTTTCCAGTCGCAAGGCCTCCACCTCCATTATATTGGAGCGTCTAGTTTTAGGTACCGGACGCCACTCCGAAGAGCACATCCGCAATCCTTGGAGGATCGATCGGGTAATCGGTGTCAGCATTCCAGGGTAGCGCGGTGGCGACATCGTCAACCCCCAGGGCGACGAGCTGGTAGGGCACACCGTCTCCGTACTCAACATGGCCCCTGCCCATGATTCCAACGACCAGCGGCTGTCGCTCACCGCGCCGCACGCTAGCGATCGCCTCAGCCATAGCGCGGTCCCAGAACAGCTGGGCGCGAACGAAACGCTCGAATAATTGCGAATCTGCGCGGGGATCCTCGCCAGCAGCGGGGTGCTTCTTAAACCAAGCGAATAGCCGGTCCCGATAGGACGAAGAGGCCGGTGCAGGATCGCCGACGTCCTCCCGCTCGGCGCTCGGCACGGAGGCAAACCCTTGCGCCGCAACCCGACGGTTCGTCACCCGATCGACGTTGAGTGCTAGCATCGGCAAGCGATGCATGCAGGCAAAATGGAACAGCGGCAGGTAGTGCTCGCTAGCGATGCCCCAAATTTGCATCCAATCGACCTCACGCAGGAAGGTAGTTTCGTTCAGCTCGCCCTTGGACCAGCGATCGAGCACCGGTTGAACGCGTCGCGGGAACATCTCGAAGCCAAGGACGATGTCGGGTCGGTGCCTGAACAGCGCTGCAATCGTATGGAGTTGCCAACGATGGTGCTCCGCGACGTCATGTGACTCACCGAGTAGCACAACTCCGCGTTTGGCGAGTGCCACGAGCACGTCATCGGATTTGTCGTTACTTCCAAGTAAGACCCAGTCGCCTACGGACACGCGGCGACCGGACTCTGCTGCGTGACCATCGCTCATCATGCGGAATAACTTAACCGAGTCAGCTCAATTTTAATTTCATACGTTCAATTATACAGCTCTTTTTTCGTTTGCGAATATCAACGATTGTGAGCGTCCATCTATTTTTGCTGAACTTTTTTATTTTCAGGCAGGCTTTTATAGAGGTCCATAACTGCATCAACATAATCTGCCAAAGGGCGCGCATTGCAGTATTTCTTTATACGAGCCATTTGCTCTTCGGTCGGCATTGCTGTCAAATCCCGACTGTCGCCCGTCGCCTCCACCTTTGCGTAGTTTAACCCACTCATAAATCCCTGAGCCCATGAGTGATAAAGATCGTCAGCAAGTTTTGGGTTAATCAGATAATTGCTCGCAAAGATTCCGCATGTCTTAGCCCCTACCCCCCAAAGAGCAGTCTCCGCACTTGCGGATATTGTCGTCATCAACACTATAATTGCCGAGACCGTGACGGAACGCATTTCGATCGCCCTCTACTTTTTTACCAAACGAACCTAGACCAACTCCACCAAGGACTTGGAGTGTTTGAAGTGTCTCGCAACATGGGAACATCGGTCCAGATGATACAAGCGACTTCAGCGATTTTTGCGACAAGATTGGGAGATTGAGCACACAAAAGCTATTTCGGATTACTTCGTGCTTTCCCCTAAGAATTTGTCCTTTTTCCAAATTCCAGATTGTTTGATTGTGCCATTCTCTGGCCGTCTCAAAATCAGATTCGGAGACTGGACTGGGTGGCTGACGACGCAGTCACGATCGAACCGGTCTCCGATGCTAATTCCCTGCTAACAGGGAAATTTACAGGGAATTTTGCAATTCTGGCAGTTCTAACCCGCCAGAGACTCTGACTACTCACGTAATCCCTGGCACTTAGAGACAAATTCCCTACGCAACAGAACAGGGAATAATTTCTGTCGATCAGGGAATCTTTGCTTCGGATCAGTGAATTTCGTCCGGCAAAACCGGCATGCAAATTCTACGAATGGCCTTTCCGTTTCAGCCAAAGGATTGCGGATCGGCTTCTCACCCTCAGTGAGGGCTTTGAAGAAGCCGCCAACCACCGATGACAGCATAAGGCGCAGGGTCATTGATTGATCTCATCATTCAGCCATAAAGTAGAGGCAAGCGTCGCCGTAATTCCATGCGAACTGGCCGACCATCTGGACTCCTGAACGAAAACATTCGCAATCAGGCACTAGATTGCCGCGCAACATCGAGCAAAGAGCGACCCGTGCGAAACGAAGCTAAAGGCGACATCGACCGCCGCGAATTGATGATGGCTACTCTTGTGGGGTTAGGAACGTCTGCAGCTCTGTTGGCCTCTTCAAAAGCGGCCGGCGCCCAGACCGCCATGCATACCGCGGTAGTCCCTCCCAAGGGAACGAATTTCACCGGCGACATCACTCTGGGAAAAAGGGTCGTCAGCGCGCTGGACATCAACGACCTGGCGCCGGGGCAAATCCATAAGCTGTATTTTCAAGGCGTACAGATGCCCACCGGACAGCATTGGTATGTGTCTGTCATGGTTGCCAAAGGTACGCGCCCAGGCAAACGTTTCACCCTAACCAGCGGCGTACATGGCGACGAGATGAGCTCGATCCGCACCGTCCAAACCGTGATGAACGCGCTCGATCCCACGGTCATGTCCGGTTCGGTCATGGCCGTCTTTGACGTCGCGCGCCCGGCGTTGGAAGGCATGCAGCGCCGCTGGCCCAATCAAGGCCGAGGCATCGATCTCATTGACATGAACCGGGAGTGGCCCGGAAATGAAAACGGCGCCAGTGCGGTAAGTCGCCATGCCGCGGTGCTGTTCGAGAGGCTTCTGCGCCCAAACACCGATTTCGCCATCGACTTTCATACCGGGACAACCGGTCTGGATGCCGGCGCATTCAATATTGCTGACAGGTCGGTGCCCGACGTCAAGACAATGTCCGATCTCTTTCCCGTACCCCTGATATGGGACAACGCCTCCTATAGTGGCGTGCTGTCAAACGCCCTCATTGACGCAGGCATACCGAGTTTCACGCCCGAAATTGGCGCGGCCCGCAGCCTTAACCGCGAGATGATTCCCCTTTTTGTCGAAGGCACGCTGAATTGCCTGAAACATTACANCATCGTTCCCGGAACAATCGGACGCACAGCGAAGGACGCGGGCGTCTACATCGGCAACAGCGCCTTTCCGGTTCTCACCACCCACGGCGGCTTCCTCGATCCTCTTGTCAATCTGCATGACAAGGTCGCCGCCGGACAGAAGATCGCCGTGCAGCGCGATGCCTTCGGTGAGGTCGTTGCGGAATATACTTCCGGTGTGGACGGCTATGTGGCCGGCCTGCGCAGCGACGTGACGACCGAACCTGGCATCGTGTTCATGTTCATTCTCTTCAACCACGCACCGGCTGAGGAAACGCGCGCCTATCCCGAATAGACGTTTCGGAGGTTTCGGGGGTACGGGATGGAGCGGACCCCGAAGTTGAGACACGGGTAAAAAGGTAACATGGCTTCCGAGGAGGAACCATGTCGGAACCGGGAAAGAATCCGGCTCACCTCACCGCTCGACGCCATCCCGCCGCTTCTGCTTCTTCGGGCGTGCAGAACCACCGCTTCTCACCGATACCTATTTTGATCTGAGCGTAGTTGACTTGACCGGGCAGGTGATAGAGCCGTTTTCCGTCTCGGTTGACATTGCCCTTGATGATACAATCCGGCGACGGAGCATTTGCTGAAGAAGTAGATACGAGCAATTCTGGACGGGCAGAAAGTGGGGCACTTTCTGCGCCAAGCACAATAGTTTTTCCGGTGCGATGACGAAAATCCCAAGGCGCTACAAACGCTCCGCTTCACAGGCCAAGTCGATTTTCGCGGGCGAAAGCCTCGTCCCCGTCGTAAACATGCGAATAGCGGACGAACGATAGAGCCAGCCACGATTCACGGGTTACGTCACACCGTAGCAGCGCGGGCAAGAGAGCTTGGATTCGATCCAAGGGCCATTGCGGACGTACTGGGGCAGGAAACCGAAGGNATGGCGCTGCATTATTGCAAGNCCGCTGACAGCACGAAGCGGACAAGCAATATCGTAACGATGCTGGCAAAGAACAGAAAGCGGACGCGGAGTGTCTAACTTTGTCTAACTATCAAAAAAAAGTGGCTGGGGGACTAGCAGTCACATCAAGAGATAATTCGCTCGCTATTCTCGATAGTTAGCGTGATGTGAAAAACCCAGATACCGTCAAATATACCGTCAATTTGCGCCGTTGTCGTACTCAAAACACTGGCGAATTTCCGCGAACGTGAGCGCACTCCGCCGACATTTGATGTCCGCTCTCGGGGTAAAGCAGACATCGTGATCAGTGAGTGTCACGTCTGCTTTTGACCCAAAGCGGCAAGCCGGTGCCCTCAATTTATCAAGGTAACAGTTTTTCATGAAATAAAGTGCGAGGGCGAGTGACAGCGTGTGACCGCTTTACCTTTTTACTTATGACTTTCAGCGCGGCACGACTGAGTCGAAGAAGCCGCTCCCAATTGAAACAGTCCTTATTGCCTCGCAGTGTGTGCTAGTTACTGTGATACGCCTTCGATGGCGAAAATCCGGAACTTCGCATATTTGTCGCCAATATTCCTAGCTTCCCTGTATGCGGCAGCAGCATACGCTGCCTGTGCCTTATCAATGTTTTCATATGTGGACAAAACAACGCGAGATTTTGGTGGCGCGCCGTCGATAGCTATCGTCTTGCCTCCGGCTGCAAGTATTTTTTGGCCGCTTTCTCGGTTCGCTTTTAGAGCAAGCGGGAGGTATTCCTTTGCAAAAGCGTCTGGATTTGTCACGTCGATCTCTGAAATGACGTAAGCAGTCGGCTTTGATTGGGCGTGAAGCGCTTGCATAGCTAGTGCGCCAACAGCGGCACCAACAAATAGTGCGACAGCTAATTTGCGATTTTCTTGCATTGGTCGATCCTCCCAGTTGTGTGACGGTTGAGCCTAACAGTTACATCGACGGTGGAGTTTTACCGGAGAACGCGGAATACTTTTTACCTTTTTAGATATGAGCCTTGAGCGGCACGACTGAGTGGAACGGGTGGCGGGTTTCACCTTTATATATTTTTACCCACTTTGACGTGCCACGTAAGGCAAAGATGAGCGTCGCCTTTAATGTCCGCTTTCGGGGGTAAAGCAGACATTATAATAAGAGAGCGTCACATCCGCTGCTGACCCAAGGCGAAAATGGGTGATGGGGGCAAGTGAATAACCTATCTGTCAGATTTCATTCATCAGTTTCTGAAATCTCATGTGCCGGGTCTGCTTTTGGCAGCCTTGTTCCGTTGACGCCATGTGTCTCTAGAAAGACTAAGGAGGCAGAGATCAAGCATTGTGCCATCAGAATGCGATTTGACATGTTGGTTTAGTGTTCGGTTTAGAATCCACCCAGCCTTGAGCAAAGTATCAAGAATAATCTGGTTCCGTTTAAGAGCGGTCGCCATCATAGTCTTCAGTCCAATAGTCTCGAAGAAATATTCCGCAAACTGCCTGCGAACGACAGACAAGACACCCTGGTGTCGATAGGCAGGGTCGCCAATGAGCAAATTCACTACGCCTTGGCTTAACTTATAGTCGGCATTGATGGTGAAGAACCCAATATGCATCCCCTTTCGTTTCTCAAAAATCCCGAGAAGCAGATCAGATCGTTGATCGAAGTTTTTTATATAATTGATAATATCGCTTCGCGTCATTTTTAGCGGAGCCGCATTCAACATATGGATCACTTCAGGATCTGACATCCATCCAGCCCAACGATCCGAAGCGTCGTCCGTAGTGAGGGTACGAATTAGATATTCATCCGATTCAATCCGGACTGTTTTTTTTGGAATCTTTGTGCTAACCGAGGGCATAAATTCTTCTCAGTAGAGTGATGTGCGACTTTGATTGCGGCTGCTGGTTAATTCACAACACACAGAAAATATTCTTTAGCTGCGGGTCAGCGCCCTCACGCCGCATCGCCAGCACCGATCCGAATTGCCAGACGTTTCAGTATTTTGCGCTGACCGGCGCTTTGCCCGTCGCGAAGTGATAATTGATTCC
>Ga0031654_10000035_pt1 | contig 25207 bp, 22 predicted proteins | sample FrelakmetCRP12CR_FD_55268 | JGI IMG/M metagenome (GOLD analysis project Ga0031654, IMG submission 55268) | Freshwater lake sediment microbial communities from the University of Notre Dame, USA, for methane emissions studies - CRP12 CR | ecosystem: Environmental > Aquatic > Freshwater > Lake >...
ACCACTCAGTGAACGCGGGTCTGAAAAACCGGCGTGACCAAAAACATGCGGACGGGTTTTGACTGATATTTCCGCCCTTTCACATCAATATAGCGGTCTCGCGCCGTATTGAATACTGTTCATCCATTCATAGTGAAACGCCCGGCCGGGCGAATGGAGAAGCCAATGCTCAAGGAATTTCGCGATTTCGCGATGAAGGGAAATGTGGTTGATCTCGCCGTTGGTGTGATTATCGGCGCCGCATTCGGAAAAATTGTGGAGTCGCTTGTCGGTGACTTGTTCATGCCTGTGCTCGGTGCGATTACGGGCGGTCTGGATTTCACGAATTATTTCCTACCGCTATCGTCGAAAATTTCGGCGCATGATCTCGTCGAGGCAAAACGGCAGGGTGCCGTACTGGCGTGGGGAAATTTTTTCACTATCGCGCTCAATTTTCTAATTATCGCAAGCGCCCTGTTTATGGTCGTCAAAGGAATGAATTATCTGAAGAAGATGGACGAGGAAAAGGCGGTGGCTTCACCGCCGCCGCCCTCGAAACAGGAAGTTCTGCTCACGGAAATCCGCGATCTTCTCAAGCAGCGCTGAACGATTTACCTGATCTGAAATTAATCCAGCTGGTTCTTGCCGAACGTGCGTTTGTGATCGGGTTCGTAATTTGTGATGCAAATCAAAACGGCCGGCCTTGACGCCGGCCGTCGCGACGGTGTGAGAAAAAAGCTCAATTCTTTTTCATATCGTCCGTCTTTCCACCCATCTTGCCCTTATTCATCTTGTCATCCATTTTGCTACCCATTTTGTCGTCTTTATTCATCTTGTCATCCGTTTTGCCGCCCATCTTGTCCTGAATGAGCTGGACGGAAGAAGTGCTTTGGGTGGGCATGTTGAATGCCAACGCAAAAGCAGTGGAAGCGATGAAAGCGGCGGCGGTCAGAACTGCAGTGAGTTTCATTGGTTTCCCCTTTGGCTATTTCGGGCAATAGCACCCGATCGCGCAAACAAGCTACGCGAAGCAACCGAGGGGGAGAGATCACATCTTCTGCGTGGCGATGACACCTCAGTGAGCGGTTTGTGATCGGTGAAAGAAATACCGAAGAAATCTCGATAAAGAAGCCGTCCTCCGTGCTGGCCTTTGTTGAGCTCCGATGTTTACCTCTATTGCATCACCGCATCGATTTGATCGTAGTATTTTTTCACGAGTTCAATATTGCTGGTGAACTTAATGGGCTCCGCGACCTTTAGTGCCTCATCCAGCTCTTCAAGCTGCTGCTTTTTCAGCGGCTCCGGAATCGACGGATCTGCCTTGACCTCGTTGATTTCCTTTTGAATCGCGATCTTCGGTTCGCTGAATGCTTTTGTTTTCGGGTCAAGCCCCGCCATGATGATCGAGATGTTATCGAAAACGTCGCTGTATTCGTTGAAGTCCGCGAAACCGTTGTTTTTCGTAGCGGCCTGAATTGCGGATTGTGCCTTGGGATCCGGTTGCGTGCCCGGCGCATTCTGCATCTTCTCGGCCAGCTTCGAAATCTCCTTTTGAGCAGCAATAAAATTTTGGATTTGATTTTCGCTCAGTTGAATCTGCTTCACCCCTTGCGCCTGAGCCTGCGTCAATGTTGGATGGAAAACCTGAGCGATGGCAAAGATGGCAATGATTGGGAAAATAAATCGAAAAGCTTTTTCCATGGGCGTGACCTCTGTGGAGGAAGTATCCGCATCACTTTGTATCCGTTAGCGTTGGATCAAGCCTGATGCAAAAATCCTCCATTTGCTAGTCACAAAAGGCCAGTAAGGACAGTCCCTCACTCGTAAACCTGCGTAAACAATCGTTTGGGTGCTTCGAGTCACCGTTTTTTGATTTGAGTCAAACCCATGTTATCTTAATTCTGATGTTCTTGGCCGCTTAACCACATTGGCACCCACAAAGGAACGATGGTGATCATGGGTGATCCTTTTCTGAATTATTTTGCGCTTGGCTTGTTGATCTTCGTCGTGGTGGTGGTGTTCTATGGAATTATTGCCATTCACGATGTTCCGTATCTGATCGCAAAATCCCCGAAATCATCCGCACGAGGACGCCATCCATGCCGCAGGATGGGTCAGTTTGTTCACGCTCCACGCGCTATGGCCGTTTTTATGGATTTGGGCGATGGCGTATCGGCCGGAGCGCGGATGGGGATTTTCTGATCAAGCCTCACCGAAAGTGCCCGAGCAACAAAAAAATAAATTTGAGGAACTGCAGCGACGCGTGAAGCAGCTCGAGACGAAAGTTGATTCGGGAGGCAAGTGATGGAACTTTTATTGATCCTGATTTACGTCGCCTTCTGTTATCTAGTTTTCAAAATATTCAAGATCCCGGTGAACCAATGGACTCTCGTGACAGCGGCGTTCGGCGGAATTGCCGGCATTACAATGATTTTGTTGCTCATGAATTACAATCATCCCTACACAAAAGATGCGCGAATTTATTTTGTGACCACGCCGATTATCCCGGACGTTAAAGGCCGCGTTGTCGAGGTCGTCGCGGAGGCGAACAAGCAACTTAATACAGGCGACCTGCTATTCCGTATCGATCCGACCGTCTATAAGTCAGCCGCCGACAGCGCCAAAGCCCAAGTCAATGAGGCAGTTGCCAATCGCGACCGGACCAAGCAGGCGTTCGATCGTTACGATATTGGCAACCGTAACGCGCGTGCCGCGGGAACTGCTCCTCCGTTTGCGGAAATTGATGTTGAAAACCGCCGCGGCTTATATCTCGCTGCTGAGGCGGCATATGAAAACGCGGTAGCAAAACAGGTCGAGGCCGACTTCAACCTCGAGCAAACCGCGGTGCTCGCGCCCGGCCCAGGATATGTAACGCAGGTTGGGCTTAGACCGGGAATGATGGCGGTGCCATTGCCGCTGCGACCGGTCATGACATTTGTGCATACAGACGATCAACACTTGGTCGGCGCATTTCAACAGAATGCCTTACAGCGCGTGAGGCCAGGAGATGATGCTGAGATCGCATTCGATGCCGTTCCAGGGCGTGTGTTTAAAGGCAAATCACAATTGGTCATCGGCGCGATCGCGCAGGGTCAGATTCAGGCCAACGGTCTCCTTATCGACACGAGTCAAATCAAGGGCGAGGGCCGCACATTGGCGATTATCGACATTACCGATGACATTTCTGGATATAACATTCCCATGGGAGCGGTTGCTCATGTCGCTTTAATCACGGAACATTGGCATGAACTTTCGCTTCTTCGTCGCATATTGCTGAGAATGATCAGCTGGAAAAATTTCCTTTATACTGAACATTAACCCGTTGCGGGATTGATCCCGCGCCACACGGAAATTCACGATTCAAGTCGCTGATGCGGGCCGGGTGCGGACTTGGTTCCTAGCTTGCCCGTCAATTTCTGATATTGTCAAAAAGAAGCGGCCTGTCTCGCTCTGTCCAGGCGAACAACCTTTAGGATCGATCTAGGGAGTCGAAATTGGGGCGTACGTTCACGAAGCCAACTGTGTGTGCGTCTATCGCGGTTATTGCAATATTGTCTCTACCGATGCTGTCGGCCTGTGACAATCGCAGTCAACAGCCCGCCGCCGTACCGCCGCCGCCCGCTGTCACAGTCATCAGGGTCGAAGCGAAAGAGCTAAGGCCGTCCATCAGCTTCTCAGGTCGCGTCGAAGCGGTGGACAAGGTTGATCTGCGTGCCCGGGTCGAGGGTTTTCTTGAGAAACGACTCTTCACGGACGGTGCAGATGTCAAGGAGGGTGAGCTGTTGTTCGTGATCGAGCAGGCGCCCTACAAAGCCTCGATTGATGAAGCAAAGGCCGCCATCGACAAAGCAGCGGCGGCACTCAAGCTTGCCGACATCGAAGTCGAACGGCAAACGGAGCTTGTTAAGCGCGATGCTGGTACGCGAGCCAAACTCGACCAGGTGGCCGCGCAGCAAAGTCAATCGCGCGCCGATGTTTCGGGTTCAGGGGCCACGCTGGAGAAAGCTCAACTGCAACTCGATTATACGGAGATCCGCGCACCGCTCGCTGGACGAATCGGACGATCGCTAATCTCGGTCGGGAATTTTGTCGGTCCGTCGAGTGGCGTGCTCGCCACGATCGTTAGCCAGGACCCGATCTTTGCCAGCTTCCCGATTTCCCAGCGCGAAATTCTTGCGATCCGCAAGGAGCTCGGCACAGATCCAAACACGGCTGAAGCCGTTGTTTACCTGCAACTCGCCGACGGCAACCGCTATCCGCAGACCGGCAAGGTCGACTTTGTCGACGTGACGGTGAACAAGGGCACCGACACCGTCCAAGTGCGAGCCCGCTTCCCCAATCCCAACCGGCATCTCATCGACGGCCAGCTCGTTACGGTCGTCGTTGAGGGCGGCAAGCCCCATTCTACGCTGGTGATTCCGCAGGCGGCGATCCAGATCGACCAGTCTGGACCTTTTGCGCTCGTGGTCGACAAGGACAACAAGATCGAGGTGCGCCGCATAGAGGCGGGTCCGGTCACGGGCGCCAACGTCAGCGTGCTGAAAGGCCTCTCGACCGGCGACCTTATTGTCACGGAAGGAATTCAGAGGATCCGTCCCGGACAGGTGGTGCAAGCGGTCGAGGCGGGGTCGGGGACATAAGCCATGCTGTCGGGAATTTTCATCGACCGGCCGCGGCTTGCCATAGTCATATCCGTCGTCATTACCATCGCAGGCCTGGTGGCGCTGACGCAGATTCCCATCGCGCAGTTCCCGGATATCGTGCCTCCGCAGGTCTCGGTGACTGCCAGTTATCCCGGCGCCAGTGCAGCGGTCATGCAGGAATCGATNGCGCAGCCGATCGAATCGCAGGTCGTCGGCGTTGACAAGATGATTTACATGAAATCGACGAGCGGCAACGATGGCAGCTACACGCTGAACATCAGTTTCGCTGTTGGCACGGCCCCCGACATCAATACCGTCAATGTGCAGAACCGCGTGGCCCTTGCCGAAGCGAAACTGCCGCAGGAAGCGCGCGCCCAGGGCATCAGTGTGAAAAAGAAATCCTCTGCACTGCTGCAGCTGATCGCACTCACCTCGCCCGGTGACCGCTACGACCAGCTGTTTCTTTCCAACTATGCGACGATCAACATCGTCGACGGTCTCAAGCGCATAGCGGGCGTCGGCGACGTGGCGCTGCTGACGCCGTGGGACTACAGCATGCGCATCTGGATTACCCCCCAGCGCCTGACGAATTTTGGCCTGACACCCAACGACATCGTCAACGCGCTCAAGCGCCAGAACATTCAGGCTGCGATCGGCCGTATTGGCGCCCAGCCGGCGCTGCCTGACCAGCAATTCCAGCTGACGATCCAGACCAAGGGACGACTTACGACGGTCGAGGAATTCGAAGGCGTTGCGGTCAAGGCTCTGCCCGATGGATCATTCGTGCGCGTGCGCGACGTGGCGCGCGTCGAACTTGGCTCACGCGCCTCCGAACAGATCGGGCGGCAGGACGGCACGGCGGCGGCCGTCATCGGCGTTTACCAGGCGCCCGGCGGCAACGCCATTGCCAGCGCGGAAGCGATCCGAAACCTGTTCGAGAAGCTCAAGCCATCGTTTCCCGAAGGAATCGAATACAGGATCACCTATGATACGACCGCCTTCGTCGAGGAGAGCGTCCACGAAGTTATCAAGACCCTGTTCGAAGCTTTTGTTCTCGTCGTCATCGTCGTCTACCTGTTTCTCGGCAGTGTCCGCGCGACACTCATTCCGCTGATTGCGGTGCCCGTCTCGCTTATCGGCACCTTCGCGGTGATGCTGGCATTCGGATTCTCGGCCAATACCGTGTCGCTTCTCGCTCTTGTGCTTGCGATTGGCATCGTCGTCGATGACGCGATCGTCGTGGTTGAGGCAGTCGAGCACCATCTCGAAAAGAACCCGGATATTGAGCCGGCGGAAGCCGCGCGTCGCGCTATGAGCGAAATTACCGCACCCATTCTTGCGATCACGCTGGTGCTGCTTTCGGTTTTCGTGCCGGTGGCCTTCATCCCCGGTATTTCGGGCGAACTGTTCCGCCAGTTCGCGGTGGTCGTGTCGGTGTCGATGGTCATTTCCGCCATCAATGCGTTGAGCCTTTCGCCAGCCCTTTGCGGCATCCTGCTCAAGGCTCATCAGGGTCCGAAGCGCGGGCCTATTCGCTACGTACTCAATAGCATCGACCTTGCTCGCGACGGCTATGCCGCAATCGTCAGGAGGCTTGTCCGCATCGCAGCCCTCGGCATCGTGGTTCTGGCGGTCATCGTCGCCGGTACGGGCTGGCTGTTCAAATCAACTCCGACTGGATTTCTTCCGTCCGAGGATCAGGGCGCCATTTTCGGTGAAATCGTTTTGCCGGAGGGTGCATCCGTCAACCGCACCGATGTCGTTGCCAGGCGCATCGAGGAGATAGTGCGCAATACCGAAGGTGTTGCAGGTGTTATGTCGGTCGTCGGTTACAGCCTGCTCGACGGCCAGGTAAAGTCCAATGCGGCGCTGCTGGTGCTGACGCTCAAGCCTTTCAAAGACCGCACCGATCCCGCACTCTCGGTGAACGCTCTCATCGCCAAGCTCAGCGACCAGTTCCGGGCGATCCGCGAAGCCGCGGTGATTGTGTACAACCTTCCGCCGATCATTGGTCTGGGCACGGGCAGCGGCTTCGAATTTCAGCTCTTGAGTCTCGGCGGCGGCACGCCGGCAGATATTGCCGCAGTGGCGCGCGGCCTCATCTTCGCGGCCAACCAGAGTGCGGTGCTGAACAGGGTCTATACGACCTTTGCCGCCAATACGCCGCAACTCTATCTCGATATCGACCGCGAAAAGGTGCAGACGCTGGGCATCGAGATTACCGATGTCTTTAATGCGCTCCAGTCGGTGCTCGGCAGCGCCTATGTCAACGACTTTAACCTGTTCGGCCGGACCTGGCAGGTGACGGTGCAGGGTGAGGCCTCGGAGCGGACGAAGATTGATGACATCTATCGCATCAATGTGCGCAACAGCAATGGTGAGATGGTGCCGGTGCGCGCCTTCGCAAGCGCGCGACTTATCCTCGGGCCGCAGCTAATTGTCCGCTACAACAACTACGCCAGCGCCACGATCAACGGCGGACCGGCGCCGGGCAGGAGTTCCGGCGAAGCGATTGCCGCGATGCAAGAAACATCCGCAAGGACGCTTCCTGCCGGCTACAGCTACGAATGGACGGGAACCGCACTGCAGGAAATCGAGGCGAGTGGGAAGACCACGATCATCCTCGCTCTTGCCGTGCTCTTCGCCTATCTCTTCCTTGTCGCGCTTTATGAGAGCTGGACCATCCCGGTGGCAGTGCTGCTTTCGGTCTCGGCCGGTGTTGCGGGTTCGATGCTGGCCCTCAAAGTCTCAGGTCTCGACAATAATCTCTATGCTCAGATCGGCCTTGTGGTTCTAATCGCACTTGCCGCCAAGAACGGCATCCTCATCGTGGAATTCGCCATGGAGCGGCGCAGCAACGGGCTTGGAATCTCGGAGGCCGCGGTTGAAGGCGCCAAGGAGCGGTTCCGAGCAGTGATGATGACGAGTTTTGCGTTTATTGCTGGCCTTCTTCCTTTGGTCGTCGCGCAAGGAGCTGGCATGCTGAGCCGCCGCGGCGTTGGCACCGCGGTATTTGGCGGCATGCTGGCGGCGGCCCTGGTCGGTATCTTCCTGATCCCGGTCCTCTACGTCATCTTCCAATGGATGCGGGAGAAGTTGAAGGGAGAAGATCTGAGCCGGAAGCCCCATCTGGCTGAGTAGGAGCCGATCCACTTGGCCTGAGTGATATAAAGTGCACGTTAGGTTAAAAGCGGATCTTGATGTCTGCTTTACCCCGGTGATCTCAACCGGTCGACGCAACAGTGGGGGCCAGTTGGCAATAAATAACGATGACGGCTTGCCAAACGCTCGCCCAATCGCTTTCAGCGAGTCCCTCCGCAACCAGCTATTCCACAACGTAATTTTCTCTGCCGCCCTCGTACCACCACGAAATCTCTGACTTATCGGCCTAAACTCGATCTTTTCCTTCTAAGGTGAAAGTGTTGNGTCGACCAGTTGAGCTGGCTCCCCGAAAGCGGACATTGATTGGTGATCCTCTCTTGTCNGCTTTGTGCCAATAACAAACATCGCGCCCAGGCTCGGCAATCTGCGGTCATCAGTTCGTCCAAAAAAACCCAGCATGGCGAATACCGGTTTAGAATAGTTAGGAAGGAAACTCTGACACTTTATAGTTTAAATTAGGCTTCCCTGATTACTTATCGAATAACCCGCCACACATTTAGTGTGGCGGGTTATTTCAGTCGTTCTGAAATTCGAAAGCTTAATTCTATTTCTTTTCATCTTTTTTCTGGTACTTCGGATTGGGCGTGCAAGTACCACGGCCACCACCAACAAATGCAGCCTGGCATTGTTCCAAAGTAGCCCATTCGCACCGGATAGTGCCTTGGACAGATGCACAATATTGGTCAGTAACCTGGGCGTTTGCGGATGTACCAGAAATTAATCCGAGTAATCCCGCTGCGAGTATCAGTGTCTTCATATAATCCTCCCATTTTCCTNTATAATACTAGCTATTAATCCCGCTAAATAAATTGACATGGATCAACACTCTTGGGCCAATCAGACCTCGTGTTCACGCATCCAGGTGATCAACAAATCCCAAGCAACCGCCAGCACGATTGGTCCAACAAAGACACCGATGATCCCAAGCGAAAGCGCGCCACCGACAACGCCAATAAAGATCACTAGCATCGGGGTCGTCAGGCCGCGGGTCATCACGATCGGCCTCAGCACATTGTCCAACAAATTTACTGGCAGCATATAGGCTGTGAAGATCAGTGCCGTTGTTGTCTCCATCGAGATCCAACTCCAGATAATGACTGGGATCAAAATCAATGACGGACCAATTTGAACAATTCCTAAGATCAGAACGAAGAATGCAATTAGGCTAGCGCTAGGCATGCCCACGGCCAGCAATCCAATACCCGCAAGAAGCGCCTGCAAGAGCGAAACACCGATGACGCCTTGCGAAACGTTGCGTATCGTTGCACCCGCCAATTGCACGAATTCCTCGCCGCGCTTCGAAACGAGCCGACGTAATAATCCAGTGACGGCTTGAATAAGCGATGGACCCGGCGAAAGCAGAAAGCCCGCTATGATCACAGAAACAAAGAACTGGAGAATACCTGTGCCAGCACTCCCCGCCATGCCAAGCAAACTGCTGCCGAGCGGTTTTAATTGAGGAGCGGCCTTAACGAGCGCTGCCTTCAGATTGGTTGATGCGAGATCCCAAAATTGGAACAACTGCTCACCAATCAATGGCCAGCTTTTAATGCTCTCAAATGGTGGAGGAACGACGATATTCCCGGATTCGAGTTGTTCGTAAAGTGCTTTTAAAACGTCAATTAAACCCAATCCGAGCCAGGTCGCCGGTCCAATCACGACCAGCAGACCAAAAATTGTGATTAGAGCGGCCGCGAATCTTCGACGTCCGCCAAGCCATTTCGCCAGTAGTTCAAAAAATGGATATAGCGCAACCGCTAAAATAATGCTCCACACAGCGATTCCGAGGAACGGACGAATGATGATCAACGACCCGAATATAAGGAGGCTCAGCAATGCCAATCGAATTGCCAACTCGATGATTTTTTCATCAAATTTTTCAGTACCAACGAATTTCTTATAATCTTTGGTCATTTTGATTCCTCGGAAACCGAGACACGGTTTGAACCCATTGCGCTAGCGCCGGAAAATCAAGTGTGAGCCGCAAGGCATTTTTCGATTGTCCAATGAGCCGTGACCGGACCGAGATCGCTCTCTGCGCCGGTTACCTTGAGATTTTCGACAACATCGTCACGTAATTCGCTAAGTTCCATCGCGATGCCGCGTGCTCTCAGCGACTGTGCCAACAACCGCAAGGCCGAGCTGGCGGTAATGTCGATGACAGGCACCATTGAAAAATCGATCACGACCANTTTGATAGTCCCCGGCGCACGCTCGACCAAGTCAATGATGCTGCGACGAATATATTCGACATTGAAATAAAGCCATCCGCCCGGACTCCGTACAACAAGGGCGCCAGGCGTGCCGGTGGCCGTGGGATAGCGCGCGCGGTTGACGAAGCGCCCGCTGACGGGATCGCGCCCAAGAACAACAACCGTTGGTCTCGACGTGCGCGAGATCAACATCACGAGTGAACCAGCTACCGCAAGAAGGAGACCGTCCAGCAGTCCGAAAAGAAGGACTCCAAAAAATGCAAGAAGGGAAACGCGGAATTCAGGGCGCGATACTTGGCGCAAGGAACGCAGGTCTTCGAAGCGCACGAGGTGTTTGGCCGCCATCAACACAATTGCGCCGAGTACGGGCTCGGGCAGATTGTGGAAAAATCTTGCAAAAAACATGAGCGTCAACGCAATGGCAACTGAAGTTACAATGAGAGCAGCCGGAGAGGATGCTCCGCCCATGTCGTTGACAGCGGTCTGCGACATACCGCCGGCAACAGGAAAACCGTGTGCCATTCCTGCAGCAATATTTGCCGCGCCAAGCGCGGTGAGTTCTTGCTCAGCGTTGACTTCGTAGCCGTGCTTTTGCGCGAAACTGCGAGCAACAGAAATCGCTTCACCATAGGCAAGGATAAAGCAGGCAAATGCAGTCGGAATTAGTTCCGAAAAATCTGATAGGTGGATATTCGGGAGAGCAATGGCGGGAAGGCCACTGGGNAGNTCGCCAACAATTTTGATGCCAGTGTCGCCAGGACCGATGATACTCATCAGGGTCACGGCTGCAACAACAACCACGAGAGTCGTTGGNCGGCCGGGGAATACACGTTCAAACAACAGGAAAAGTACGATCGCAGCGATTCCTAAAACAAGCGATGGAACGTGGGCCATCGGCAGCGAGGTAACAACGTCCAAAACACGTTCTATAAAGTTGCCTTTCACGCCCGAGATACCAAACAATTTTGGCAACTGCGTTGAAGCGATATAAAGCGCAGCGCCGGTCTTGAAGCCAATTAGCACTGTGTCAGATATGAAATAGGCGGCGTTGGCCAGTCCGAAAAATCGACCAGCAACACTCACGACGCCGACCATGAGTGCAATCGCCGAAGCAAGAGCTACGACCCGGGCGGGATCACCGCCACCCATCGCGGCAATGCTCGCGGCTACGACGATTGCCAACGCCGAGGTTGGCCCTACTGCAAGCTGTCGGCTCGTGCCGAACAGCGCATAGGCGATCCCTGCCACGAGATAGCAATAGAGGCCCGAAACAGGTGGAAGTTCCGCCAGTGACGCATAAGCGAGTGATTCAGGAATTACGAATGCCGCAAGCGACAGACCGGCAATGGTATCCAACCGCACATTATTTTTAGTGTAAGTGCGAATCCATTGGAAAGCGGGAACCCAGGCGATGATCGTTTGTCGTAATCCCTTGGCGCTCACGAGCACACCTTTCACAAAACCTCGATAGGATGTCCCGGGGCAACGAACCCAATCAAATTAAGTCTACCCGCGTCAGTATCGCTCGGGAACGAACTTGCGTCCCTTCAAAGACGCCTGATCATCATATTTTTGTTTCTTCGAGCGCTTGGGCAGTTTGATTTTCTCACGCGGCACCTTCTTGTAAGGAATTAGCGATAGAATATGTGAAATACAGTTGAGGCGGGCGCGCCGTTTGTCATCCGAGCGCACGATATACCAAGGTGCATGCTTCGTATCCGTCGCCTTGAGCATCTTATCGCGCGCCTTTGAGTAAAAATACCAGCGCCGGTATGACTCGAGATCCATCGGGCTCAGTTTCCATTGCCGCAGGGGGTCGCTGATGCGCGCCAAGAAGCGTTTTTCTTGCTCNCCCTTGTTGACCTCGAGCCAAATCTTGATCAGTTGAATGCCGCCATCAACGATATATTGTTCGATTTCCGAGCAGAGATCGATAAAGCGCTGATATTCCTTATCAGTGACAAAGCCCATGACATGTTCGACGCCCGCGCGGTTGTAATAACTGCGGTCGAAGATGATGACCTCGCCCGCGGCCGGAAAATGCTGCATGTAGCGTTGGATGTACATCTGTGTTTTTTCGCGATCGGAGGGTGCGGGAAGAGCGACGACGCGAAATACGCGCGGGCTCACCCGCTCGCTGATGGCCTTGATAGTTCCACCTTTTCCGGCGGCATCGCGGCCCTCGAAGATGATGATGACGCGCGATCCCTTATACTTGACCCAATCTTGCAATCGGCACAACTCAACCTGAAGCTTACGCAATTCTTTGTCGTAAACTTTCCGCTTCAATTTTCGATCACCATTCTCACTCTTCCCGTTGCCCGGCATTTCAATTTTGCCTTTCTCNAATTGAACACGACTCTACATTTTCATCAGCGCCAGCTCAGAGTGACACCGACGTCTCCTGGTATTCCCCCCGGATAGTCGACAATCTGAAATCTGAGTTTGTATCCACGCGGCTGCAGATGCTGTTTCCAAAATTGATAAAGCTCTTTCGGCAATCCGGTCAGCGTGTTCTCCCAGCCTGGTTCCTGCTGATTGATAGCGCGTCCGCCATCGGTGCATAGGTCATTCGGGAAGCGAACTACTTGGACTTCGGTCAAACCATTATCCACTGCACGTTTGATGATGGCTGCCGCCCGCTTCATTCGTTCTTCGTCAGAAACCCCGGACGGCGCTAAAAGTCGATCCATCAATGCCTTTTTCTCGGCCTCTTGGGCCGACTGCCTGCGCATGTACTCGGACGCCTTTTCCGCTTCGACTTCCGCTAGTTTTTTCATGCAATCTTTAGCATTAGGCAGCAGGTCATCGAGATTGGTTGCCATGATCTACTCCGTCTTAAGTGGGCAATCTGATTGANACTTTAGCATAATTCATATTCCTCGAGGTCGACCCGAGGCCTTGATCTTTATCAAACTCGTCTGATCCGCCGTCTGCAGACCTAACACTTTGTTGTCACGATTGACACATATCGGCTGCAGTTGACCTATATCAACGTGGAGTAAATAGCCTCGTTTAAGATTACAAAACTTCATATAAAATCTAGGTGAAGGCCATGGGCGTGGAACAAAAAGAATCAACGCAACAGAACGTCACAAGTGCCGGTAGCACCCTCTATCCCTTGCTCGATTACATGGTCGATACGGCACAGCGAACGACTCTCTTCTGGGATGTGATGCGTCAGCGCGGTAACGCATATCGCGAGCATTTGACCGAAACCGCTCCCCATGTGCTTGATTATGAAGCGGAACTAGTGGTGGATGGACGGAAGCTCGATCGACCCGTGAATTACGTTCTCGTGCGAATCGTGCCCCCGAAAGGCATCGAAATAGACCCAACGCGACGGCCGTTTGTTGTGGTTGACCCCCGCGCCGGACATGGCCCGGGCATCGGTGGCTTCAAGGCAGATAGCGAGATCGGCGTGGTGCTGAAGGCCGGACACCCCTGCTACTTCGTTGGTTTCTTACCTGACCCCATGCCGGGTCAGACTATTGAGGATATTGCGCACGCGGAGGCAGCTTTCCTCGAAAAAATCATTGCTCTCCATCCTAAAGCCGACGGCAAACCGTGCGTGATTGGCAACTGCCAAGCAGGATGGGCAATCATGATGCTGGCAGCCATTCGCCCCGAGCTCTTCGGCCCGATCATCATCGCCGGTTCGCCCCTATCTTATTGGGCCGGTGTGCGCGGCAAGAATCCCATGCGCTATTCGGGTGGTCTGCTCGGTGGTAGCTGGCTCACTGCGCTCACAAGCGATCTCGGCTGCGGCAAGTTTGATGGGGCATGGCTGGTACAGAATTTCGAAAATCAGAATCCTGCAAACACGCTGTGGACCAAACAGTACAATTTATACGCCAACATCGACACGGAAGCCCCACGGTATCTGGGTTTCGAACGCTGGTGGGGAGGCCATGTAAACCTCAATGCCGAAGAAATACAGTTCATTGTCGACGAACTGTTCGTCGGCAACAATCTTGCGGCCGGAAAAATCCAGACTTCGGATGGCACAGCGATCGATCTTCGGAATATTCGTTCACCGATCGTTGTGTTTTGCTCGAAGGGCGACAACGTCACTCCGCCTCAACAGGCGCTCGGATGGATCCTGGATCTCTACGAAGATGTTGATGAGATTCGTTCCTTTGGACAGACGATCGTTTACACGATTCACGAAACCATTGGCCATCTAGGGATCTTTGTATCTGCTGGTGTGGCAAAGAAGGAGCATGGGGAATTCTCGAGTAATATTGATCTGATCGACGTCCTGCCGCCCGGCCTTTATGAAGCGAAGTTCGAGGCGAAGAACGCGGACACGACCAATCCAGATTTAGTATCTGGTAATTGGGTGATGCGATGCGAGGCGCGGACGCTCGACGACATTCGAGCGCTCGGTGGCAACGATCCCGAGGACGAGCGACGATTTGCGACTGCAGCCCGCGTATCCGAGACAAATCTCGCACTCTACCGTGCGTTCGTTCAGCCCCTGGTGCGCACGTTTACGAGCGCGCCGTTGGCCGAATGGATGCGCCAGATGCATCCATTGCGGATGCAATACGAGTTCTTCTCTGACCAAAATCCCTTGATGGCCCCGGTGCGTGCATTAGCGCAGATGGCGCGCGACAATCGTAAGACGGTAGCCACAGAAAATCCGTTCGTCGCTTTCCAGGAGCAGATATCGCAACAGATCGTCGCATCGCTCAATACGATGCGAGACATGACCGAAAGCATTTCGGAACGCCTATTTCTGTCGATCTATGGCTCGCCAATGCTTCAGGCTGCCGTTGGCGTCGACCCCGCTGCAAAACGTCCGCTGCGAAAAGCGCCACACAGTCCACTGCATCATCAGCTGCAGCAAGCGCGGATTGCTGAACTGAAGTCGAATATTGCCAAGGGTGGGCTGCGCGAAGGTCTTGTACGCGCACTTTTATATGTTGGAATGAATAGGGCGGCGGTCGATGAGCGCGGGTTTGAGGCCGTACGCCGCATACGTCGTGCGCAAAAGGATATGCCCAGTCTGCCACTATCGGCGTTCAAGGCGCTCGTGCGCGAGCAATTCTACATGTTGCTGATCGACCCTAAAGCTGCAGTCGCGGCACTGCCTTCGCTGGTGCCTGCCGAACCCGAGACGCGGCGAAAAATGCTAGCGCTGATCCGGGAGGTTTTGAGTTCCCTCGGCAAACTCAGCGATGAAGAAGAAGACAGAATGCGCCAAGTCGCCCAATTGTTTGGTCTCGACGACCGAGCGGCAGGACAATCATCTGTAGCCGTGTTGCCGTCGGCTAAATCGCAAGAGCGGCTCAAAGCATCTTAACCAGCACCGATTACGACCAGAGATCCATTGTTGGGGTGCCATCATGGCAACGAAGTACGATCGGCTGATTGCAAAAGCCAAAGAGGTACCGGCTGCGACGACGATTGTCGTACATCCATGCGACGAGACCTCGCTGCGTGGTGCGGTCGAGGCGGCGGAAGCGGGGATCATCATTCCAATTCTTGTTGGCCCTGCCGCCAAGATCGCCGCCGTGGCTCGCGAGCATAAGCTCGACATCCGTGGTTTTGAGATTGTCGACGTAGCGCACAGCGAGGCGGCCGCGGCAAAGGCCGTTCAAATGATTCGTGAAGGCAAGGGCGAGCTCCTGATGAAGGGCAGCCTGCATACCGATGAGCTGATGCGCAGCGTCACTTCGGGAACGACCGGATTGCGCACGGCGCGGCGGATCAGCCATGTCTTTGTGATGGATGTGCCGACCTATGCCGAGACGTTGTTCATCACCGATGCTGCGATTAATATTTTTCCCGATCTCGATACGAAGCGCGATATCATCCAGAACGCGATCGACCTCTTCACCCAGGTTGGTCTTGGCACGCCGCGCGTGGCAATCCTCTCTGCAGTGGAAACCGTCACATCCAAGATTCCGTCGACGATCGAAGCAGCCGCGCTATGCAAGATGGCCGAGCGCGGGCAAATTACGGGAGGCCTACTCGACGGTCCGCTTGCTTTCGATAACGCGATTGATCCTGAGGCGGCGAAGATCAAGGGCATCCGCTCCGAGGTCGCCGGCCGAGCACAGATCCTCGTCGTGCCCGATCTCGAAGCGGGCAACATGCTCGCTAAAAATCTAACTTTTCTGGCCAAGGCAGACGCTGCCGGCATCGTGCTCGGCGCGCGTGTACCCATCATCCTAACGTCACGAGCAGATTCCGTTCGGGCTCGCATGGCGTCCTGTGCCGTAGCGGTACTCTATGCACATGCTCGCCGTCGCAATGTCATCTTGCCAGCCGCGTGACAAGCTATGGATGCGATCCTCGTCGTTAATGCCGGATCTTCGAGCCTCAAGTTTCAGGTATTTGGGATCGAGGCAATGACGAATTTGAAGCGTTTGATCAAGGGCCAAATCGACGGAATCGGTACGCGGCCACGCTTGCGTGCCACGGCCGCCGATGGAGCCGTTGCCATCGATCAGACGTTTTCTCCGGAGCAGGTCTGCGATCTCCCGGCTGCCATTCATGAGACGGGAGCCTGGTTACGCAAAACGCAGAATTTCGAACTGATCGCGGTCGGACACCGCGTCGTGCATGGAGGCCCTGAATATAACAGGCCCGTGCTGATCGACGCCGAAGTGGTGAAGCGCCTTGAGCGCTATATTCCTCTGGCCCCGCTCCACCAACCGAACAATCTCGCCCCGATTCGTTCGCTTCTCGAGCGGCGTCCGGAAGTTCCACAGGTGGCCTGCTTCGACACGGCATTCCATCGCGGACATAGTGCCGTCGCGGACCATTTCGCGATCCCGGAGCACTTCTACGTCGAAGGCGTTCGCCGCTACGGATTTCACGGCTTGTCGTACGAATATATCGCGCACCGTTTGCGCGAGGTTGCTCCACCGATCGCAAATAAGCGCGTGATCGTCGCGCATCTTGGGAGCGGCGCTTCGATGTGCGCATTGCATGATGGGAAGAGTATCGAGAGTACTTTGGGTTTCACCGCGCTCGATGGGCTGCCGATGGGCACACGGCCAGGACAACTCGACCCGGGCGTCGTGCTCTATCTCATTACCGAAAAGGGTATGGATCCAGTGGCGGTTCAGAATCTTTTCTATCACGAATGTGGCTTGAAAGGCCTATCGGGTATCAGCAACGATATGCGCGATCTCGAGACCAACGCGGATCCACGCGCGGCCTTTGCAGTTGAATACTTCGTTTATCGCGTTGGTCTTTACGCCGGCATGCTGGCCGCGGCGCTTGGCGGGCTGGACGCCTTTGTCTTTACCGCTGGGATTGGTGAGAACTCAGCGACAATCCGCGCGCGCATCATTGAGAAGCTCGCTTGGCTGGGTGCTGTCGTGGATCCGACTGAAAATACCGCGCGTAAACTATTGATATCACGCCCGGACAGCCGCATCGCTCTCTATATGGTGCCGACCGACGAAGAGCTCATGATCGCACGTCATACCTTGGAGCTCCTGGCTGAGCGCACCAAACAACATCAGGGAGAACCGAATGCCCATTCCCGCCGCGAAGGCGCTGCTGCTTGAGGGCAAACGGGGCCTCATTGTCGGCATCGCCAATGACCAATCGATCGCTTGGGGGTGCGCCAAGGCCTTCCGTGCGCTGGGGGCTGAGCTCGCGGTCACCTATCTCAATGACAAAGCAAAAAAGCATGTTGAACCGCTCGCGCGCGAACTCAACGCGCCGATCGTAATGCCGCTGGATGTTCAGATACCAGGGCAGATGGAGGCGGTCTTCGAGCGTATCAAAAAGGATTGGGGCCAAATCAATTTTCTCGTCCACTCCATTGCCTTCTCTCCCAAGGAGACGCTGCGTGGACGGGTCGTCGATGCGCCGCAGGACGGATTTCTCACTACTATGGATGTATCCTGTTGGTCGTTCATTCGCATGGCTCATCTTGCTGAGCCGCTGATGAAAAAGGGCGGGACCCTCTTCACGATGACTTATTACGGCAGCCAGATGGTCGTCGAGAATTACAATATCATGGGAGTCGCGAAGGCTGCTCTGGAGTGCGCGGTGCGTTATATGGCAGCGGAACTTGGCCCCAAGGGCATTCGCGTTCACGCAATCTCACCGGGACCGCTTGCGACCCGCGCTGCTTCGGGAATTCCCGAGTTCGACAACTTACTCGAAAAGGCCAAGTCAAAGGCGCCTACCCGCAGCCTCGTCAGCATCGACGATGTTGGCCTCGCCACCGCTTTCCTGGCACATGATGCAGCGCGCCTTATCACTGGTGAGACTCTGTATGTCGACGGTGGTTACCACATCATCGATTAGGACGTGATGCTGGACAAACGTTGAGAGTTCACGATGCGCTATTATTATTGTTTTTGAATAATTAAGATGTACGCATCCTCTTGGTTGAGATCAAATCCCGAAGGGATACTACGTATTTTTTAATGGATAGGCTGGCGTCGGAGGCATAGCGCAACCGAAAAAGTAACAAGGGATTCATACCAGCACGCGTGTGGCATCAACCTGACATCCGAGTCATGTCTACCCCTTAGTTGCGCTGGTAAGGCAATGTATTGCGGTTATGGTGAGGGGCACGCTCACAAACGTGACGTCAGCCGTACTGGAGGACAGAAGCAGATGCAACTTTGGCGCATTCCGATGATATACATCGGCGCAAGCGTTGTATGTGGATTTACCCTGCCGCGCATCGAGCAGGCGTATCTGACATCCTACACTTTCAACTTATCGGTCGCCTCGGCGCAAGCGTCCCTTTCGGCGGCGGCTTCCGGCATGATGGCTCTCACCGGCGTCATTTTCGCGATGGCCTTTGTCATGGTGCAATTCAGCGCGATCGCCTATTCCCCGCGACTGGTACTATGGTTTGGACGAGATCACGTGCTTTTCCATTCGCTCGGCGTGTTCACTGCCACCTTCTTGTACGCCCTCTTCACGCTCGCATGGATCGATCGGGGCGCGTCCGGGACGGTGCCGCTGTTCTCCACGCTGCTGGTGATGATCTTGGTCATTTTGAGCATGCTCCTTTTCGCCCGAATGGTTCAGCGCCTGAAAAATCTGCAGATCACAAGCGTCCTTCAGTTAATCGGTGATAAGGGTCGCGAAGTCATTCGCGACACGTTCCGACGTCTCGACGAACGGCCGGCGGCCGAATGGAAACCGGGGATCAAAGCCGCTGATACTCTTTACTTCGGTCCTACGACTCAGACCGTCACGTATTCTGGCAATCCCCGTACGATCACCGAATTGAACATGGAAGCGTTGGTTCAACAGGGAAAGCAGAGCGATGCCGTCATTGAGATGGTCGCCGCTGTCGGCGATACACTAATCGAAGGCAGCGTAATTCTGCGTATTCACGGAGGCAAAGCTCGCCTCCCTGAAGGGGACTTGATGCGGGCAATTCATGTCGACGTCGCACGCACATTCGAGCAGGATCCCAAATATCCCATTCGCCTTTTGGTCGACGTCGCCATCAAGGCGCTTTCTCCTGCCATCAACGATCCGACGACCGCGGTCCAGGCGATCGATCAGATCGAAGATCTCCTGCGCCGCCTGAGTGAACACGATCTGGATTCCGGTTTTGCCAGAGACTCCGATGGCGTACTGCGTCTCATTGTTCCGATGCCGACTTGGGAGGATTACATGACGCTCGCCTTTGATGAGATTCGCCAATTCGGCACCAGCTCCGTCCAGGTCATGCGTCGATTACGGGCGGCATTGATCGGCCTCACGGATGTCACGATGATCGATGCACGCGCGGAATCTGTGCAGCGATATCTCAAACATCTCGATCTGGTGATCGAACGTTCGCCGTTCGATCTCGAGGATAAGACTATGGCTCTGCAAGAAGACCGGCAGGGGCTAGGCCTCTCGCGTCGGCGGTCGGAGAGATCGTGAAGCGATCGGACGGTCGACCGTATTTCAAGTTCGAGGCTCCTTCAATTGCTGCCAGGTATTGTTTGGAGGTTAAGTTTTTTTGATTTAAATCAATAAAGATCAAAAATAAAGTACATATCATGAAACACTTAGAGGAGGACTACATGAAGAAGCTAATTCTTGCGGGCGCTTTAGTCGGGATAATTTCCGCGGTAACAAGCGCATACGCTCAGACTCAGACGGTCGGACCGAACGAGAAATATTGTGCTTCGGTTCAAGGGACCATACGGTGCGAATGGGCGACGTTGGCACAATGTAAGTCTGCATTTGTCGGTGGTCGCAGTACCTGCATGCTTAACCCAAAGCTTAAGAAAAAATAAAAATGAAATAGCAACGCTTCAGATTGAGGCGAGCGAGCAAAAGTCAAACCGAGATACCGGTTTGGAAAGCCCCAGCATCGTCGGGGGCTTTTTTTGTGGCTGCGTCGCGTGTGTCCAACCACCTCTCTTGATTCAAATCAATGAACTAAAATTGTGATGAAGCATCCTCGCTGCGCACATGAATGAACTGATAGATGAAGCTCAACAAAATCACGCAAAAATCACGAAATCATTCGGCGATGGATGGGCAACTTTGAGTAAATCAAAGCACAATCGCTGCGATCAACAATAATGCATACCGACGCCGCGTTAGCCATAAGAGGGGAAATTGAGGAGTAGCATCGTGAAAGTGATCATCATTGGTGGAGTGGCCGGTGGCGCGTCGTGTGCGGCGCGTTTGCGCAGGTTGGATGAAAAAGCTGAAATCCTCATGGTGGAACGAGGACCGTACGTTTCGTATGCGAACTGCGGCCTGCCGTACCACGTCGGAAACGTGATTGAAAAAGAATCGAGTCTATTGGTAGCAAGCGAGCAGTTGTTTCGCGAGCACTTCGCTATTGACGTACGTACCCAATGTGAGGCCATCGAGATTTTGCCGAAAGAAAAAAAGGTAAAGCTGCGCAATGTCGCGACCGATGACGTCACTGCTCATTCCTACGACAAGTTGGTGCTGTCACCCGGAGCTGCTTCCGTCCGCCCGCCGCTGCCGGGGATCGACCTTCCCGGCATTTTTCATGTCCGGACGGTACCGGACGCGAGGGAAATCCGTGAGTGGATCCAGCGAGGCAGCGCTTTTCTATCCGGCATGAGCCGCTATTCGGGATTTCAAACGGTAAGACCAAAAACCCGGGCCGTGGTGATCGGTGGCGGGTTCATCGGCCTGGAGATGGTCGAAAACCTCGTTCATCGCGGTTTCGAAGTCACCCTGGTGGAGATGCTCGACCAGGTTCTGCCCCCGGTCGACCAGGAACATGCACGCGTCGTGGAGTCCCACCTGAAGCGGCATGGTGTCCGCCTAGCACTCGGTGACGGTGTGGCTGCGTTCAAGCAAGCCGCGAACGGCGCCATCGATGTTCAGACGAAGTCCGGGAAGACCTATCCAGCTGATATTGTGATCCTCGCCCTCGGCGTACGCCCAGAGACTACGCTGGCGAAAACGGCCGGACTGGAGATTGGGCAACGCGGCGGGATCCGCGTCGACGAACATATGCGTACGAGCGATCCCAATATCTTCGCCGTTGGTGACGCCGTCGAAGTCAAGGACTTCGTCACCGGCGAGTGGAGCCTAATCGCACTGGCCGGGCCGGCCAACCGGCAAGGCCGCATCGCAGCCGACGTGATTGCGGGTCGGCAGTCGCGTTTCCGAGGAACACAAGGCACCGCCATTGTCGGGTTGTTTGGAGCGGTGATTGCGTGGACCGGCGTCAGCGAGAAAGCGCTGAAGCGGCTCGGCGATACGGATTATGAAAAGATCTATCTCTACCCAAATTCGCACGCGGGGTATTACCCAGGTGCCAAACCGATCGCAATGAAAGTGATTTTCCGGAAGTCTAATGGTCTCCTTCTGGGGGCGCAGGCGCTCGGCGAGGATGGAGTGGACAAGCGGGTCAACGCTCTCGCCGCGTTGATCCAGATGCGCGCCACGGTATACGACCTCGAAGAATCCGAACTCTGCTACGCGCCGCCGTTTGGCAGCGCAAAGGACCCGGTGAACTTCGCGGGGATGGTGGCAGCGGATGTTCTCCGCGGCGATATGCCGATGACTCATTGGAGTTCCGCCAAGGCTGGATTCCTGCTAGATGTACGCGATCCATTCGAACTCGCGGTGGAAGGCGTGCCCAGCGCCCTCAACATCCCGTTGGGACAGCTCCGTGCGCGCCTCGGCGAACTCCCCAGCGATCGCGAGATCGATGTCATCTGCCGTTCCGGCCAGCGTGCCTACATTGCGACGCGAATCCTTCTGCAGAACGGATTCAAGGCCAAGAATGTATCAGGCGGGATGCTTTCTCTTGCGCACAATTATCTGCTCGAGGAGACGAACAAGGAAGCGGCATAGCGGATAAGCCACGCTGCAAATCAGGTTCGGAATTTAAATGTGTCCCGGCCCTTCATCCACGAGGACCAGCTCCATGAAAGCTGCAGAGTTGAGAGAGCTCCAGGCCCCGATCAAGGCCCGCTACAAGGAAGATCCCGATTCAGCGAAGCTGACGATGGGTGCCAGCGCCGAACTGCTGCACGACCGCCCGGCCTGCCGAGTCGAGGGACGCTCGGGCACCATCGACGCCGGCCTGCACCCCGCTGCCGGCGGCGACGGCAAGGATGCGTGCTCGATCGACATGATGCTGCAGGCGATCGTGGCCTGCGCCGGGGTGACCTTCAACCTCATCGCGACGGCGATGAGCATCCCGTTCCGTTCGGTGAAGGTGTTCGTCGAGGGTGACGGCGACTTTCGCGGTGCGCTTGGCATTGCCAAGGACGTGCCCGTCGGCGTCCAGGCGATGCGCCTGCGCTTTGAGGTCGACTCGACCGCCAGCGATGAGCAGCTCGCCACGGTGCTGAAGCAGACCGAGCGCTACTGCGTCGTCTTCCAGACCCTGCGCAACCCGCCACCAGTCGAGGTGACGCTGCAGCGCGTCACGACAACAGGTGTCATTCGATAACGGGGGCGAGAAAGCCATCGGTGCCAGCGTGGCTTATGATTTCTAAGAATGTTGGCCTTTCCGGGCTTACTGCCGTGATATTGGCCAAAACTCGAGAGGCCACGATTCGCTATTCTTTTGGTTTTGGTAAAATCTCCGATAGGACGCTATGCGCATCACAGCGCATCAGGCGCACAACTTCACTCGGAATATCTATTTCTCTTTTGGTGTCTTTTTTGGCTTCTACTGACCATATTCCTCAGCACCTCAAAAATGACAGCGGTCGACCAACCAAACAATAGGACGCCGTTCATTGCAGTCATTGGCCCAAGCAAGCGCCAGCGCTCCACTGGCGTTATGTCGCCGTAGCCGAGCGTTGTGTAATTTACGAAAGCGAAATAAACGAGATCAGTGCCAGGGGGTGCGGCGTTGACGATCGCGTAAACCAATGACCAAACGAATACCTCGCTGAGATGCGACGCCATCAAGACCGACACAGTCGCAATCATGACGGCGATCAATCGAAGCGGTTGACGTGACATTGTCAGGGCACTCACGGTACGCGCCACTTTTATTACGGCCGCCATCACGAATGCATGAATCGCAATGTTGCATGCACTAATGGCAACACCCACGACAAATTGACGTAACATGCGGATTCCTCCGGTGGTGCGAACCTTTATCTTGCTCGCCCAAGAGCAAGGGAGAATTCAGAGCGGTTTATTGTGACGTCTCAGATACACGAGTTCGAGCGGGCAGCTTGTACAATTGCAAAGCAGCCACGGATTGCAACATTCAACGCCTGTTGCATTAAGGAATCGGGGCGGTACGACTCAAAACAGCTGAAGAGTGACATGCACAACCTGGGACTCGCGCTGCGTGCTAAGGCGCAATCCACTCTTCTCAAAAACTTTCAACATTGAGATGTTGTCTGGCAGGACCTCCGCGGTTAGCTCTTTGAGTCCAGCTTCACGAGCGATCGCGGTGAGGTGTCGCATCAGTGCGGCGCCGATACCTTGGCCCTGATGCTGGTCGACCACCGCAAAAGCGATCTCGGCTTTCCCGGGCTGCACGACGACGTAGCGTCCGCCGCCGACGATCGCAGGGTGGTCGCCTTCTTCTACCACTGCGACCAAGGCAACGTGGTTGACGAAGTCAACGTTCAAGAAGTACTCAATTTCCTGTTGTGTAAAGTTGCGCCGTACGCCGAAGAAACGGCGGTAGAGAGACTGGGCGCTGGAGCGGCCGACGGCTGCGATCAGGTCGGTCTGGTCTTCGGGTTTGAGGGCGCGGATTTCGACCCGGCCTCCATTGCGCAGAGTCTCATTCGCCGAATATTGGGCTGCTTGCAACACTGCTAGCGATCTCCAATGATCAAAAAAACAAAAACTCGCCTCAGCGATCTGAATCTTGCCATCGATTGCCTATCCCTGATGTAGCGTCATGCGTCAGGCCGACGAAGCCGAGAACGCCGAGGAGGAAATAATCGGCGTGACAGAAAACCCTTCAAGGCGTTGACGTAGATTAATGCTCATGTTCCACTATAAACAATCAATCGTCACGCCGTGAGCCAGGTCCGTATTCTTACGGGGAGAGATGAATGACATTGTGGACGAGATGGCCGCTTATATTGGCATTTGTTACCCTGGTTTCACTTCCCGCCGTAGCGCAAACGCCGGCTCAATCTGACGCACAGCTGCTCAAGTCAGAGCAGCTCGATCAGCTTGTCGCGCCGATAGCCTTATANCCCGACACGTTGTTGGCCCAAGTCCTGATCGCGTCGACNTACCCTCTAGAGGTCGTCCAGGCTGAACGCTGGGCAAACGAGAACAAGAATCTCAAGGGCGATGAGTTAAAGGCTGCGGTCGATAAGCAAGCGTGGGATGAGAGTGTGAAATCACTNGTGGCTACGCCCTCCGTCCTCGCGATGATGAGTACGAAGCTCGATTGGACACAGAAGCTGGGCGACGCTGTTCTTGCTCAGCAGCCAGATGTGATGGATGCGGTTCAACGGCTCCGATCAAAGGCACAGGCGAATAACAAGCTGACCTCGACCAAAGAGCAAAAAGTAACGGTCAAACAGGAGCAGAGCAGACAGGTCATCGTCATCGAGCCTGCAGTCCCCAATACTATTTATGTACCCTTTTATGATCCCGCCGTCGTTTATGGTGGTTGGCCGTATCCCGCCTATCCGCCGTACTATTTCCCGCCGCCAGGTTACATTGCCGGCGGAATCATCGCGACCGGAATTGCTTTCGGTGCGGGATATGCAATCGGACGCTGGGCCTCAGGGGGAAATTATTGGGGCGGAAGCGTCAATTGGAGCGGGGGTGGAAACAATA
>Ga0031654_10000036_pt1 | contig 24864 bp, 13 predicted proteins | sample FrelakmetCRP12CR_FD_55268 | JGI IMG/M metagenome (GOLD analysis project Ga0031654, IMG submission 55268) | Freshwater lake sediment microbial communities from the University of Notre Dame, USA, for methane emissions studies - CRP12 CR | ecosystem: Environmental > Aquatic > Freshwater > Lake >...
CGATCGCGCACGCCCTGAAGACACTGGGCAGACAGCAGGAGGCCATCAGCTCCTACCGATCGGCTGCGGCGGCCATGCCGAGCTTTGGCGATGCGTATTGGAGCCTGGCGAATCTCAAGACCTACCGATTTTTGGATGATGAGATCCTGCAGATGCGCCGCCAGGAAGCGCTCCCGAGCACGACCTCGGTCGATCGCTATCACCTGTGCTTCGCGCTCGGCAAGGCGCTCGAGGATCGGGCCGACTATGCAGAGTCGTACCGGTACTACGAGCGCGGCAATGCGCTCAAGAAGAACGAGATTCGCTATGCGGCTGAACCAATCGAGCGCAATGCGCGACGGCAGATGGCCATATGTACGCGGGAGTTCTTCGCGGCGCGTAGGGACTATGGCTGCCCAAGTCCCGACCCGATATTCATCGTCGGGCTGCCGCGATCGGGATCGACCTTGCTCGAACAGATCCTCGCGTCCCACTCGATGGTGGAGGGTACCCGGGAACTCCAGGAGATACCGCGCCTGGTGCATGCGATCGAGGGCCGGAACCCGGATGAATCTACTCCGGCGTACACCGCCGCCCTCAAGGATTTGACCGCGGAGCAGTGCGCAAAGTACGGCGAAAAGTACCTCGCGGACACGCGAATTTACCGCACCGCGAAACCCTTCTTCATCGACAAGATGCCGAACAATTTCCGCCACATCGGACTCATGCATCTGATTTTGCCCAACGCCAAAATCATCGACGCGCGCCGCGAGGCGATGGCGTGCTGTTTCAGTAATTTCAAGCAATTGTTCGCCACCGGCCAGGAATTCACCTACGGCATCGAGGACATCGCCCGCTATTACCGCATGTATCTGCAGCTGATGGATCATTGGAACGCGGTATTGCCCGGCAAGATCCTCAAGATCCAGCACGAGGAGATCGTCCTGGACCTCGAGGGCAATGTGCGCCGGCTGCTCGACTTCTGCGGCCTCGGCTTCGAGCCCGCGTGCCTCGAATTTCACAAGACCGAGCGCAGCGTGCGCACCGCGAGTTCCGAGCAGGTGCGCCGGCCGATCAACAAGGAAGGACTCGACCAGTGGCGCCATTTCGAGCCCTGGTTGGGACCCTTAAAGAGCGCTCTCGGCGACTTGGCTCCCGGCGCGGCCTCGAACCACTCAGCGACGGCTGCCAACCCAGCCGCGACTGCCGTATGATTGAGCCCAAGTCGACCAGGCGCTTCAAATCGTTGCTTAGAGGTTTCCGGCGATTCTTATAACAAGGGGATGGAGCATGAATTTCAATCCAAAGCTGTCGTATGCGATCGCGGCGATCTTGGGCGTCTCTCCCGCCGGTTTCGCCTATGCCGCGGCGGCCACCGACGCGGATACCAATTCGGATGCCATTCAAGAAATCGTCGTCACGGCGCAGCGGCGCACGGAGAACATGCAGGACGTGCCGATTCAGATCCAGGCCCTCACCGGCGCGACGCTGGCGCAATTGAACGTCACGACCTTTGACGAATTTATCAGGTACCTTCCCAACGTGACTTCGGCCAGCAATGGCCCGGGGCAAGGCGTCATCTTCATGCGTGGTCTTGCCACCTCCACTCTGGCGACCCAGGGCTCGAGCGGCATCGGGAGCTTTCCAAACGTTGCCGTTTATCTCGACGACCAATCCGGTCAACTGCCGGGCCGGAATCTGGACGTCTATGCCGCGGACATCGAGCGCATCGAGGTTCTCGAGGGACCGCAGGGCACGCTGTTCGGCGCGGGCGCGCAAGCCGGGGTGCTGCGTTACATCACCAACAAGCCGAAACTCGACGTCACCGAAGGCAACGTCAATGCCGGATACGCCTATACCAGCGGCGGTGATCACAGCAGCAACGCCGATGCCATGATCAATCTGCCCTTGATAGCCGACACCTTGGCGGTGCGAGGCGTCATCTACAGCGATCATAAGGGCGGATACATCAACAACGTGCCCGGCACCTTCACGCGCCAAAATACCGACCTCGGTATTGGCTACGGGGGTTATCCGGCGGTCAATGGCCATTGCCCGGACGGCCAACCACCGGGCCGCACGGGCTATTGCGTGCCCCCGGGCAGCCAGTCGATCAATAATAACAACCTGGTGGGCAACGCGATCAATCCCGTGACCTACCAGGGGATACGCGTCGGCGCCCTATACAAGTTCAACGAAGATTGGAATGCGCTGCTGGTTCAGTCCTACCAGACGATGGACTCGCAGGGGGTTTTCTACGTCACGCCGAAAAGTTCGGCGGGTCAGGTCTTGCCGGACCTCGCGGTTCAACTCTGGAACCCGGCCTACAACAACGATCAATTCGAAAACACGGCGTTGAACGTCGATGGGAAAATCGGCGATCTCAAATTGGTCTATGCAGCCAGCTACATGGTGCGCAAAATCTACCAACAGGGCGACTACACCAATTACGCCCGCGGCGTTTATGCGGACTACTACCAGTGCACGTCGCCGTCGCAGGCGGGCTCCCCCCGGAGCCATTGCTATTCGCCGAGCGCGACTTGGCACGAACAGGACACCGCCACTCACAACAGCCAGGAACTGCGCATGAGCACACCGGATGACCGGCGGCTGCGCGGCATCGGCGGGTTGTTTTGGGAGAAGTACACCATCCGCGAGAACATCGATTGGATGTACAAGAGCGTGCCGGCTTGTACGGCGACGGGGCAAATCGGTTGCTTGACCAACATCGCTCCGGCGCCCGGGGCCTATGTGCGCAACCCGAATATACGATCCGACAATGTGTCTTTCTTCGACGACGTCACCCGTGGATACACTCAGAAGGCGGTCTTTGGATCGGCCGACTTCGATATCATTCCGAAGAAGCTCACTCTGACGGCGGGTACCCGCTATTACAGCATCGACACCACGGCGTCAGGCAGCTCCGTGTCGAGCTTCGGCTGCTACGCCGGTGGACCGCCGCCCTGTACCGGAAACGTGGGGTACAGCAACGATCTCAGCGCTCACAACCTCAACATCACCTATACGGGATTCAAGAGCCGCGGCAACTTGAGTTGGAGGCCGATCGAGGATGTGCTGCTGTACTACACCTGGTCTCAAGGGTTCAGACCGGGCGGCTTCAATCGCGGCGCCGCATTTGCGGATCATTCGGTCGGCTCGACTGCGGGCCCCGTCAACGGCTTCGCTTACACCTTCAAAGCGCCGCAGGCCTATGCGCCCGACACCCTGACCAACAACGAGATCGGCTGGAAGACCGAGTGGTTCGAGCACCGTCTGGAGTTCAACGGCGCCGTCTATGAAGAGGATTGGAAAGACGTCCAGGTGCAGATTTTCGAGTCATGCTGCTACGGAAACTTGAGCTTCGTGACCAATGGCCCGAATTATCGGGTGCGGGGCCTTGAACTCCAGACTATCGGAAGCCCGATGCATGGACTGACGATCACGGCAGCGGCCTCCTGGAACAGCAGCACTTTGACCAATGCTCCCTATTTAAAGCAGCCCAATGGCCAGCCCATCATCATTCCGGTTTCGCCGGGCCTCAATAACTACGGAGGGAGTCCTTTCGGGGCGGTGAACTCTCCACTGGCGATGTCGCCGGCCTTTCAGAGCAGTTTGCGCGTGCGCTACGAGTGGGAACTCGGCCAATACAAGGCGTTTGCCCAGGCCGCCGGCAGCCACCAGTCCCATTCCTATTCGGCCACCGGCAATATTCAGACCTACGACCAACCGAGCTTCACGACCTACGACGCGGCGCTGGGGGTTTCGAAAGATGCCTGGATGGGCCAGTTTTACATGCAAAACGTGAGCAACACACGCGCCAATTTGTTCGAGAACGGCAACCAATTCATCGACGCCAAGACCATCAATCGGCCGCGGACCGGGGGATTGAATATCAGTTACAAGTTCTGAGCGCACCGGCCGGCGCGGGCAGCGGCGCATGACCGGCTGCGGTTGACTTGAAGAAAGGTGGGCGGCGGCGCTCACCTTTTTTTCACCCGATGAAACGGCCATTCGATGCCGCTCAGCCTGGGGGATCATGAGTAAATCAATTACAGCAAACGCAAGGTGCGCCATCCTCGGGCCGCTCGCCGCACTGTTATTCGGACTCTTCGACGCCGCCGCCGCCGCGCCGTCCCCGTCCTATCACGCGATCACGCCCAGCATGTCGGATGAGACCATCGTGCTGACCGGTCGGGATCTCACCGTCGATCAAGTGGCGCAAGTGGCGCGCGACGGCGCGAAAGTGGCGTTGAGTTCCGAGGCGCGTCAGCGCTCGGTCGATGCCTACGGTCTGCTGCTCGAGGCCGCTGCCGAGAGCGTGCCCGTCTATTGGTTCAATCGGGGGTCCGGATCGGGCCGGGAGAAATACATCTTCAGGGGCGATCCGATGTCCCCGCAAAACAAGAAGCTTCTGGAGGCTCGACAGTTCGCGATTTTCAAGCAAGGCGCCGCCGAAGGATTGGGTCCCGAAGTCGCCGACGAAGAAATCGTGCGCGCCATGATGGTGGTGCGCGCCAACACCATGACTTACGAAGCGGCCAGTCCGCAGCTCACGCAACGCTTGCTGGATTTATTGAACGACCGGATTACACCGGTGGTGCAGTCGCGCGGCACCGTCGGCGAGGGCGACTTGGGGCCCTTGGCCAACGTCGGTGCCGCCATGGTGGGGAGCGGCACCGTGTATCTTCGCGGGGTTCGCATGCCCGCGGCGCGTGCCCTCGAGGAATCGGGGCTCAAGCCGCTGCTGCCTTTCGCCGCGGATGACAGCGAGCTGCAAAGCAGCAACGCTTACGCCACGGGTCAGGCGGCATTGGTGCTTCATGACGCGCGAGAAGCGCTGTCCTGGGCGGATTTGATCTATGCGATCGATTTGAACGGCATGAACAGCAGCGTCTCGCCGCTGTCCCAGCCGGTGCAGGCCAACCGGCCCTTCCCCTGGCTCAATTGGGATGCGGCGCGGGTGCTCGGCATGCTGAAGGGCAGCTATCTGTTCGATCTGGACACGACGCGCATCATCCAGGATCCGGAAAGTTTAAGAGCCTCGTCGATTCGCCAGGGAGCCGCGTGGCAGGCCTGGGGAACTTTGCGCGACGATGTGCTCATTCAAATGAATTCATCCGATCACAACCCGGCCGTGCGGGTGGGCGCCTCCCCCTCCGATTCCTGGGAGCTCGGCACACCACAGCTGGCGCAGTTCTACGTCAAGGGCGGACCGCACAGCAACGGTCAGCACGGGTTTATCCTCTCGAATGCCAATTGGGATCCGTACCCGATGGCGAACGACATAGAGGCCTTGTCCGTGGCGCTCGCCAATATGGATATTGCCGTCGCCCAAAGGATGCTGCGTTTCACCAACAGCTTCTTCACGGTGATGTCGCCCGCCAATGAGGACTCGGGGGAGTTACGGCGAGTCGGCGCCGCACCGGGCAGTGAATTCAACGCCGCGGCCCTGATGCAGGAGATTCAAGGATTGATCAATCCGGTGCCTCCCGATGGCAATGCGCTGGTCAAGACGGTCGAGGATTTGCAGGGGCAGACCCGGCTCAAAGTGATCCGAGCCCGCGAGGTGGTCGAAGATACGATCGACCTGCTGGCCGAAGACCTGTTGACGGGCACCTATTGGCTGGATCTGCGCAAGGCCGAGAATTCATCGCGCAATTTCGGACCGGCGGCCACGGCGGTATGGACGGCGTTTCGCGCCGCCCTGCCCGCCGACGGCCACTCGGTTCGAGATCGCGACCTGCCGATGCATGATCTGGCCGCAACTTTCATCCGGGAGCATGCGGCCGCAGAATTCCATCCTCTGTCCCCGACTCCTTGATCGCAGAATCGGCGATCCTAAAGCCGATCGCGGTCCGCGCCGCCGCCTCCTGCCCTTTCGGCGGTGGCTAAGAGTAAGGCCATACCGCGAGCCCGTGGACGGCGTTACGCACGTCCATCGACAAATTCTGCTGCAATACCCTCCGGCCATGGTCCAGCTCATAGACCGAAATCGTGGACGGCGATGATCCGGCGGCGATCAGCCCATTTCCCAAGCTGCACAGTCCGCGCGCGAATTTCGGGCGTGCCAGCTCGGATGAATAGCGATCGACGCCGATGATGTGCTTCGGTTCGAAATCCGGCACCGGCATGGCGGTTACCGTGCCGTTGCGTACGTAGCAAACTTGGTCCGCGGCCGTGTCGTTGTAGAGCACGCCGCCATTCCAAATTTGAGCATTGTGGGTGCCGGGCGGCAACTCCGCCGTCAACGTCAAACCGGTCGCATCCGCATGCAGAAGTCCCGGCGTATGCAGGCCGCTGAACCAGATGCCGGTAGCCGACGCTGTCACCGAATTGAGATGGAAGTGTCTGCTTTCCGGCGGACCGACCGGGGTCGCGGGATCGTAAGGGTTGAAAGTGAGTGCGCCGACCGCCACCCCCAAGTGCCAGGCCCCATCGAAGCGCTTGGCCTTAAGATCGAAAGTGAGCACGCTGTCGAAGCCGGTTGAGGTGAGGAATACGCGGTTATTCACGGCGCAGATTTCGTGACAATGCCGCAGATACGGGTTCGTGAACGAATCGACCAGCGAAAAATCCTGATCCAGAACCAGCAGCCGCGAATTCGCGGCAACCAGTATATGTTCCCCGTGAAAGGCAATTCCGCGCAGGCCGCGGTCGCCGCCCCGACCGGCGACGTCGATGTCGGCGCGATCCCAATCGCGCTTCAAATCGACAACGCCACGATTGAGATCGACCAGATAGAGCCCGCCATGGCTTTCGCCAAGTTGTGTGCCTCGGATCACCGAGGAGGCGATCAATCTCGGCAGCGTGTTCACCGAGCGCTCACCCCGGGTTGGGGGCGTAATCGAAGATCAGATGAATACGGGCGGTGTCGCCGTGATTNGCCACGCTGTGGAACATGTGGTTGTTCAGTTCGAACGCATGGTTCGCCCGGGTCACGATGCGCTCCGNGCCCACGATGAAATCCACCTGCGGATTGGTCACGAGCGGAACGTGAATGCGGTGGGCAACCGAAAACGAGGCATGTTTGTCGACGTGCGACTCGATCTGGCACGCGGGCGGCAGGCGCGCCAGCACCACGCGCAGCACCATTCCGCCCGGCGGGTAATGCTTCTCGACTATTTCTTCCATGATCGGCAGGGTGAGATCGCCGAAGACATCCCAGCCGCTGCCATGAAAGACATTGACCTGGGGCCATCCTTCGAAGAACACCAATATGATGGATTGGGTTTGGGCGTGAACCTCATAGTCGTTCTGCCGGCGGGGATCCGCGTACCAGGAACTCTCCTCGGCCGCCAGAACTCTTTCGATCAGCTTGCGGCTGTCGACGAAACCTAACGGGCGGATGGGTGTATCAATAAGCATGCTTGGGCGCGCCTCATGCGGAAAGTATACAAACATTTGGCGCAGCGCATCGCTCGATAGGTCGGTTTCTAAAGATCGATGGCGAGCGTCAGCATGAAGCGGCGTCCCTGTTCTGGCATCAGCAAGTACAGGTCCGAAACGTGCAGCCCGGTGGCGTTGGTCAGGTTGTAGCCGTCGAGCCGCGCGGTCCACGGGTGCGACAGCAGGGTCAGACGATAGCGGACGCCTGCTCCCAGGGCCGCGAGCGGCGGCAGATGAAGGGAATTGTCCGTCGTAACCACCCGGGAGGACAGGCGATTCCATTGCAGTGATGCGGCCCACGGGCCCCAGCGCGGCGGCGCGTAGTCCAGGTTGGCCGTCAAGGTGAGCGGCACCGGTCCAAGCGGTATGGATCCCGTCGCCCCGGGTTCGGCAATGACCCGCGTGACCTCAGGTTTGAGCAGCACCCCACCCGCGAGCATCGTGAGTCCGGCGTGGGAAAACGACACTGAGCTCTCCAGGCCGCGGTATTGAACCCAGCCGAGCTGCGTGTAGACATTCGCCGCGTCGAGGTTGAAGTACGGTTTGTGGATCTCGAACGCTCCCAGTATCAACTGCAGTGTTTTAGCCGGGATCCAGCGGATTCCGCCGTCAACCTGCCAGGTTCGAGTCGCCGGTGGCGGTTCGTTGCGGTTGACTGCCGACACAGGCGCCAATGCGGAATCCTCGAGGCCCTGCACGAAGCTGCCATAGATCGTCAGATCATGGCTCGCATCGGCCACCAGTCGCAGATTCAGCAACCAGGGTGTCGTGTCGTCGGTAACGCCCGGTGCGTTCGGCACCGTGACCTGGCGCCGGTAATGGTCGTGGAGCACGCCGACCGCGGCCGATCCCACGCCCTGCCAGCGCTCCTCGAATGTGAGGCCGAGATCGAGCTGTCGCGTGGAATCGCGGCTCTGGGCCGTGAACGACCATGGAGGCTGCGCTACGCTGGTTTGGCTTTGCAGTGGGATGGTGCCGAAGTCGATAATGGCATCGCCGCCGAAGTCGCGGTCGACGGAGCGGCCGCGCACCGCCAACTGCAGTTGTTGCCGGTGCTCCCCGCTGGTGAAATTGCGGCTCAGGCGCAGCTCGCCCGAGGTCGAATCGGCCGAGAACGCCGGCACGACGTCCACCTGCGAATTGGCGGTGTAAGTGGTCACCAACGTGAGATAAGGCTGATAACCATAGGGATCGTGCTCCCGCGAATGGAACAGGCCGCCGGCGAATTCCCACTGCTCGCCGGGAGTGCTCTTGACGACGGCACCGAAGGTCGTGCTGTGCCAGCCCCATCTGGTCCAATCCTGGGCGGCGAGATCTTGCGTGCGAAATTGCGGCGGCGACACGGTTCCGTCGGTGTAGACCTGCGGCACGATGTGCCGCGCTCCGCCGACCACATACGACCAGAAGGGCACGATCTCGGTGGTTGCCGTCGGCCGCCAACGGAAGGTCGCACCGAAGAGCGCTTCGTGCGCCTGATGGAACACATCGACTTCGAAGTTCCTGCGGTAACCGGCGCACAGGTCCACACCCAATGTGTGACCGATGAGCGGAACCTGCGTCTCGGCGTCCACGCTCAGGGTGTTGAATGGTCCGCGGGTCAACACGAGGCTGGAAAGCGCTGCATCTCCCGGCGTGCGCAGGCTGATTTCGGCAATGCCGGTCGGCGCGGGAAAACTGTAGGACTGTGCGGCAAACCCCACGCGCATCGTCGTCTCGCGCACCATGCATTCGCTGGTCGCCCAAGTCTGTTGATCGAAGTACAGTCCCTCGATTCGCAAGTTTCCCGCCTGCTGCGGATTGAATCCGCGCGCATCGTTGGGGGTGTAAAGGCCGACGTCTTCATTTCCGATCGAGGTGCCGAAGGCATCCTTGGCCGCGATCACGGCATTTTCGTCGGCGCGCTGCGCCGTGGCCGTACCCGCGCCGGCGAAACAGGTCAGGACGGCCGCGCACCAAGGCAAAATATCGATGCTGAGTCGGCAGATGATCCGGCGCCGATATACCATGCCAAGCTTCATCTTGCGTGAGTTTACAGAAATGACAAGGTTCCGGTTCATCGAAATCCTACGCTTCCTGACCCTCAATCTGCTCGGCGCGGCGCTGCTGTGCGGCGCGGCCTTGTCGAGGCCGGCCGCCCCATCGACGGCGACTGCCGCGGCCCAGGTCGGTTCGATCTTGCTCGAACGCTGTTCGCGGGTGCCGGCGTACTGCGGTCGCCTCGACCGCCCGCTCGATCCCACCGGAGCCATCCCCGGCAGGATTACCATTTTTTTCGAGTTCTATCCTCGCACCGGATCCGGCCGCGCCGGGCCTGGTGAATCCGCATCAACACTGGTGGCGACCGAAGGCGGTCCCGGTTATCCCGCGACGCTCTCTCGCGATGACTATCTCAGCTTGTTCGCGCCGCTGCGCGCAGCGCATGACCTCGTGCTGATGGACAATCGCGGCACCGGTCGATCCGGCGCGATCGATTGCCGGGCGCTGCAGACCGGGGACAAATGGACGGTGGAGTCCGTGGCCGGCTGCGGTGAGTCGTTGAGCGAACGCGCCGCCCTCTACAGCACCGCCTACGCGGCGGATGATCTGGCCGCGATACTCGATGCGCTCGGTGTGCGGCAAATCGATCTTTACGGGGATTCCTACGGAACCTACTTCGAACAGGTCTTCGCCGTAAGGCACCCCGCCCTCCTGCGCTCGATTGTGCTCGACGGCGCCTATCCCCTGGATGGGCCCGATTACGCCTGGTATCCCACCTATGCCCCGGCCATGCGCGCCAAATTCAATATTGCCTGCCAGCGTTCCAAGGCCTGCGCCGATTTGGGCGGCACCTCGATCGAACACATGGGTCCGCTCATCGAACGATTGCGCTCGGCTCCGTTCGCGGCGCATGCCGCGGATGGCGATGGCCGGGAACACACCTTTACCGTCAGCGCCTCGCAGCTCGCCACCGTGATGTTCGGCAGTGCCCCGGCCCTCGCGTCGGTGCGCGAGCTCGATGCGGCCGCAAGAGCCTTCATGGAAGAGGATCGCGCGCCGCTCCTGCGGCTCATGGCGGAAACCTTGAGCGGCGTCGATTCCCGCGATCCCACGGCGGACGCCGCCCAATGGAGCGCCGGCCTCGCGGCGGCGGTGATGTGCCAGGATCCGCCGCAGATATTCGATATGCGCCTCGCCCCCGCGCTTCGCGCCGCCGATCGCGACCGGGCCGTCGCCGAGCGCGCGCGTGCCTTTCCCGACACCTATGCGCCGTTCAGCATCGATGAATACCGGGCGATGCCCTTGGATTACAGTTTCCTCGATCAATGCGTCGCCTGGCCGGTTTCCCCGCCGGGTCACCCCGCCTCGCACGTGGTTCCCGCGGATGCGAGTTATCCGGATATCCCCGCCCTGATCCTCTCCGGCGAACTCGACAACATGACCACGCTGGCGGATGGCGAGGCGGTCGCCAAGGCGTTCAAGCGCGGTCGGCAGGTTCGCCTGGCCAACAGCTTTCACGTCAACGCCCTGCCCCGCGCGCGCAGCGCCTGCGGCGCGAAGATCGTGCGCCGCTTCATCGCCACGCTGGATCCGGGCGATGTCGGCTGCGCGGCCGAGGTACCGCCGGTGCGGCTGGTGCCGCGCTTTGCCGGCAAGGCTGCGCAGCTCGAACCCGCGCTGGGATTGAACGGCAACTCGGCCGATGCCGAGTCGCTGAAGATGGTCAGCGCGGCGGTGCTCACCGCCGGGGACCTGCTGGCGCGACTCGGCAGCAAGTCAACCGATCAAGGCCGGGGGTTGCGCGGCGGGAGTTTCCGCATCGCGCATCGCGGCGATTCGGTGAGGATCAGGTTGCGTGAGGTGCGGTGGACCGAGGATGTGGCGGTATCCGGGACCATCGATAAGCCGGTGGACCGAACCGGGACCGTGCGGGCGAATCTCACGCTCGCCGGACCCGCAGGTGTCACCGGACAGTTGACGATGCATTGGCAGGACGCCGGGCCGCAGGCGCATGCGCTGATTCGCGGCAGCATCGGCGGCGCCGCGGTGGTTGCGCAAACTCCGGTGCCGTGATTCGAGCGCCTAGCCGGCGTTAATCGTGAATTACCCGATCCGGCCCCTGGTCACGAGAATTCGCTTCGTTCATGAATAGCGCCTGTTAGGCGCGCACGTCAGCGATTTTTCGTTCGGCGCTCGGCGGGTGCCCGTATTGATTGCGGTAACATTTCGAGAAATGCGGCGGCGACTGAAATCCGCAGGCCGCCGTGATGTCCATGATGGGCATCGCGGTTTGCAGCAGCAGTTCGCGGGCGCGCCGCAGGCGCATCTCCAGGTAATAGCGCTTCGGCACGCAGTTCAGGTCGCGCTTGAACAAGCGTTCGATCTGCCGGCGGGACAGTCCGGTCGACTTGGCGATCTTCTCGAGCGACAACGGCCGTTCGATGTTCTCTTCCATGAGCTGCGCCACTCGAATCAAACCGCGGTGAGATATCCCGACGCGCGCGCGCAGCGGAATGTACTGCCGGTCGTTGTCCTTGCGGACCCGGTCGACGATGAATTGCTCGGATACCCGCTGCGAGATTCGCGGACCGAGCTTCGCCTCGATCAGGTTCAGCATCAGGTCGAGCGGCGCCGTCCCGCCCGAGCAGGTGTAGCGATTGCGATCGATGGTGAACAGCTGATCGCTGATGAGCACCCGGGGAAACTCCTCCCGCAGGGCCGAGAGATTTTCCCAATGGATGGTCGCCCGAAAATTGTCCAGCAGGCCCGCGCGCGCCAGCGCATAGCCACCCGTGCACAGGGCGCCCAATGCGACCCGCCGGTCGGCCAGGCGCCGCAGCGTGGTGAGCAGCGCCGGGGAGACCGCTTCACGGATATTGACTCCGCCGCACACGAATAAAATATCGATCGGTCCCAATTGATCCAGAGCGCCGGTCGGGGACAGCGCGAGCCCGCTGCTTGCATCGACCGCGCGGCCATCCTGGCTGATGACGGACCATTCGTACACGTCCTTGCCGACCAGGCGGTTCGCCATGCGCAGGGGTTCGAGCGCATTGGCCACCGCAATCAGTGAATAATTCGGTAAGGTCAGAAACGCGTACTTGCACTTGCGCAGCACCGCGGGCGATTCCAATGAAGCCTCCGACTGGCGTTTACAGCGAATCAGGAGCGGCCATTATGCCATTCACGGCGTCTAAAATGTCTATTCCCGACATATTAGTGTCGTTTTTCGGATAGGGGTTGCGACAGGCGCTCGTTACACTGCGGTGCGCATTTGCGTCTGGGGGATCAAGCCGATGAAAACTCATGCCCGCGTCGTGGTGATCGGTGGCGGTGCGGTAGGCGTCAGCACGCTGTATCACTTGACCCGCAAGGGCTGGTCGGACGTGGTTCTAGTGGAGCGGGCCGAACTGACCGCGGGGTCCACCTGGCACGCGGCGGGTCTCCTGCCCCTCTTCAACATGAGCTACACCGTCGGCCAGATTCACAAGTACTCGGTCGATCTCTATAAACGCCTGCCGGCGGAAACCGGCCAGGACGTCAGTTTTCACGTGACCGGCAATCTGCGCCTCGCCACCTGCTCCGAACGCATGGACGAATACCAGAAGTACTGCGGAACCGCGAACACCATCGGTGTGCCGTTTCAGGTAATCGGACCGCAGGAAGTNAGTAAGCTCTGGCCGTTGATCGATCTCGGCAATGGCGCCGACACCCCGAACATCGTCGGCGCTTTGTATCACCCCGACGACGGGCACATTGCGCCCGCCGACCTCACCATGGCGCTTCGCAAGGGCGCGCGGGCCGGGGGCGCGGAAATCTACGAACAAACCGAAGTGCTGTCGGTGAAACGCACCGCCTCCGGCGAATGGCAGATCACCACCAACAAGGGCGACATCGTCGCCGAGCACGTGGTGTGCGCAACCGGAAACTATGCGCGGCAGACGGGGCGGATGTTCGGCATCAACGTCCCGTCCATTCCCGTCGAACATCAATACATCGTGTACGACGAGTCGCCCGAACTTGCAGCCTACCGCAAGGGTGGAGGCCGCGAGCTCGCGGTGCTGCGCGAATCGGATAAATCCTATTATCTGCGCGAGGAGCGCATGGGCTGGATTTTAGGGCCCTACGAGGCCGGCGCGCCCGCGCGATTCGCCGACGGCGTGCCCGACTGGTTCGGCAAGAGTCTGTTCGAGGGCGACCTGGAGCGCCTGCTGCCGCATGTCGAGGCGGCGCAGCGCCGGGTGCCCTCGCTCGCCAATTGCGGGATCAAGGACATCGTCAACGGTCCCATCGCCTACACGCCGGACGGCAGTCCGCTCATAGGCCCCGCCTGGGGGATTCGCAACCTGTGGCTCAGCGAGGGACACAGCTTCGGCATCACCGCGGCCGGTGGTTCCGGCTGGCAATTGGCGGAATGGATCGTGGAGGGCGAACCGGGCATCGACATGATGGCGGTCGATCCGCGCCGCTACGGTCCGTACACCAGCAAGCGCTACGTCGTCCAGAAGAACGAAGAAACCTACCGCAATGTGTTCGTCATTCATTTCCCGGATGAGGAGCGCCCCGATGCCCGCCCGGCCAAAACCAGTCCAATCTACGACAAGCTGAAGCGCATGGGCGCGGTCTTCGGCCAGCGCTATGGCTGGGAGCGCGCCAACTGGTTCGCCCCGTCGGGCGTCGCGGCCAAGGATCAATGGAGCTTCAGGCGTGCAAATTATTTCGCGCACGTGGGCCGCGAGGCGCTGCTCATCCGCCGCGCCGTCGGCATGATCGACTTGACGCCTTTCACCAAGCACGAGGTGACCGGCCCAGGCGCCGAAGCCTGGCTCGATGGCCTNGTGGCCAACAAGGTGCCGACCAAGATCGGCCGCATCGCGCTCTGTCACGCCCTCACCCGGCGCGGCGGAATACGCTCCGAATTCACCATCACCAAGATCGCCGACGAGCANTACTACGTGGTGAGTGCCGGCGCGGCGGAACGCTACGACAGCGATTACCTGCAGCAAAAACTTCAGGAGCATCCGGCCGGCGCCGGCGCCGTGACCTTGCGGAACATCACCACCAGCCGCGGCTGTTTCGTGCTGGCCGGCCCGCGCTCGCGCGAGGTTCTCGCGAAGCTCACCGACGTGCCCCTGGACAACGCCGGATTTCCCTGGCTCACCGGCCAGGTGGCCGAAGTGGGCCTCGCGACCGATGTTTACCTGATGCGCGTGAACTTCGTCGGCGCACTCGGTTGGGAGCTGCACTTCCCCATCGAGTATGCGCATCATTTGTTCGACGCGATGTTCGATGCCGGCGCCGAATTCAAGATCGGCATGGCGGGGATGCGCGCCATGGAGTCCCTGCGGATCGAAAAATCCTACCGCATGTGGGGCACTGACCTTACGCCCGACTACTCGCCGTACGAGGCCGGTCTCGACCGCTTCGTGCGTTTGAACAAGGGCCCGTTCATCGGCAAGGAGGCCCTCGAGCGGCAGCTGGCGCAGGGTGTGCCCCGCCGCTTCGTGACCTTCGAAGTGCACGGCGTCACAGACGCCGACCCGCTCGGCAACGAACCCTTGTTCGACGCCAAGGGCAATCTGGTCGGCAGGGCCACCGCTGGATACTATGGGCACGCGTTGCAAAAGAGCCTGGCGCTGGGTTACGTGGAGACGGATTTCGCGGGCGTCGGAACCGGGTTGCAGATCGAGATCCTGGGCGAACGCAAGCGGGCGACGGTCCTGGTCGATTCGCCGTACGATCCGGAGAACAAGGACCTTCGCGCTTAAGGTACGACCGCACATTCATGAGAAGGCAAACATTTTCCGCCCTCGCGCTCATCAAGGGCGCGCTCATCGCGCATCGCGGCTGGCAGCCCCAGTGGCGCAAGCCCGAACCCAAACCAAGCTATGATGCCGTCATCGTCGGCGGCGGCGGCCACGGCCTCGGCGCGGCGTATTATCTTGCCAAGGAACATGGGTTCACCAACATCGCGGTGCTCGAGAAGGGCTGGATCGGCGGCGGCAACACCGGGCGCAACACCACCATCATCCGCTCCAACTACCTGTTCAACGAGAGCGCCGCTCTCTATGACCACTCCCTCAAAATGTGGGAGGACCTCTCGCAGGTGCTGAATTACAACGTCATGTTCTCGCCGCGCGGCGTGATGATGCTGGCGCACACCGTGCACGACATCCAGGTCTCGAAGCGGCACGTGCACGCCAACCGCTGCAACGGCGTCGACAACGAGTGGCTCGAGCCCGAGCAGGCCAAGGAATTCTGTCCGCCCCTCAATATTTCGGACAACATCCGCTACCCGGTGCTCGGCGCCGCCCTGCAGCGCCGCGGCGGCACGGCGCGGCACGACGCCGTGGCCTGGGGCTATGCGCGCGCGGCGGATGCGCTCGGGGTGGACATCATAGAAAATTGCGAAGTGACCGGCTTCCAGCTCGGCGCGAACGGTGCGGTGGAGGCGCTGGAAACGACGCGCGGCCTGATCCGCTCGCGCAAGGTCGGCGTGTCCGCCGCGGGCTCGACCAGCGTCGTTCTGGGGCTCGCGGGCATTCGGCTGCCGCTGGAGAGCTTCCCGCTGCAGGCGCTGGTGTCCGAGCCCATCAAGCCCGTTTTCCCGTGCGTGGTGATGTCCAACACCATTCACGCCTATGTCAGCCAATCCGACAAGGGCGAATTGGTCATCGGCGCGGGAACCGACGCCTACACCTCGTACACCCAGCGCGGCGCGCTGCACATCAACTCTCATACCCTCGATGCGGTGTGCGAATTGTTCCCGCAGTTTCGCCGCCTGCGCATGATGCGCAACTGGGGCGGCATCGTCGATGTCACCCCGGACCGCTCGCCCATCATCGCCAAGACGCCGGTCCCCGGACTTTACGTGAATTGCGGCTGGGGCACCGGCGGCTTCAAGGCGACGCCCGGGTCGGCGCATGTGTTCGCCTGGACCATTGCGCGCGACGAACCGCACCCGATCAACGCGCCTTTTACGATCGAGCGCTTTCGCGACGGTCACTTGATCGACGAGGCCGCGGCGGCCGCCGTGGCCCACTAGCGCCATGCTGCTGATCGCCTGTCCGTACTGCGGCAACCGCCCGGAAATCGAATTCAGCTACGGCGGCGAGGCTCACCTCGTTCGTGCGGCGAANCCGGCCCTGCTCGATGATCAGACCTGGACCGATTTTCTCTATATGCGCAGCAACACCAAGGGTGTNTATGCCGAGCGTTGGCGCCACGTCCGCGGCTGCGGCCGATTCTTCAATGCGTTGCGCGACACCACCACCGATCACTTTCTCGCGGTCTACAAGACCGGAGAGCCGCGACCGGCGCTCGACGGCGGTGACGCGTGAACTACCGCTGCCCCGAGGGCGGCCGCATCGACCGCTCGCGGCTCTTGCGCTTCGTATTCGACGGTCAATCGTATGAGGGCTACGCCGGCGACACGCTGGCATCCGCGCTGCTCGCCAATGGCGTGCACCTGGTGGCCCGGTCGTTCAAATATCACCGGCCGCGCGGCATATTGACCGCGGGCGCAGAGGAACCGAATGCGTTGGTGACGGTCGCCCGTGATGCGGCCCGCTATACGCCGAACCTTCGTGCCACGCAGGTCGAACTTTACGATGGGCTCGTCGCCCACAGCCAGAATCGCTGGCCCAGCCTCAAGCACGACGTCGGCCGCTTGAACGATGCCTTGTCCGCGTTCTTCCCCGCGGGCTTTTACTACAAGACGTTCATGTGGCCGCGCAAAGCCTGGAAGCTCTTGTACGAACCGGTCATTCGCCGCGCTGCGGGTCTGGGGTTGGCGCCGACTGAAGCAGACCCCGACCGCTACGCGCAGCGCTATGCGCACTGCGATGTGTTGGTGGCGGGCGCGGGGCCGGCGGGCATCGCGGCCGCGCTTGCCGCCGCGGAATCGGGCGCCCGCGTCATCGTGTGCGACGAACAAACCGAATTCGGCGGCAGTTTGCTCGGCGATGGCGGCGTGCGCATCGACGGCGAGGACGCGCTCCACTGGGTGCAGCAGTCGGTGGCGGCGCTGAAGAGCAACCCGCGGGTGTCGCTGCTGACCCGCACCACCGCCTTCGGCTATTTCCCGCACAACTTCGTTGGGTTGCACGAGCGCATCACGGATCATCTCGCCGTCCCGCCGGCCCATCAGCCGCGCGAACGGCTCTGGCAGGTGCGCGCCGGCAGCGTGGTGCTCGCGACCGGTGCCATCGAACGGCCGCTGGTGTTTCCGGGCAATGACCGGCCGGGAATCATGCTGGCTGGCGCTGCGCAAACCTATTTGAACCGCTTCGGCGTACGGGTCGGTGATCGGGTGGTGGTCGTGACCGCGTGCGATGCGGCCTATCAGGTCGCGCTCGATCTGCGGGCGTCCGGTGCGGCGGTCGCCGCCCTCGCCGATGTACGCTCCGCACCGCCCGCGGACCTCGCTGAGGCCGCGCGCCGCGCCGGCATCGAGGTGATTCCGCGCTCGAGCGTACTCGGCACGGAAGGCGGCCTGCGCGTGCGCTCGGTCCGGCTCGGCGAGGTCGGCGACGGCTTGGTGCGCGCCGCGCGCCGCATAGAGTGCGATACGCTGCTGATGAGCGGAGGATACACGCCGAGCGTGCACCTGTTTTCCCAATCGCGCGGCAAACTCGCCTGGAGCGAACCGCTGCAATCGTTCGTCCCCGGCCGCTCGGCGGAGTGCGAACGCTCCGCCGGCGCCTGTCGCGGCGTCATGGGCCTCGCGCAGGCGCTCATTGACGGCGCGGCCGCCGGAGCGGATGCGGTGCGGCGGCGGACCGCCGGCGCTCATGCCTCGAGCAGGCGCGTTTTCGTGGTCGACACCATGGCGCGCGCCGCTGGTGCCTCCCTCGTCGACGGCTACCTGGGTGCGTTGCCGGAGGCGAACCCGCCAAGCGCCGAGAAGTCGTTCGTGGACTGGCAGCACGATGTCACCGCGCGCGACCTCAGGCTCGCCTCGCGGGAAGGGTTTCGATCGATCGAGCACGTCAAGCGCTACACCACCACCGGAATGGCCACGGATCAGGGCAAGACCTCGAATCTCAACGCGCTGGCGATCATCGCGCAAAGCCTCGATGTGCCGATTCCCGAGGTCGGTCTCACCACCTTTCGCATGCCCTACACGCCGGTCACCTTCGGCAGTTTCGCCGGTTTCTCCCGCGGCGATCTTTTTGATCCGAAGCGCACCGCGCCGAGCCACGAATGGGCCGCATCGAGGGGCGCGGTGTTCGAGAATGTGGGTCTGTGGAAACGAGCCCGTTATTTTCCGCGCGCCGGCGAGGACATGCACGCCGCAGTGGCGCGCGAATGCCTCGCGGTGCGCGGCGCCTGCGGCCTATTTGACGCCTCCACTCTGGGCAAGATCGAGGTGGTAGGCGCGGATGCGGCCGAGTTCATGAACCGGCTCTACATCAACAGCTGGTCGGGACTTGCCGTGGGTCGCGCGCGCTACGGCATCTTGTGCCGCGACGACGGGTTCGTCTACGACGACGGCGTGGTGGCGCGCATCGCGGCGGATCGCTTTCACGTGACCACCACCACCGGCGGGGCGCCGCGCGTGCTCGCGATGATGGAGGATTTTCGCCAGACCGAATGGCCGGACCTCAAGGTCTGGCTCACCTCCACCACCGAACAATGGGCGGTGATCGCGGTGCAGGGTCCGAACGCACGTCGCGTGCTCGAACCCCTGATTCAGGACATCGACCTGAGCGCCGCCGCGCTGCCGCACATGGCGGTGGCCCGCGGCCGGATCTGCGGCGTGCCGCTGTTGCTCTTCCGGGTGAGCTTCACCGGCGAATTGGGCTTCGAAGTGAACGTGCCCGCCGACTACGGCGCCGCGGTGTGGGAGGAGATCTACGCCGCGGGGCAGGCGCACGGCATGGTCGAGTACGGCACCGAGGCGATGCATGTACTGCGTGCGGAAAAGGGCTACATCATCGTCGGCCAGGACACGGACGGCACGGTCACTCCGGACGATGCGGGCTTGAGCTGGGCAGTGGGTAAGACCAAAGCGGATTTTGTCGGCAAGCGCTCGCTTGAACGCCCCTCGATGAAGGCTCAGGATCGCAAGCAGTTCGTGGGCTTGCGGACGCGCGCCGGCGGCGCCGTGCTCGAGGAAGGCGCGCAGATCGCGGCCACGGCGGGCCAGAGGCCGCCGATGCAGTTGATCGGACACGTGACCTCGTCCTATTACAGCAGCGCCTTGGGATACCCCATCGCCCTCGCCCTCGTGGCCGGCGGCCGCGCCCGCATGGGCCAGACCCTGTACGTGCCCATGCCGGGCGGCGACATCGAAGTCGAAGTCACTTCGCCGGTTTTCTACGATCCCACGGGAGCGCGCATCAATGGCTGATACGGCGATGCGTCGCGCACCTATGCTTGCGGCGACGAGCTGGCTCAAAGCCCTGCCGCCGGCGCTGCGCCTGGTGCTGCACGGTGATGCCCGCGCGCGCGCGCTGGCCACACCCCATTGGGGCGCCGGTTTTTCGGAGAACGCGTGCCGGGCCCTCGTGAACGGGTCTCGTGCGACATTATGGCTCGGCCCCGACGAATACCTGCTGCTCGATTCGGCGCCGGGGGCATCATCGGCCGGCGTGTTCGAAGCGCTCGAAAGCGCAATGGGCGGCGCCCCGCATGCGCTCGTGGACGTCAGCCACCGGCAATTCGCACTGGAACTCTGCGGCCCCCACGCGAGCGCCATTCTGAACGGCGGCTGCCCGCTGGATCTCGACCCGGGTGAGTTCCCGGTCGGCATGTGCACCCGAACGGTATTCGCCAAGGCGGATATCGTGCTGTGGCGCTCCCGGGCGGATGCCTTTCACGTCGAGGTATGGCGCTCCTTCGCGGGCTACGTCGGCGGGGTGCTCGGCGAGATCGCTAAGGAGTTCTACGCCGCCTGATATAGTTAGCCCACATGCATCCAACCGCCACAGAGCAGCGTCAAGCCGAGATGCGCGCGGCCTACTCCGAAGCGCTCGTCGCGCAGCGCGAAGGCCGAGCGGCGACCGCGGAGCGGCTGTTGCGCGAGATGCAGGCGCTTGCGCCCGGCGAGGTCAATAGTTTGCGTCTCCTCGGCGTCGCGCTGCTCGACCAGGACAAAGTGGCACCGGCCATCGAGGCGCTCGAACAGGTGACCGCCGCGGCACCCGTGTTTTGGCAGGCACGCACCGACTTGGCCCGCGCCTACCGCCGCGACGGGCGCCTGGAGGAGGCGCGAGAGGAATTGCGGCGCGTGGTGAAAGCGGTGCCCGCGCTCGATGCGGCGTGGCGCGCCTTCGGCGATGTGCTGGTCGATCTCGAGAAATATCCGGACGCGAAGCTGGCCTACGAGCGCGCCCGGCTCGCCGATCCGCATCGCCGGCGCATCGAGGAAGCGACCGCCGCGTTCGTAGCTGATGACCGAAAAACGGCAGAAGAGATATTCCGAGGCATCCTCAAGGCCGATGCGACCCACGTGGCGGCGCTGTGCGGTCACGCGGCCCTCGCGCTTGCCGCCGGCAAGACCCTCGACTCCGAGCGGTTGCTGCTGCACGCCCTCAAGCAGTGTGAACATATGCCGCTCGTGCAGCGCTGCCTGAGCCACACGCTGCTCGCGGCGGGCCGGCTGCCCGAGGCCGAAGCCGCCATTCGAAAATTGCTCGAGATCGAACCCGAAAATCCGCAAAACTGGGTCGCGCTCGGTACGGTCCACACCCGCCTGCTGCGTCAGGAAGACGCGCTCGCCGACTACGAGGAAGCGGCGCGGCTCAATCCCAATGAAATTAGGCTTCGCCTCTCGATCGGCCACGTGCTGAAGACCCTGGGAAGACGAACTCAATGCGAACAGGCGTACCACGCCTGCTTGGCGATGGATCCGGGTTTCGGTGAAGCGTATTGGAGTCTCGCGGACCTCAAGAATTACCAGTTCACGGACACGGAACTTGCGACGATGCGTGACCTTGCTGCTGCCCCGGGGAGCGGGGCCCCGGCGGGCGCAGCCACCGACAAGGCCGCCTCGGTTAACGCGGCGCAGCTGCAATTCGCGCTCGGTCGCGCGCTCGAGCAGAGAGGCGAATACGCCCAAGCGTTCGATCACTATGCGGCGGGCAATGCGCTGCGCCGCCGCGACGCGCCATTTAACATTGTGAAATTCGAGGTCAAATCCGAGCGTGTGCGCGCGTGCTTCGATAGCGCCTTCTTTGCCGAGCGCCTCGGCAGCGGATCGCCCGACCCATCACCCATTTTCGTGGTCGGGTTGCCCCGATCCGGCTCGACCCTGGTCGAGCAGATTCTCGCCAGCCACTCGTGCATCGAGGGCACCATGGAATTGCCGAATATCGTGACCATGGTGCGCGAGTTCGACCACCACGGCGGAGGCACGGACGCGTATCCTGAGAGCGTTCGATCGGCCTCGGCACAGCGTCTTGCGGCCCTTGGCCGGCGCTACCTCGATGAAACGCGGCCCATACGCACCGGCCGGCCGCGCTTCGTCGACAAGATGCCGAATAATTTCAGCCACATCGGTTTGATTCACGCGATCCTGCCAAATGCCACCGTCATCGACGTGCGCCGCCATCCGATGGACGCGTGTTTCAGCACCTTCAAGCAGCACTTTGCGGAAGGTCAGTCCTTCAGCTACGACCTCGAAGATCTCGGCCGCTACTACCGCTGCTACCTCGCGCTCATGGATCATTGGGATTGGGTGTTGCCGGGCAAAGTGTTGCATGTGTGCTACGAGGCGCTGGTGCGCAATCCGGAGTCGGGCATACGTGCTTTGCTCACGCATTGCGGCCTTCCCTTCGAGGCGGCATGCCTGAAATTTCATGAAACGGAGCGTCCGGTGCGCACGGCGAGTTCGGAACAGGTGCGCCAGCCCCTCTACGCATCGGGCATCGGCTATTGGAAGCACTTCGCGGAGCAGCTCGAACCGTTGCGGGTGAGGCTCGGCGATTGTCTTGAACGCTTCGCCGACCTGTAGTTGCGGGGCAATTGCCCTAATTGAGCGACCGATCAACGAGGGGCCCGCAGGCATTGACTCGGGCCGCCGTCTCAAGGGATGATCGGAAAGTCTATTGCACTCGAGTAAATAATCGGATTAGGGGATAACACGACATGCGGGTAAAGCTCAGGCAGGGTGCGGCGAATCAGCCCATCACGCGCGCCACGACGGGACGGATGCCGACGCGCACCCAGCTCAGCGTGGCGATCGCCGCGGTGCTCTCGGGCGCCGCCGCGGTGCACGGCGAACCGGCGGCCACCGCCGCTGCCGCGACAGACCTTCTCCAGGAAATCACGGTCACCTCGCGTAAGCGCATCGAAAACCTGCAGGACGTGCCGCAGAGCATCGATGTGTTCACCAGCAGGGATCTGCAGAACCTCGCGATCACGCAGTTCGAGGACTACGCCACCAAGACCCCCTCGGTGACCTTCATCAGCATCGGACCGGGTACCCAGCAGTTCTTCATGCGCGGGGTGTCCGACGGCAGCAATCCGAACGTGACGAACACCTCTTCGACCGGTTTTTTCATCGACGACATGTCGATGAGCTATTACGGCAGCATTCCGGATTTCCATGAGTACGACATCGAGCGCATCGAGGTGCTGAACGGTCCGCAGGGCACCCTGTTCGGCGCGGGCGCGATGTCGGGTGCGATCCGCGTCATCAGCAATAAGCCGGATCCCAACGCCTTCGACGCCGGTCTCGATTTCGACTACGGCAAGATCGACGGCGGAGGCAACAACTGGACCTACGAGGGATTCGCCAATTTACCGATAGTCGACGGCAAGACGGCGGTGCGTTTCTCCGGCTACAGCGTCTACAACGGCGGCTTCATCAACAATCTGCTCACGACGCGAACCTGGTCCGGCAGCGGCGTGGTATCGACCAACGGCGAGTGGGCGGGAAAGAACTACAACACGCAGAATATCGAGGGTGCCCGCATCGGCATCAAGCAGGTTTTCAGCGACGATTGGAGCGCGCTGCTGACGTACAACTACCAGAGCCAGCATCACAAGGGCGCCTGGGACCAGGATCGGCAGCGCTATGGCAACCGAAATGTGTCGCGCTTCGGGCCGGAGAACGGGAATAATTACGTCAAGACGGTCGACGGGAATATCCAGGGCGACGTCGGCATCGCCGACTTGTTCTTCGCGAGCACCTACTGGTACCAGTCTTCCGTGAGCGTGAGTGAATATTCCAACTACGTGCAGTACTCACAAGTCCAATACTTCAACGCGCCCAACCTGCAGAGCTTCGCCTGCCTCACTGGCCCGACGATTAAAGGAGGCACGGATCCATTCAGCGGATGCAACGTGCCGACTCAATATACAAACTACCAGAATCAGACCCAGCGCTGGTCGAACGAGCTGCGCCTGCAATCAAAACCGGGAGGGCGCCTTCACTGGCTTGGGGGCCTGTATTGGGAAAAGACCAAGGAGATTTACTCGGATTTCTTTGCCATGCCCAACATTCAACCGAATGGCGAGGCCTACCAGAGCCAGATCGCGTACTACAACAATTACTATGCGCCGGCGTTCGCGACGCCGCTGCCGAAGGAGTTCTACAGCTACATTTCGCGCTTCGATTACCTGGAAACCACGGAATTTGCCGACGCGAGCTTCGACATCACGGATCGCTGGAGCTTGGAGGCCGGAGCGGAGCACTTCCAATCGAATTTCTCGGGCGGCAGCCAGTATGCCGGATATTTCTGGAATCCGAAGGCGCCAAGCTTCTACAGCGGGGCCTCCAACAAATGGAACGCCAAGGCGGGCGTAAATTTCAAGGCGGCCAACACGCTGCTGTTCTACGCGAGCTTCGGGCAGGGGTTCAGGGACGGCGGCATCAATGCGTCGCTCGGCAATTCCTGCTACAACCGGGGTGCCCCGCACTATTACCAGCCGGATACGCTCAACAGCTACGAGTTCGGCTGGAAGTCCACGAATCTGCATGGCAGATTGACCTGGAACGGGGCCCTATATTACATGCCCTGGAAGAACTACCAGGCCCCGGTGTTCGATCTCGATATCTGTCCGAGCCAGTTCAACGCGAACTTGGGCAATGCCCGGGTGTACGGCGCCGAATCGAATATCGATTACCGGGTGACACGGAACTTGACCCTGCAGGCGTCCGCGAGCTACAACGACTCGGAGCTCACCAGCAACGCCTACTACAACGCCAATTACGTCGTCAATCCGGGTGAGCGCCTGCCCTATGTCGCCTATTTCAACTTCAGCGCGAATGCGCGCTACGAGAGGCCCTGGGGCGACGGATACAAGGCCTACACGCAATACGACATTGCCCACAAGGGCGACATGTGGAGCGACCTGCGCGTCGTCGACCGCCACGGGTTCGGGCGCTCGCTGCAGCCGGGCTACTCGATCTCCAATCTGCGCTTCGGCGTAAAAATGCCCGGCGAGCACTGGCAGGTGGAGACCTACATCTCCAACCTTTTTAACAAGAACGCCATCATATTCACCAACACCGGCAACTACGACCATCGCGAGACCACCAATGAGCCGCGGGTGTTCGGCCTGCACCTCACC
>Ga0031654_10000037_pt1 | contig 24822 bp, 25 predicted proteins | sample FrelakmetCRP12CR_FD_55268 | JGI IMG/M metagenome (GOLD analysis project Ga0031654, IMG submission 55268) | Freshwater lake sediment microbial communities from the University of Notre Dame, USA, for methane emissions studies - CRP12 CR | ecosystem: Environmental > Aquatic > Freshwater > Lake >...
TGCGGGAACACTTATCCCGATAGTGTTTGCTGCGTCTATAGTTATGGGTATCTTTGAATACTTCGGTGGATAAGATGCCTACAATAAATAGTATTGTGCTGTACTAGCATTTGGAGAAATAATAATGAATAAAATGATGTCTGCCCAGAAACTTGTAGTCAGTGGTATCGTAGGATTGGTAGTAGTTGAGACCTTGGTCACGACCATAACGACTACTGGTTGGAACGCTGCCGTTTGCACTTTTGCGGGAACACTTATCCCGATAGTGTTTGCTGCGTCTATAGTTATGGGTATCTTTGAATACTTCGGTGGATAAGATGCCTACAATAAATAGTATTGTGCTGNACTAGCATAAGGAGAAATAATAATGAATAAAATGATGAGCGCACAGAAATTAGTAGTCAGTGGTATCATAGGACTCGTGGTAATTGAGACCTTGGTCACGACCATAACGACTACTGGTTGGAACGCTGCCGTCTGCACATTTGCAGGGACGCTAATTCCTATCGTGTTTGCTGCGAGCATCGTAATGGGTATCTTTGAATATTTTGGTGGTTAAGATACCTACGATGTAGATTAGGGAACCCCGAAGAAGTAATAGGGGCGGTAGTAGACACGCTATTATCGCCCCTAAATCTTAAATAGAAGGATTTAGCAGGAGGTTAATAAATGGCTAAAAGGTTATCAGCAGATGAGAAGTTATTCCGTAGAAGGGTTAAAATCGCAAAATCTCTCGATAGACTAGAGAAAAAGAATAATGCAAATGGCAAGAAGATAGATAAACTGCAAAAAGGCTATTCTAAACTACAAAAAAGATTAGATAAGATTAAGTAGAGAGGTATTTTAGATGGATTTATCGGCAAGACAGATGGGATGGGATGAAGATGTAAGCCAAACCCGTAGACGGGCTACTATGTTAGAGAAATGCCATAATAGACCTTTAAAAGCTGCTAGAATCTTACAGAATATGGCGAAATATGGCGGTACTGATGAGGTTCGCCGTAAGGCAAATTCGGATTCCTCTTATTTTTATAGATTACACGAAAGACAAAGGGGGAAATGATAATGGCGAAAAGATTAAGTAAAGAACAACGTGATGTTAAGAATTGGGAAAAAACTTTGAAAGCGGAACGTAATTGGAAGAAAGCTAAAGATAGGGAAGAAAAGGCATACCAAAAATATGCCAAGTCTAGGAAAAGTTGGTTAGGTAAATAGTAATGTCAAGAGCAGGTCATAAGAAAGCAAAGAAGTTAGCCAATAGAAAGGCTATTAAATGTATAAATCGCAAAAATCTGGAAGCTCGTAGAAAAGCAAGGGGGAAAACATGAAAAAGCGTAGAGGGGCAATCGTAAGGGTGTTATTGACAGTATTCTTATTGATGTGCTTGGTTTTGCCAGCATCTATAGCTTATGCCGAAACTCCCTTGTCTTTGGCTGTTGTAGTGGCAGGTCAAGCCAATACGGGGTTAGGTTCTCCCTTCCAACATCATTCATTTACTGCGGATGGTGTTCATTGGGTGTTTTATCAGGATGATGCCGCTAATCAAATAGCAGGGTCTTGGTCAGCAGATGGAAAAACTTGGGTAGCTACCTCATTAGCTATTCCCTGTAATACGCTTAATATGACCGCAAGTGAAACTCATGGTGGGCAATTCGATACTTGGTATAACTCCAGTAATAAAACCTTACATTTTGTTATAATTAATAGTTCTGCTAATAATAGCGCAATAAGTTATAACTATTATACAGTTAATCCTACATTACACACATTAACAGTGGCAGGTGCTTGGAAAACAGCAGTAGCAGGTGTAGCAAATGTTTCATATCGTAATCCAACTATCTGCTTAAATCATGTTGGTCAAGTATTTATTACTTATGGCTATGTGAAAAATGGTGTAAGCGATGTTTATGCACTTTCTACCAATAATTCAACATTAGGGACTTGGTTGCCCGATATTGGGTTTCCAATGAGTAACTTGGATGGTAATGTAAGCTTAAAAGCTATGTACGGGTCTGTTATTCCTTTATATACATCTAATAATGTTTCAGTACAATACGCTGGTTACAATGGTAGTGTGTATAAGATTAACCAGACCGCTATATATTGGAACGGGTCATCGTGGGTTGAAGGTGCTAATTATGGTATAGATACAAGCGGTTGGTATTGTCCTACTGATGCAGAATGGAATTATAACGCAATTTCCATACCTACCGCTATAAACGTAAATGATGTGGCTATCCAATATAGTCAAACATCAGGTGCATCGTATCGCACTTTCTTTAATCGCAGGGCTAATGAATCAGATGCTTGGGGCAGTAGCGGTTACTATGCTCGTAATTTCGGCGCAGGTGGTTGGGCTTATGATTACATCGGAGCTATGAGTATAAGAAATGCTATTTACTCACTTGTTTATTCAGGTTGGGATATGTCAGGTGGTTCAACTAAGATATACTCAAATGATTGGGTTGCTATTACGGGAAATTGGAATGGTATCGCTCATGTTGCTACCGATTTACAGATACCTTATGTTTCAACAATGGCAGATTATCAACCAGACCCAAGCGGTACAGGATATGTAGGATTTATATTTGGTAATATACATAACGATATTATGTATGGGCTATATGGGCCATCAACGCCAAGCGCAGCATCAACCAGCGTTAAGACGATGGCTTGGATTGTGATATTGGTATTTGGTGCTTTAGTATGCCTAATCCTTCTAGCTTATGGCGCAAGTGAGGCTATAAAAGGCGGTAGTACGGAATTTGTAAAGATAGGTGCTGTTGGGTTACTAACAATAATAATCGCAGCTACTATAGTTGCAGCATTACTTTAGAGGTGTGATATGCCACTTACTAAAAAGGGCGAGAAGATTTTAAAACAGATGCAAAAGGAATATGGCAAAGTCAAAGGGAAGCAAGTATTCTACGCATCTGCAAAATCAGGTAAGATAACAGGGGTACATTTAAAGAAAGGAGGTAAATAGCATGAAAGGAAAGTTGCACACTGGAGCTAAGGGAGGAAAATACCACATCGTAAAAGGGCGCAAAGTGTATCAGGAGCATAGAAAGAAAAGCCACAAGCGCAAGAAGTAAATAATAGACCAATGAGGAGAGGCATATGAAGAAAAAAGAAGTTAAACCACTGTTTGAACCTTTGTCTGGTTCTCATTGGTCTAAACGCTTACCGATGGAAAAGAGAAGGTCTATTGTGCTTAGAAATCACAGAGGTAACTACCTGAAATCGGCTCAAGCTATGGACTTCCTTTCCAAAGGTACAAGCGATTCCAAAACAAAAATACTCGCACGTTCTGATTCGGATTACTTTTTTAAGAATTACAGGAAAGGCAACAGATAAGTTATGCCTAACATAGGAGATATAATACATTCTCAAGAAATAGGTATTAAACAACGTTGCCTATATAGATGGTCAGGATGTCCTGATTGTGGTATAGAAAGATGGATTAGGAAAAATTGTTCTAAGGACATGAGATGTGCTAAATGTGCAAGTAAAAATAGATTCAATAAACATTATAACGAATTAAGGAGTAATGGTATTAAATTTTGTAGTTCCAAAGAATTACGTTCACCATATGGTAAACAATATACTATGTATTATGACCAATGTTCTAATTGTGGAAAAGAACTATGGAGGCAAAAAGCTACTTTGGGGAAACTATGCCAACAATGTTCTGCTAAGATAGATAGGGTAGAAAGAATGTTAGGCGCAAACAATCCTTGTTGGAAAGGTGGTAGGAGTATATGCCAAGGGTATATTTCTGTTCACGTATATTCCGATAGTCCATATTATTCTATGAGAAATAAAGCTACAAGAATGGTATTAGAACATAGACTTATTGTAGCTCAAAGCTTAGGTAGATGTCTCGAAAAATGGGAAGTAGTCCATCATAAAGATGGTAATCGTAGTAATAACGATATTAATAATCTAGAACTGTTACCGAATGCTTCCAGCCATACTCCTTTCACTATGATGCAATCAAGGATATATAAATTAGAGAGAATAACTAATGAATTAGAATGTGAGATTAAAGAGGCTAAGAAAAGGATAACCATAATAGAAGCAGAAAATGAGTTACTAAAACAGCAATTAGCTATTAGTGTATAATATTCAAGGGGGCAAGAAGTGGGTAGTATTCTATCGGTGCGAAGTTCGGGGCTTGGAAGTGCTACCAGAGAACTTAAAAGGCATAGCAAGGTTAAAGTGCCTAAAGTTTCACATACTGTTAGAAAAGTAAAACGTAAATGGGGTAGCCATAAACCGATTGACCTACGCCCAAAAAAGAAAGTGGCAAAGACAGTTGCCAAACCGATAAAGAAACCAGTAATCAAGCCAATAAAACACACGAAGATGAATGTATCGGTTAGTAAAAAGGTAGCGACTAAAGAACATGGTTATAAAAAGGATAAGTACGGCGATATATATTACGATTAGAGTATAACATGAAATGGATAAGATTATTTGTTTTAATAATTCTAATGTCAGTCTTTATCCCAAGTGGGATTGTTCTTGCTGCTTCCCCCTCAGTTAATGATGTTAAAGTATATACAGACTATTACGAAGATGGCGATTGGCTAATAGTTGCCACTTATAACATATCAGGTGGTAACTTTTCCAATTGTGGTAATACCTCTTGCTTTAGACCTCCCGCTTATACTTGGTATATCCAATTAGTTGATTCTACGGGTACTGCACTAACCAAAAATAAACTAGAACAAGCTGGTATGAGGCCGTTTGGTATTAGTATAAGTGCTGCTACTGCTGCTGGTTATACGTTTGGGGGTAATTATTCCGTAAAAATCTATGGTGATTATGGGGCCACCCCAAATGCTTCAAGAACTTTAGTTGCTACCGATTGGAGAGGGGAAGTAGCTGCTGGTGAGTTAGACCAGTGGGTATTACAACAAGCACAAATCATGGAAGATTACGATAAAATAACAGACTCAACAGTTGATTATGTGACAACAGTTGTAGAATGGGATGAAGTTTTAACGCAAACAGGCGGTAGTATATTTGACAGAGGTATTCCATATCTTAGTACCTATATACCTAGTGTATTTCAAGTTACTATGTATAGTTACCCAATAAACTATGTACCTTCTAACGGTAGTACAAGTTATGCGGATAATCTATATAATGATTGGGATGTTACGTTGGGGCCAGATGTATCAGGGGTTTTAACTACAGCAGCTCCTTATTTTGGGTTTTCTAGCGGTAGAATGGTAGGAGCCTTACTTACTATTATGGGGTTCTTATCTCTTGCTATTATCGAGAAATCTATTGCGTTTATGGTTATACTTGGCGGAGTTATGATTGGTGTGTTCCCAATGGCAACTGTTATCTTGGTTGTCTTTATAGAGGCTGTTGTTTTGATTAGAAGTTTGTTCTGGAGTAGCACTTAATGAGAAATATCTTATTCTTAATCGTAATGTTGGTAAGTATGTGCTTACCACCTGTTTATGCCGATAGCGGTAAGAAAGGGGATGTTTACGCCTTTGCTGCTGGTGTGCCTGTAGTAGTGGAAAATAACATAGATGTAACTTATACAGGAAAGACTTGGAAAGATGCTTATGGGAATAATAAATACGAGTATGTAGCTCGTATCAACCAAGCACCTATCTACAACGATGATGGTTCAAAGGTTGATTGCTCTTGGCATGGCATAGAAGATGCCTACGTTATCGTTAATAATGTGTTTTCGGCTCAGGTGATAGGTGCATACATCACTACCACTTATCAGGGGCAATCTATGTCATGGAATCCGATAGTAATGGTGGATTCTAAAGAATATGTCGCAAAGGGCAGCCCAAGAGTTTTAGCAGTTGACCCGATAAACGAGAATTATAGGAATAATACCCTTGAATGGGATTATGGGGTTTGTGTGAGGCATTTACGAGTTATTGAGGGATTGGTTCAAGAAACTTGGATATTTGATAAAAACCCGAAGGGAACAGTCTGGATAAAAAACAACTCCCAAAAATCGGCAGGATTCACTTATGCGATTTCCCCTTATGCTTATGATGCAGATGGGAATTCCCTTGTGATTAATGAATATAAACAGGTAATGGCATCTGAGTTTGATAAGGCGGTTTATCCTGTAACCATAGACCCAACGGAACAATACTTCACATCTGCAAGTGATGGGTATTTATATGTTAATGATGCTGTATATCTTACTGCCAGAAATGCCTCTAGTTCATCCCTTGTATCTAATACAAGCACTATTAGTTTTGTAGGGCAGACACCAAGTTATCAAGTTTATCGGTCATATCTGTATTTTAATACTTCCGCATTACCTGATACTGCTACTATAAGTTCAGCGAATGTTAGCATAAGAGGTGCAGCAGATTTATCTATCGCCAACTTTAATATAACAATACAAAACGGTCAACCTACCTATCCGCATGACCCACTCAAGACAACAGATTATAATTTATCATATTATTCAAGTAACGGTGGTAGTTTAAATACTTCCGCATATATAACTTCTGGATATAATAATATCTCCATGAACGCTACAGGAATAGCTTGGGTAAATCTAACAGGTGATACTAAATTATGTCTAAGAAATAGTAAGGAAATAGCGGCTATTACCCCTGTATCTGAGGAGGATGTGACATATTATACTTACGAAAAGGGGGCTGGCTATCGCCCGTATATAGAGGTAGTTTATTCGGCTAGTATGATACCAATAGTGGTTACTTATTCTCCTCCTACTTCTATAACAAATACCTCTGCTAATTGTAGCGGTTCAATAACAGATAACGGAAGTAATGTTATAACGGAATACGGTATCTGTTATGGCTTATTCCCTAACCCTGATACAACTGGTACTAAGAATAGTACAAGTGCCGATAAGTTGGGTGGCTTCTCAAAGATTTTGGCTCCTTTGATTGCAGGACAAACCTATTATTACAGGGCTTATGCTACCAATGTGTTAGGTACGGGATACGGTGCAGAATATACGTTCTTGACCTCGCCTAATGCTTCGGTAGTTACCACGCAAAATGCCACGTATGTAACCTTAACCCAAGCACGATTGAACGGATATTTGGATTCTGGTGGCGGTGAGACTTGTACTGTTAAATTTCAATATGCTTATTGGAATGGAACTGCATGGATAGGTAATGTGTCAACTCCAAACCAATCTAAAGTAACAGGAGATTACTTCTATGAGGATTTATCTGGATTAACAGTTAATACTCAATATTTATTCAGGGCAGAGGCTATAAATAGTTATGGTCAATCTAATGGTTCTTGGTTGTTATTTAATACATCATCCTCAACTGCATCTATAGGAAGTCCTAAAGTTAGTTGTGATTCGGACAGTAACAGTATAGATTTATCTTGGACAAAAGGGGCTAATTCCTCCAATACATATATAAGATGGAAGATAGGTTCTTATCCTACAGGAATATCAGATGGTACATTGATTCCTTTACAATCAGGGGTTAATTACGCCCATACAGGGCTTGCTTCAGGAACTTCTTATTATTATAGATTATGGGGATATGACGGTGGAAATACATCTTCTACTAATACTTCAACAATGTGTACCACTACGGCAGGTAGTTCAACTTCTACACCCGCACCGTTACCTACGGTTGATTTCAGTGGTGGAAATACTACACCAAATGGTTCTGCATTGACTAATAATCCACTTTATACGTTAGGAAATCAAGAAGCTGCTGCTATAAGCGTTCCGCAAGGTACGTGGTGGATGCTTGTGGGGCTTGGTATTCTAATCGTTACGGGATTGTTTATCTATACGAGGTCAAGAAACTTACTATTATCTTTGGGAGCAATGATTATAGCAGGTGTTGTAATGGCTAATATGGGAATGTTCCCGATTTGGATTATGTGGGTGTTTGGATTGTCAGGTATCGGGATGAGTTGGAAGGAATTGAGGTAAAGAGTAAATGACAATTAATGTCAAATATCTCATTGGGTTACTCTTACTTATGGGTATAGGTGCTTTCTTATGCTCTTGGTTGGGTACAGACCCTACTTGGAATGATTTAACCACAAAAGCATCAGCTTTTGGCGCTTCATTTTCTGCGGAAGCATACAAAGGTGCTTGGGCTGTAATTCTTCAAAGTATAGGTTTTCTATGGAGCCTGTTAGGGTTCTTTGGAAATTGTATATTCTGGAATTTTAGTTTCTTTGACGGTTTTGAGTTTATTCAAGTATTGTTAATCTTTATAAACATGGCGATATTAACGCAGATAATGGTTGATATATATAGGATGCTGAAACCGTTTGGGGGTTAAATGAAACCAATTTCTTTAGCAACATTTTTAGGGGCTGTATTTATGTTAGGGACTTCTTTATTGTGGTTCCCTGATTTATTACAGTTGATTGCCCCTTTAATGCCAGTAGGCACTCCTACTTGGCTTACAAACTTCCTGACTTTCTTGCCGTTCTTAACACTTTCTATTATATTAGTAGCGTTGGTTATTAAGATGACAAAAAGAGGGAAACCGAAAGGATTTGACGGGGAAGAATGATACACACTTTATATTACTCAGGCGGGATGTTGTTATGCGGTATTGCTTTGCTTATGATACTTGTTGCCTACTTAAAGCAAAAAAGCAAAAGGGATAAGTTAGATGGTAGATAAATATTGGGAACAAACAGAACAAGGTATCAAAGATTGGGAACAATCTATGGGGTTGATGTCCAATCAACCTGAAGTTACTACCCAAGATATACGCTATGTAAATAAACAAAACTACACATCTAAGTCACCAGCTAATATAAATACTTGGGATGATTTCAGACAATTTGCCCTTGATAGATATAATTATGATGTAGGTGCAACCCCTGATTCTCAGAAGATACTCAAAGTAATCGGCTATATGAACCAAAATCGTAGGGAATTTGGTATTATTGCAATTACCCCTGTGCCTAAATTATCGCAACAGGAACTATTAGCCAAACAAGTAGCATTGGAAAATCAACTTAAAAGTGGTAATGCGTACATGGTGGGTAGGGATTTTCTAAGGGTTCAACTGCAAGAGTTAAAAGCCAAAGTCCATGATTCCTCATTAGTGGGAAGTCCAGCGTATGAAACTAAAATGGACGAATGGTATACAACGCAGATAGAGTTTTTGAACGCAGCAAAGTCTGGTGACATAGAAAAAGCTAAAGAGTTACAAGCCAAACAATTAGTAATTGTAAAAGAAGCAAGAGATATAGCAGCCTTTGATACACTTAAATCTCAAGGGGCTGCTACTATAGCATCAAGATTGCAGATAGGTGTAGGTTCTGAGGTTGCACCATATCACGAAGAAGAAAAAGCTGCCAATGCTAACCAAATTGCTGCTGCTGGTATATCTACAGGGCAGTTGCTAGATATAGGGGCAGGTGGTCAGATAAACGCTGGTGGAACTACTTGGGATATTATAGTAGATAAAAACGCACCTAGCGGATTGACTGTTGTAGAACATACCGAACCTCTTACTTCTAAAACCTCAAATGCCAATGTCCCTCCGCCTCCATTTAAAACAGGAGATTATTACACACAACAGGAAGCTCAGAATTATTCTCAACAGTTGATTGATGCTGGAATTAAGGGGCAACAGTATATTGATGCTATGAATGGTCTAGGGGCTTTCGCTGGAACTTCTGCATTAAATAAAATTTTAGGGGAACAAGCATTGATAGCGGTAGGTATTTCTCCTGAATTTAACAGGGTAGTGATACCAAACCCAAACGAACCAGATTATAGGCAACTTTCACCTGCTGAATTAGCAAATGCAGGGAAATACATAGGCACATTTACCGCAGAGGGAGTAACTTATTACCAATATCAATTACCAAGCGGGACTGTATATAACGCAACGGCAGAACAGGCGGGGCTTGTCCAGATAGCGGATAATGAACAAGGTGGTCACGATTACGTAAACAGGGCGATATTCGATGCTATGCCCGATGATGAAAAAGAAACCTTAATGAGTGCTGGTTTCAAAGGTTATACCGATAAATATACTGTATTAGATGGATATATAGACCCAACAACAGGAATAGAAGAAAGGGTAAGAACAGATTTTTGGGACAGTCTTACCGATGCAGATAAAGAAAGAATCAACAACGAAGGATTACAGGCTGTATTGGGTGGCGGTGAAATTGTACCTGCTCAAAATCAGACCGATTCTGTGCTACTTGATAATGGGGAGAGAGTCCCTAGAACATTTTGGGATAATCCTTCAGGATTAACAGATGAGCAAATTGCCAATTTAACAGATGCAGAAAAGATAGAGTTAGAAGCACGAAATAATGAACAAAGACAATACTTACAAGTACATGGTATAGAAGCCTTTAATAAAGAATATAATCAGGCTGTAGATAAAGATACTATGAACCTTTATCTACGTTCTATGGGTGGTGAACCAGCAGTTACCTACTATAACCAGCTTTTAGCAATGGATGCAAAAACACTAGCAGAAACTGGTATTGCTGGAACTGAAGTGCAGAATTATCTTAATATTTTACAGACTACTCAAGAGGCGGATGTAACAGAAATACAATCCCAACCTGACTTTAAGTTATTGTCAAACTCTGCACAGGAAGCTCTACTGAGGAGTGATGTAGGGGAGTTCTATAGATACGTAGATGAGGGCAAGATAACAGGAAACAGCACATTGGGATATAGTTTCTCTGATTTGACCGTAGAGGATTTGGATAATCCTAGTCTAGTTTCTGCATTAGTGAAATTAGGGTGGAACAGGGTGGACATTGATAAGTTTAGGGATGACGCACAGAGGATAGCAGATGCTAGGGCACAACTTGAACCTTATATCGCTACAGATATATGGCAACAAATAAGAGAACCTAAAAATACCGATGTAGTTAAGATACCACTTATGCCACAGATAGCATCGGGAGATTATATAAATCCATCATATGATATTTCTAGTATACCTATAAGTACATTGTTGCATGATGAATCTATCAGGGGAGCTATTACAGAGATATTCGGTAAAAAATACATGGATGAGGTGGACACAAACGCTAGAGAGTTTATTAATAGCCAGTTGGAAGCGATAGTTACCGAATATGACCCTGCTGAACAAGAGGCTGCTTTTATACGTTCTGGAATTGCAGAGAGCAGATTGGTATATGGCGAACCATATAGAGTAAGGATTGTGGATGGTAAAACAATTTATGATATGCCAGACGAGGTGAGGGTTGATGTCGCTTTTAATCCTAAACTAAGTTTAATTGGATTATCTGAGACAGAAAAAGAGTTAGTGGCAACAAATTATCAGAGTGGCAGGACTTGGCAAGAAAAATTAAGACCTGTAACACAGTGGATTCCTGTAGTCAACGAGATACTAAACCATGATGACATGAGTTCTGCACAGTTAGGTATTGCTATTGCCATAGATTGCTTAATGGTCATACCGTTTGTTGGTGTTGCAGCTAAGGCAGCAAGAGCAACGAGGGGAGCTGTTGGGGTTGGTAGGTTAGCCAGCACAGTTGCGAGAGCAGAGACTATAGGAACTGCCATAGCAAGGGAAACAGTAGCACAGCTTGATGCCCCAATAACTATGCTAATGCACCCTATAGGTACAGTACAAGCATCATACCGTTCTATAGCAGATTTTTTATCAGATATGGTGCGATTAAAGAAAGTACCAGAAATAGTATTGACTACAACCAACGGTGTAGTTCAACTAGACCTTAAGGCATTTAGGAACTTGCAAGAGGGATTAGCAGCTAGGGATGATTTAATGGTTGCTATGGTAGGTACTACAGAGAATCCAGTTATACAGATAACAGATGGATTGGGTAATGGAGTGCGGATAGAGGTTGCTCGTAGTGCGTTTATGAGAGCAACTGGAGGTGGTTTAGTTCATGCAACTACAGATATTAGCCCATTTTTGAAACTACCTGAAGTTAAATTGAGTAGTTATGCCTCATCATTAGTAAATGATTTTAAGTCAGCAGTTGGAATTGCTAAAGATAGCGTTGCAGCATCAATATCAAAACTAAGGGTATATGATGCGTCTGCCTTACCTACAGAGGAATTTAATATTTGGAAGAATGCTCGTATTGCGGAAAGAGATGTGGTTGTTAGCACAGAGGGAATGGCATCAAAGTCTATTGCTACTCCAATAGAAGAATTACACGAAGCGTATTTATTACGTGGTGAATTTGATAATGCGATTGCGTTAAGAGAATCAGTCAAGGAAAGTGGTGATATAGAGTTACTAAATAAACTTGAGGCTAAATCTGTTGAAATAGAGACTAGGCTTAGAGGTAAACTTGTTGTTGAAAAAGAAGGTATGCCAGAATCAGAGCAAGGTTGGTTCTTAGCACATGAACCTGCGATAACTTTTACTGGTAAGACAGCTTTTGGTATAGGTAGCTTTCCAATACCAGAGGGTGCTGGCAGAATAAGTAGGTATATGCGTAGAATATCAGAATATAGACCAAATGATATTGTTAGGATAGATAAATCTGCTATAAGACCACTGAACTTTGCTGATGCAAAAAGTGTTCCTAAGGAGTTGGCTCCAAGTATAGAAGAATACATGAGAGCAAACAATGGCAAGTTGTATGGTAGTTTCAACGAACACCTAAAATTGCCTAATGCCCCAATCCCAAATGACCTTGACATGATTTTTACTGATGCCGATAAAGCGGTTAGAGATTTGCAGGATATATTTAAAAAGGGTGGGTATGAGACTAAAGAGATTGAGCATGGGTTTACGTATTTAGATAAAGAAGGAGAATGGGTAAAGTTAGGAGATATTGTATCTGTAGAACAACATACAGCAATGCAACCGATAGGGGCTGAGATAGATGGGGCTGTGGTAGATGGCATAACTACAGAGACATTAGGAAAACAGTATCTTAGTCAAGCATTCGGAGCAATGTTAGGTGATGCAAAAGCAGGGGCAAGGACAACTAAACTAAGGAAAGCAGCTAAAGAAGTCTTATCTATGTTAAAGCAAGCAGGACTAGAGGAGAAACAAGCAGGAATCTTCGTTATAAGCCCTGAAACAGCAAAAGCCATAGCTACTTCATCGGAAAAAGCATTTGCTGGTAGTGCTGAACTTGAAAGTATAGTAAAAGTAGGCAATGAATTACCATATGCCAATCAGGTATTGTATAGTCGAATAGGTACTGGCAAAGATATTATACAGATAGGTTTGGAGAAACCACTAAGTAATTGGCAACTATTAAAGTTGAAAGCAATAGCACCATTTGAGTATATACGTGCGCCATTCACTAAACCCGTATCAATAACCAAGATTGGTAGAGGGCTTGAGGGCGTTGGTTTGTCTGCTGATGATATGCGTGATGTTATAAAGATAGTGCAAGAATCAGGAGAGGTATCTGCAATATCAGAACTCAAGAGAGTAGAGGATGCGTTAAGGGCAGGACAAGAGATGGCTACATTGCCCTTTGCCATGAATGTAGGCACAGCACTTTCTATAAGAAGCGATTTAGCAGAGAGAGGGATTATAGACAAAGGTTCTATGTTGGAACATAGTATGGTGGATTATGCACCACGTATGTCAGATGAAGAAATGATAGCAAGAGAAGAATCTGATTGGAAAAAGGCTAGTGCTGATGAAATGGAAAGGATAAGGGCAGAGGAACTGTCAGTGGTTAATGAGGGTGTTGTATATAAGGCAGAGTTGGATAGAGAACAATCAATAATAGCAAGGGATAATGCGGATATTATTAGGGAAAATGAAAGGATAGCAAGTATACGTGATGAACCAACTAGAATCGTTAGTGAAAGGGGTGTAGAACAACCAAGAGTAGAAACGCCACGTGTAGAGCAACCTAGAGGAGAGACACCACGAGTAGAACAATTGAGGGTAGAGTCACCTAGAGTCGAGGGCTTACGAACTGATAGAACAGACCGAACTGATAGAACAGACCGAACTGATAGAACAGACCGAACTGATAGAACAGACCGAACTGATAGAACAGACCGAACTGATAGAAAAAATAATCAAGATACCGATGGTTGGTAGTGGTAAACAACTAACAAAGGAGCAACTGATAGGTGCTATAGGATGGAAACAAGGTATAATGTTTAAGTATATCTATCCCCCATATGGGCAAGAGGATATAATAAACTCACGTTATCCTATTCAGGGCATCCCGATAAAAGAAGGTATACGTTCTGCTTATGAGACTATCATCCGCACTAGAAAAGGATTCATACCGCCCAATATCACAAGGCACATGGGAATGATGGACTTGGTTATAACCGATGCTGATAAGAACGGGCAACCAGAGATTAAGTTTGTAGAACGTGAGGTAAGAAAAGGTAGAGGTGCAGTAGCAAAAAAGAAGATTGATACAAAGCAAGCGTTTACACAGTCTTGACAAATACATATAATGTATGCATAATGTGTATATGGTCAAGATGATTCGTAAGAGTTTATTCCTAGAAGTGAGGCAAGTAGAGGCTCTAAATAAACTAGCAACAACCAGAATAAAATTCTCGGAATTAATTCGTAAAGCGATTGATATGTTGATAGAGGCACAGTCCAAAGGCTAGTGCCTTTTAGGTGTTTATATGGATAGAAATAGTTTATTGCTAGAAATCATCTACATTGTATTAGCGATAGCCATTGGTGGGCTTTGTCTGCATGGCATAGGTCAACTCATATATTGGGCAGTAAACTATGATTTAAGGTTAGATAGCCTTACGTGGTTTTATACTATTGTGAACATTTCTTGTAGGAGTGTGGTATCTATTATATTGATAAGATTAGCCTACAAAAAACACAATGGAAGAATAAAGGCTTAATAATGTGGTACTGCTTAGTTAAGTCTCGTTCAGGCAAGAGCTTTACAACATTCGGTGGATTTGTAAGCGAAGGGGAAGCTATACATACAGGGCAGATGGCTTGTGTCCGAAGTGGTGGAGAACAATATTATACAGTAGAAATTCCCGATAAGACACCTCAAGATAAACTAAAAGGTAAGATAAACTATCAAATGTGGGAGAAATATCAGATTCAATTAGATGATATAAGGAAAAGGCATTTTAAAGGGAAGGTGCTATGAGCTTTTTTATTGGTATTGTAATCTTTGTATTAGTAATAATAGGTGGCGTGTTCGGTGGTTCTGCTTTTAAGAGAAGTAAAAATGCTAAATTGTGTCAGGCTGGATATTATTGCGTATTGATAGGGCCTGATAGAGTTTGGATGAAAGTATTGCCAGCAGAAAATGGTCTTATAATAAAACCCGAAGGTGAGAATAAGAAGAAGTTCTATAATAAAAAAGAACCCGAAATCCCTTGGTCGCAAGATGGTTATATAGTACCAAGAGTAGGCCCTGTTCCTACGGTAAGTTATCCAATCGAAGCAAGTAGTATGACACAAGTTTCTGTAGGTATGTTGATTTACCACGTTGGTTGTGCTATGCCATTAGGATATGATAAAGAAGGCAAATTCTGTGGCTATGGTACGTTAATTGGTGCTGCACCAGAAGTAATCGGGGCAACTTATAAGAGTAGAGATACAATGGATTTGTTTAACGATTCAACCAATGAGCCATCAGGTGCGCCAGTTGGTAATTCAAAGAGCAATATTTGGAACATCATATTATTGATTGGCATAGCTTTATTACTTATAATGGGCGTGATGACTTACTTAGCGGTAACTGGTGGGTTTACTCATATCAATAATGGGTTTGGGATTTAATGGCTGAAGAATCTAAAGAATTTGACGATAAAGAGGATATAGTAAAGCCTAAACAGCAAAAGGTAGGCTATAACCAGATAGTAGATTCAGTATTTGCTCCTAATGGCTATCTGAATCGTTGTGAAATGTCCATTATGCCATTAGGTAATAAGGCATATAAGATGGCTAAAGTAATTGCGAGGCAAAGAGTTCGGGCAGCTATCATTAAAGGTGAAGATTACGATGTTGTGGAACTTTTGTTGGATTCTTATGCGATAGTAAAAAGGGCAGAAAAGGGGTGGTTGGGAGAGAAGGCAGTTGAGTTAAAAGCCCTTGAATCAGAAAAAGACAATCAGATTATACATGAAATGACTGGAGAGTAAATTGGTAATGGTATCAGAAAATCCATTGATACTTCCAGAGGAAAAAGATTTAATATCTGTAGATGGGGATATATTAATCCCACTACAGCAGTTGCTTAAATCACCTCCGACAGAACCTAAAGAATTAAAAGCATGGGAGAAGCAAGAGAAAAAAGAACTTGAACAAATGTTGCATACTGCTGGTGGTATATCGGGTGTGCATCTTATATGGGGGGATTTGGGCGGTGGGAAATCTATGTATATGGTCTGGTTAGCATTTAAAGTAAGGAAATACTTCGGCATGGATACTATCATAGATTCTCCTTACTTAACTCCTGAATATGGCAAAGCGGAATTGATGCTTGATGAGGATTTTGTAAAAGAACAGTTGAAACTCGTTGGATTGATTAAACTTTATAAGAAGTTAGGGAGAATACAAGAGTTAGATTGGGCAAATGCGAAAGTAAAACTATATCGCAAAGCGGTTTGTTGGGATGAAGCCTATGGTAAACTATCAGTACATCAGACAGCCGATAAATTATCTCAAGCCTATAACTTTATGACACTTCAGTACAGACACAATGGTTGCGTGATTATGATTGTTTCACCCGATGCCAACCAGATTAACAGGCAATACGCAAATAAGTTTGCTACTCATGCGATACATTGCACGAGACGGGAAAACTATTTGGGGTCTGGTGAGTTATATTGCTTATATGATATAGACAATCTTAAAACGCACCAGAGTTATCGTAGAAAACTAAGAGCATCAAAGTGGGGTCAGTTATTCAAGAGTGAAGGCATAATAACTCCCAAAGTAGGATTTGAGAAATTCAAGAATGTCAAATTGTCCGATGAAGATGAGGAAGATATAAAACAATGGTTAGAGCAACGCCAGTATGAGTTAATGAAATCTGATAAAGTAGGAGGATAATATGAGTTTCTTGGATAATTTTAAAGGGAATAGTGGTGGAGAAAGACAAGGTGCAGCTACATATGCAGCAACAGACACAGTAGCAGAAGGACATTTAAGCGAAAAAGAAGATAAGGTGCTGAATGTCATCGCTGGTAATAGTTGGCCTATGACTACAAGGCAAGTAGCTAAGGCTGCTAATATGGAACCTTCTTTAACAGAGGTACTTATTGAGAATCTAGTAAAGAAATATCTGGTAAAGCAAACTAATTTATAGAGGTGGTATAATGGATTCGGTATATATAGCTTTGTTATTTAATATCTTCTTTATGCTGTTAGGTTATTGGAAAGATGAATTATGGGCATTTTATTTAGCTGGAGCTGGATGGCTCGTATTGATGGCGTTTACATTTAATAACTACGCTAAGACAGAAATGATGTGGTATTTTGCGTGGCTCTATTTAGCAGTAGCTATTATATGCTGTGGGTCTGTTTGGTGGTTTAGGAAAAAGGAAGATGAATAAAGGTAAACCTTGCCCCTATAAGGATATACTCTGCCAAGAAGTGAGTTGTGGCAACTGTGAGATATATGTAAAGAGGTATCCTGATGCGAAATAGGTTCTTAAAGGTTCTACTGCTAGTAGTGCTATTGGCATCTGTATTGATGCCTACTAATATTAGTGCCGATTCTAGGGCTGTTAGTATCGGACTAAAGGTAGATAAAATAGATGGCAAGTATTTTGATATTAACCTTGCTACAGCTTATACCGTAGTTAGCCCCTCAATGTCTACTTGTAAGACTGGATACTACACAGTCAAAGACGGCACAATAGTAGGTTATGAATATGCAGCATTGATAAGCAGTAGTAGTGTGAATTGTACTTGGATTAAGCAGAAGGACAGTTCATTTATTGCAGGGGAAAACTCGTTTGGAGTTATGGTCAGGGGTACTTCTACTAATGTAACTAAGGATTTAGAGACTTTATCGTGGAATCCTACATTACTGATAGATGATAAAGAGATAACAGTTAGAGCTGATATTCCTGTACTATTAGAGTCTGACCCCATTAACAAAAATTACAAAAGTAACACCCTTGAATGGGATTATGGGATTTGTGTCAGGAGATTATCTTTAACAGAAGGTAAGGTACAGGAGACTTGGGTATTCAAGGAAAATCCAAAAGGCACAGTCCATATAAAGGACAACTCGATTGTATCTAAGGATTTCATTTGGATAGTACCTCCATTTGCGTATGATGCTAAGGAGAATGTTATCTCGATAACTGCCGATAAAATAGTAAAAGCAGATGATTTAGCTAAAGCAGTTTATCCCGTAACTATTGACCCAACAGTTACTACATATACAGGCTCAACTGCTGATGGGTATAATACTTGTGCAAAGTCCCCTTATCTTGCAGCATGGAATAACTCTAGTGCTAGTGTAGCAGTTAATGTATCTGGTAAAACATTTCGTATTGGGCAAACCTTTCTAGGGGGAACTAGTTATGCCATATATCGCAGTTATGTATATTTTAATACTGCTGGACTTCCCGATTCTGCGTGTATTACAGCAGTGAATTTAAGTTTATATGCTCAAACCAATACTTCTACAATGAATATTACAATTCAGAATGGGCAACCAACATACCCACACGATACATTTACTACAGGAGACTATAATCAATCATTCTATTCAGGAAATGGTGGCAGCCTGAACGGTTCTGTATTTAAGACAACTGGTTATACAAATATATCACTTAACGCTAGTGGTATTAGTTGGATTAATCTAACGGGGACAACTAAGTTCTGCCTTAGGAGTAATAAAGATATTTCTGCAACAGCACCTACAGCAGCTAACTATATGGATTTGTACTCTGCTGATAGTACACTTTCTAATTCTAAACCTCTATTAAAAGTAACTTATATTTTGGCATCTACAGTAACGTTTGGTGTTAATGGAGATGGGTATACAATTCCAGCCACAGGATATTATTATTATTGTTACGATACTGTAGTTAATATATCTGCAATAGTTAACCCATGTTCCCATTTTGTACAGTGGGCTGATAGTTATGGCTGGACTTTTGGTGACCCCTATTCTGCTAATACAACTTTATCTGTAATTGGTGATGGTGCAACGGATGACCTAACGGCTATTTTTTCCGAAGACACCACTAATCATATAGTAGTATTCAATTCAACTCCTATTGGTGGGCATTGGTTAGTTCCTTTATCTGTTGATTACGTAATTGTAGATGTTGTAGCTGGTGGTGGGTCTGGAGGGAGTGGCGGTGGAGGAGGTGGAGGTGGCTTTAGAGAATTTGGAATGTCTGTAACAGAGGGTACTTATATAAATGTTACTGTAGGTAATGGAGGTATTGGTGGAGGAGGAGGAATATTTGGTGGTAGGGTTAATATAGGGCAAAACGGGCAGGACTCTTCTTTTGACTATATGGTTTCAAATGGTGGGGGCAGAGGCGGAGACCTTGAAGCAAATACACCGTATGCCGATGGCAATTATGGAGGTTCTGGTGGTGGAGGCTCAACGGACAGTGGATGGGGTACTGCGTTAGCAGGTACAGGGAATATATTTCCTACTAATCCCATTCAAGGATACTCAGGGGGTTTTTCAGGCGGATGGATTGGTGGAGGTGGAGGGGGTGCTGGTGAAGTTGGAAAGGATGGTAACTCAAGTACTCTCTCAGGTGGAGATGGTGGCAACGGTTCTATATCTTCTATTACAGGACTATACTATGGTGGTGGGGGAGGAGCATTAGGTTTTTATGGCACTGATGGTATAGGAGGATTAGGTGGAGGTGGGAATGCGGGTGTCGACGGTGCACCGAATACAGGTGGAGGAGGAGGAGCTAGTACTTGTGGAGCGTTATGTATTGGGAACAGTGGTGGTTCGGGTGTAGTTATAATCAGTTATTTTTCCCTATTAAGTTATGACTTGACTCTTACACCAAACCCTATGCAGGGTGGTAATCCTTATACAAGTTGGGCTTATCCTTGTGGTACATCGCCTAATATATTCGCCAATGCTAATAATGGCTGGTGGTTCGATAACTGGTCGCCTGTTGATGACATAGTAGACCCACTTGCTGAAAATACTAGTATTGCAATGTGGCAAAACAGAAGCGTCACTTGCAATTATTATAAGGGGATATTGGAACCACCTACTAACCTCAATCCCACAATTAACGGGACGAGTTGTTTTAATATGTCATGGGCTATGGGCGGTAATTCCTCTGGTACTGTAATCATCGCTTGTAGAGATACTACTCAATCTTGTGGAGTACCAGATTTGGGTAATTTAAGTGATGGTTGCTGGGTATTGTATAACGGTAGTGGCACATACTTTAATGATAGTTGTGGTTTGGATTTAGACTTATTCGAGTATCACATAACAGCTTGGGGAACAGATGGAGCAGGCGATTGGTCTATGACTTGTGCTGATTTAACTTTAGGAGGTGCTAAAATGGTAGATATAATGCTCTTAGGAATTCTGTTATTTGTAGGGTTGGTGTTCTTTATAATATCTCTATGGCAGAGACAATGGTGGATATTCATGGTTACAGGCTTAGTATGGGTCATTATTATGGCATATATATTCACGCAATATTCAACCGCCGATATGGAATATTGGGTTGGCTATGTGGCTTTAATAATGGCGATAGTCTGTGGTGGTTGCGTGTTCTGGTTTAGGGAAAAACACGAAACTATTAATCCCGATGTTGAGGAATCGCAAGAGGATAAAAGGGAGAAGCGTTCTAAAAAACTATCAGGATTGAGAAATCTTGGGCATAAAGTTAGTGGTAAGGATTATTAAATGTCACGAGGAAGATTTGTAAAATATCATTTAGTAGATAATTCTCCAGTACCTGACAATGGGTTGGCTGTATTGGTAATCCTTATGTTTATTATATTTATTCAGCCTATGTTTTATATAGCTGATGGATTTCATTGGTTACATGAAAAGATTTCTTAAATTTACCTGTGTTGGGGGGATGGGAACAGGAATACACTTTGGGATATTATACGGATTAACAAGTGCAGGATTGATATATTGGTGTTCGGCAATAATCGCCATAGCGATAGCAATGTCCTATAACTACACGCTGAATAATTACTGGACATTCGGAGATAATCGGAAACGTGGGAAAGAATACTTCAGAGGATTAGGTAAGTACGCAATAGTAAGTTTTGTAGGGGATGGTATGTACTTAGGTTCTATGGTACTTCTAACCGAAAAAGCCCACTTATTCTATCTTTTATCTGCTGCAATCGCAATGGGTTCAATAATGATTCTGCGTTTCCTTGTGATTCGTAGGTTTGTTTGGAGAACTGCCAGTGTCTAGGTTTTGGGATTGGGTAGCACTTAGTCTATTTTGGCTAATGGGTTATGTATGCCTTTTGTTGTTGATTATAACTAGGAAGAAAACTTTGAAAGAGGCTAAAGCATTATGGCGTTTCTGAAAAAATATTGGGTCGCAATTCTAGTTCTAGTTGCCTCGTGTGCATACTTTGTTAGTATGTCTGCTACCGATATAACGTGGGCTAATGTTGACTGTGATTCAATGCACTATCTATCAGGGGCAGAGAATATCGTAGTAACACCTTCTCAGGGTGCACCATTATACAATATGTTTAATGCGTTAGTGGTACGGTTGCCTTTTGGAAATGACTTTTGGAGGCTATGTTTCTTTTCGGCAATCTTCTCTGGTATAACTTCAATGCTCGTATATCTTATGGCACGTAGATATACTAAACGATGGTGGGTTGCTTTACTTGCGCCACTTTGTTTCTGTGCCTCAGCAGTTGTGTTATCTCAAGCTACTATACTGAAGCAATATTCACTTATAACCATGATTTGTGTCTTAGCTGTTTATCTGCATTTCATTGGTAAGGATAAATGGAAGTACATAGTATTGATGTGCGGTGTGGGAGTACATCATCTTATTATCTTGCCATTGTTCTTAATCTTTATACACGATTTGGCACAACACAAGAAAGCTAAGACTAAGTTAGTCACTAAAAAGATGTTGCTCCCAATATTAGGGCTACTATTCTATATATGGATACCGTTAGTAAATAAACCACCTTATACAATGGTTACTGGTACTGGTTTTGGAGATTATGTAAGTTATTTCTTCCGTAGCCGAAACCTGATAGGTGGGTTGGCTATATTCACTGAAAATGGGCTTCAAAGGATTCAAGACGGGATAGCAATACTCGGATATAGTTTTGGGGCTTGTTCTTTACTAATCTGGTACGCTTTGTGGCACATAAAGAAACACAAAGACCATGAAGGATTTATCTTAGCGTTCTTGGTGATAATACCAATAATCCATTATATGATAAACATAGACCCATCGGTTTATACTTATACAATGATGGCATTTGCTTTTGGTGGGGTTCTTGTAGTTAAAGGTACAGAGTGGATATTAGGATATAGTACGGTGGAGCCAATAGAAGTTGAAGGCAAGACTTGGTATAAGGAGTTTTATAATCGTATAAGGCATCGGTTATCGCATTTAGGAAATATATTTTTAACACCCAAAACACGCTATGCAATTCCTATAGTAACGGGTGTGTGTTGCGTGGGGTTTATAATTGGAAACTCATTCTTCTTTGACTTGGGTAGGAACAACGATATAGGGCTTGAAGCGAAACAGTATTATGAATCTTTGGAACAAATGCCAGCTAACGCAACTATTTGGGCAGGTATTATTTCAGGTGCTAACGTAGGAGTACAATATCACAACGATACATACGATTCTAATGTTAAGATTTATCCGTCATGGTTATATAACTATTCTAAAAACCTTGATGCTGCTGAAATGGCATGGGCAAAGGATAACTTGTATGTAATTGATTATGGGTATAACGAATATGGGGATTTAACACTTGAAAACCGAAAGGTTACAGAAGAAACTTACGCAGTAGATTGGGCTTATATCAACAGTACAGCAGAGTTAGTGCATCCAGTAACTAGAAATCATGCGGGTTTCTTAACACCAACAGGTTATATGATTAAAGGTATAGTAGAAACAGGATTTGCAAACCCGATTACTCTTATACAAGGGAAAGTATCTTATACAAGGTGGATAAATAACATACAGAGCAACCTATCGGCTGGTTATATATTTATGTGGGGATTTATTGGTTGGCAGATACCTAGAATCAACATGATATTCTTTGGCAGAAGGTTCAAGGATAGCAAGTTCTTTGGTAAAACAGTAACCAGAAAAACCAAGTTGAGAATATCACAAGAGATACTAACTATAACCGTTATTATAATGCTGGTAGAGATGTTTATTCATACTGGAACACCCATGTTTGGAGCAGGATTATAAAGGAGTAGAATGAAAGTTTTTATTTCAGGAATAGCTGGCTTTGCGGGAAGCCATTTAGCAGAGCTTCTTTTAAGGGAAGATTATGAAGTATATGGATTGATACGATATAGAAGTAAATTAGATAATATCCGACACATTATTCCACAACTAAACTTGGTATATGGAGATTTGAGGGATTCACATTCCATAGACCAATTAATGCAAGATATAAAACCTGATTATGTATTTCATTTAGCAGCACAGTCTTTTGTTCCTATGAGCTGGTTAGCACCTTGCGATACCATAGAGACTAACGTAAACGGAACAATCAATCTATTTGAGGCTGTACGGAAGTTGGATAAAGAAGTAAAGATACATTTCGCTGGAAGCTCTGAGGAATATGGGTTTGTGCGTGAAGATGAAGTTCCTATTATTGAGGAACAAGCCTTACTTCCACAATCAACCTATGCTGTGTCAAAGATAGCTGGTGAGAAACTCTGTTATCAGTACGTTAAGTCTTACGGGATGAAGATTGTATGTACTCGTGCCTTTAATCACGAGGGCCCACGTAGGGGAGAAGTGTTTGTGACTTCCAACTTTGCGAAACAGATAGCAGAGATTGAGAATGGGGCAGAACCAGTAATCCATGTAGGCAACTTAAAAGCACAACGAGACTTTACAGATGTTAGGGACATGGTAAGAGCTTATCTATTAGCCATAAAGGTCTGTCAATATGGTGTTCCCTATAATATATGCTCTGGTAGGGCTATAAGCATAGAATCCCTTTTAAACAGGCTATTATCGCTGTCTAAAGTCAAGGTAGAAGTGGTGCAAGATGCGGATAGAATGAGGCCGTCAGATGTTCCGCTATTATTGGGAGATTGCACACTGTTCCATAATACTACAGGTTGGGAACGAAGTTATTCGTTGGATGATACTCTGGAAGATTTATTGAATTATTGGAGGGAAAATGTACAACAAGCGAGTGGAGTTGGAACCAGATGATAAACCAAATGAAGCAAGGGCAACTACTAAATGTGGTGTCAGGGTATGCGAAACCAATTTATTCGGTTATTGCCAAATAACACCCAATATGGACAATGAAGGGAAATGTATCAGTAGGAGGGATGAGTGAAAATAGAAATCAGTACAGATGAAGCAAGATTAATCCTGAAGAACAGAACATGGGGTAGGTTATTTAAAACGAAAAGGACAGAGTTAGCGTATTTTAGTATAATGGCTCCCCCTGTAGTAGTTGTATTTTCTACAGCTTTCTTGTTTATGAGTAATGTTAATAATGTAGTGCCTTCAGTATTCTTAGCGTTAGGGATTATATGTTTGCCGTTCACCTTAAAGGCTTTAAAGAAATATAAGGTATTACAGAATGAAGTGCAAGCGGAAATGATTGCCGAAGAAAAAAAGAACAGGGAGGTTAAGTAGATGGTTGATGATACGCACAGATTACTTAAAGGGGCAATCAAAGAGGTGTTGCTGTGGGAAAGCATAATCAGAGGTTGCGACCCTAATTTATC
>Ga0031654_10000038_pt1 | contig 24576 bp, 25 predicted proteins | sample FrelakmetCRP12CR_FD_55268 | JGI IMG/M metagenome (GOLD analysis project Ga0031654, IMG submission 55268) | Freshwater lake sediment microbial communities from the University of Notre Dame, USA, for methane emissions studies - CRP12 CR | ecosystem: Environmental > Aquatic > Freshwater > Lake >...
CGTCTTCCGCCACGTATCCGGCCAGCGCGGCGAAGCCGCCGATGCGATCGAGCGTCGCGCGCCGGATCGCCGTCGACCCGCCGAGACAGAATCTCGCCAGCCGGAAGGTCACCGCCAGGATCACGAACGAGATGGTGTCGCAGTTGATAGAGAGCAGTTCGAGCTTCTCGTAGACGTTGTCCGCCATCGCCGCGCGATAGAGCATGCACACCGCGCCCACATCCGGATCCGACAGCGGCGGCACGACCGCGCGCAGGTAATGGGGCGCGGTCTTCACGTCGCTGTCGCTGATCACGATGGTGTCGTGGCGTGCGAGCGCCATGGCGCGGGCGAGGTTCTCCGCCTTGCCGTTCAGGCGGGGCGGCGCGTCGGCGATGGCCAGGCTCACGCGCGACGGCCCGAACTCCGCCATGATCGCGCGCGCGATCGGGATCGCGGGATCGTCCAACCGCTGGATCGCGAGCACGACTTGGTAGTTCGGATAGTCCTGAAGGCAGATGCTGCGCAGGTTCTCGTGCAGGTTCTTGTCGGCGCCGTAGAGCGGCTTGAGCACAGTCACCGGCGGCAGATGTGGCGGGGGCGGCCTGCGCGGTAGCCGCATCCACAGGATGGCGAGCACGGCAGCGATGATGGAATATGCCGCGCCCACGGCCACGGGCACCAGCACGACAAGCTGGGCGATCAACGTTTTCCCCGACGAACGTCCTCGGCCGACGCCGTGCCGTTCGCGGCTGCAGCCATTGCCAGCAAGATTTTCCTCATATCCGCCCCCAAGTTCAGGGAGACAGTATCGCGTCTAACAGTCTGCTGAAAAACTATTTTGGAGGGTGTCCATGAGCAACATTGATTCAAGAACCAAGCCAGACACGCACGATTGATTCAAGAAGATGTCGCCTACGATTCGATTGTTGCTTAAGGTCGCACCCACTCCGAGTTTTTCAGTAGACCGCTAAAGATATTCGGCGCTGCGGAGGCCCGGATCAATCTGCGAAAAAGCTGCACGATGCAGCCATGCCCAAAATTTGTCATCTCCACTTTACCCCCGAAAGCGGACATTGATCGGTGAGCCTTGCATGTCCGCTTTGTGCCAATAAGCGACATTTTGCGATGAAAAAGGCCACCAACTTAGGTGGCCTCTTTATGTCATGCGCTTACAAGAACTGTGCCATCGATGGCTTCGGTTGGTGAGACGAGAAGCGGTCCGAGATTTTCCTTGATCCATGGCATCAAAGTCTGNGTTGACGTTTCCGCGACGACTTTATTTGTGAACAGCGACACGGCAATGATCGTGTCGTCTGAACCCGCCACTAGGTAATAGCCCTTGAAACCGTGCATTTTCTGCATGACCGGCAACGCGCCCACTTTCACTCGCTTCGCAAATTCGTCGGCCATACCAGGTTTTACTTTTCCACGTCTGACCGCAGCAAATAGCTGACCACTCATTTGGTTGCCCCTTTGGTAAGTGAGAGGGTAGCTTGCAAGCGAGCAACGGTAACCGCAAGACAATGTCTGAGAAAGGTCATCAGCAGATGTGACACTCTATATATGTGCTGTCTGCTTTACCCCCGAAAGCGGATATTCGTCAGCAACCCATGTCTGCTTTGTGCCAAGAGCGGACATTGAGTTACAAGCTCGCGGCAAATAGGTCCCAGCTACCTGGTAGGCCCTTTAGTTCATGCGATCCACGTTCGGAGAACTTCAAACCGGCACCGGCTACGAGATCGGTGACGACTCTTGATACAAGAACTTCGCCTGGCCCACATTCCGCCATGACGCGGGCCGCAGCGTGCACGGCAATCCCACCGATATCTTTGCCCCTCAGTTCAATTTCGCCAGTGTGAACTCCAGCACGCACTCGCAAACCAATTTGATTGGAAGCTGACTCAAAACTCAGAGCACATCGAACGGCGCGACCCGGTCCATCGAATGTGGCTAAAATTCCGTCGCCCGTTGTCTTAACTAGCGTTCCGCGATGTTTATCGACAATCTGTTTCGCAATCTGGTCGTGGCTATCCAGCAACCGCCGCCAATTTTGATCACCCATTTCAGCGGCGCTTCGTGTGGAGTCGACGATGTCTGTAAAAAGGACCGTGGCCAACTGACGTTCGAGATCATCCGATGAACCCTCGCGATGTCCGGTTATAAACTCTTCGATGTCGCCCGTTAGCATCTGGACGTCGCCGCTGACAAGATTGTGGTTTCCTTCAGGATACTCAATGTATTTCGCGCCGGGAATTTTTGCTGCCAAGTCACGACCATGCTCGACAGGAATGAGTGCATCGGTTCGTCGATGAAGCACAAGGGTTGGCACGTGCACATTTGGAAGGATGGCCCTGACATCAATTAAGTTATTCAACAAAGCAAACGCTTTAAAAGCCCCTGGACTGGCCGACAGCCGCTCGTACTTCGCCATCTGAGCGACCGCGTCGGGATTTGTTGCTTGGTCGGGCATGACGAACTTGATCATGACTCCCGAGCCCCAACGCTTAACATTCGCTAAGATCTTTTCTTCTTTAAAAAATGACTTAACAAAACCTCCATAAAGAATAAGATGAGACACCCGCTCAGGATAGGTCGCTGCAAAAAGAGCGCTCATTGCGGCTCCCTCAGAATAACCTAGAAGCACGGCTTGTTGTGATCCGATCTCGTCCATGATGGCGCGAACGTCATCCATGCGCTGTTCGAGCGATGGTGCGCCAGATACTCTATCCGACAATCCTTGCCCTCGTTTATCGAAGGTGACGACGCGGGCGAACGTCGCTAGGCGGCGGAGAAAGGCCGTGTATCCGGGGAGCTCATGCGCAAACTCGATATGGGACACGATGCCGGGAACCAGGATGACATCGATTGGCCCATCACCCATGGTTTGATAGGCGATATTTACATCGCCGCTGCCCGCGTAACGCGTAACAGGTAACACGAAGTCGCTCATTGGCGTGGGTTCCCAAATGCTCGGCGTCAGCCCGGAAAATGACGATCATTCCAGCATCAGTGTCAATTGGTCTCACCAAAATATGCCCTTAGACATTACCGACAGCCTATCGCGAGTCTACGGGGCACGACCTCCAGAATTCGTGCGCCTTTTTGAATTTTTACGCCGACCCGTTCGGAAATAGATTCATCTGGACCCCGAGCGATGATCGAGCGTGTAACCCGCGATATAAATTTCAATCGTAAGTCTGTTTTACCCTGAGAGCGGACATCAAACGCGGAGGGTGGAATGGCCGCTTTGTGTCGATAAGCGAGCGGGCGAACATAGGCACAACGGTGATACCGCCTTTCGTCTTACGGGCCGTCCGATTGCGGTTTGCGTCCGGTCCCCCATCTAAAGCTTTCTGTGAAGGTCCAACCCATTGGCGGAAGTCCGTCGATTTCCCGGGAGTACATCATGTCGCTGCTGTTTTCAAAGACCACGCTGGGGCCCCTCCCGCTACAGAATCATCTGGTGATGTGCCCGCTGACGCGCAGCCGCGCGATCGGCAATGTCCCCAACAATCTGATGGTGGAGTACTACGCGCAGCGCGCGTCCGCCGGGTTGATCATCACCGAAGGCACATCGCCATCTCCCAACGGACTGGGTTACCCGCGCATTCCCGGTATTTTTTCCGATACTCAAGTCGCCGCCTGGAAAAAAGTCGCAGACGCGGTTCACGCACGTGGCGCGAAGATATTCATGCAATTGATGCACACTGGCCGCATTGGCCATCCGCTTAATTTGCCCGCGGGCGCTAAAGTGCTGGGGCCGTCAGCGGTCGCTGCCGACGGCCAGATGTTCACTGACGCCGAGGGCTTGAAGCCGCATCCCACGCCGGTAGCGATGACGGAGGCGAATATCAGGACCACCATTGCGGAATTCGCCAAAGCCGCGAAGAACGCCGTGGCGGCGGGCTTCGACGGCGTCGAATTGCATGGCGCGAACGGCTATCTGCTCGAACAATTCATCCGACCGAATTCAAATCAGCGCACCGATAGTTACGGCGGTACAATCGAGAACCGCGCGCGCTTCGTCCTCGAAGTTGCCGATGCGGTGATTGCCACTGTCGGCAAGGACAAAGTCGGCATCCGCTTGTCGCCCTTCGGCGTGTTCAATGACATGCCACTCTACCCGGAAATGGAAGCTGATTACACTTATCTGGCGCAGAAGCTGAATGCGGCAGGCCTGATTTACATCCACCTCGTCGACCACTCGGCGGCCGGCGCGCCGACGGTGCCTGCTTCTGTTAAGGTCATGTTCCGGACTACGTTCAAGCGCACGCTGATTCTGTCGGGTGGCTATGACGCCGCCCGCGCCGAAAGTGATCTCGCTGCAGGAAACTGCGATTTGATCGCCGTCGGCAAACCATTCTTGGCCAATCCGGATTTGGTCGCGCGATGGAAAGCCAACGCTCCTTTAAATACACCGGACATGAGCACGTTCTATACGCCCGGACCGAAAGGATATACCGATTACCCAGCGCTGGCCGGACAGCTGCAATGAGCCTGATGGCTTCTTTTATCGGCGGAAAAGCACGTTGCGGTGGATGGCGTGCCAACTTTGGGTCAAAAGCAGACGTGACACTCTCTCTCATTATGATGTCTGCTTTACCCCGAAAGCAGACATTGATCGGTGAGCCTCGCATGTCCGCTTTGTGCCATTAGCGACTGTGGGCTGCCCGCTATTCGATCACCTCGTCGGCGCGCGCGAGTAGCGTCTGCGGGATCGTGAGGCCAAGCGCCTTGGCGGTCTTCAGATTGATCCACAGCTCGATGCGCGTGGGTTGTTCCACCGGTAGGTCAGCGGGCTTCGTTCCATCCATAATCCTTTTTATGAAATAGCCTGACCTGATCCAGAGTGGCTCAATTGTTGCGCCATACGCCATGAGACCACCAAATTTGGCGAAGCTTGGAGTGCTTGCAAAAGTCGGAAGCCGATGCGCTAACGCCAGTGCGGCAATGCGATCGCTCAGATCTAAATTTCCCGAATCCGAAACAATTTGAAGCGCGTCGGGATGTCGCTCGGCAATCGAAGAGAATACGGCATCCAGAGCATCTGGGGTCTTCAACTCGAAGGGGATTACCGTTATCCCGATCGCGCCAGCTTGTGTTCGCAGATTGTCCAGCATAACCGGGTGCGTCGGGTTTGAAGGATTGATTAAGGCGGCGATGACGGTTGCTTTTGGAATGACTGTGCGTACGAATTCGAGAATCTTGGGCGTCAGATCTGGGTTCAAATTAGACGTGCCCGTTGTACGACCATCCGGCTGTGCGAGGCTCTTAATAAGACCAGCCCCCACCGGGTCGTTGATCGCGACCATGATGACAGGCACGGGCGGAGTGAGCCGCTGCGCCGCAAGCACGGAGCCGGGCGTGTTCGCAAGCACCACGCTCACACCGGCTTGGGCCAGCTCGCGTGCAAGCTCCGGGAACCGTTCATAGTTTCCCGCTGCAAAGCGTACTTCCAGTATATAGTCGCGGTTCTCGATCAGGCCGTTATCGCTCAGCCCTTGTTTGATTAAATCAATCTTGTAAGCGACAAATAGTGATGTGGCCGCGCCGCTAGCCAGAAACCCGATGCGGATTGGCGCCTTTTGCGCGCGCGCCGCGAGCGACCACGTGGCTGCCGATCCAGCAATCACCCTGATGAAGTCGCGCCGCCTCATTGCCACCCTTTCATCTCGGCCGATTCACTACCGCGCGAGCTACGGTGCCAATGACGCCGCGTAGGCAGCAATGAAAATCATGTCCCGGATCGACAGCTTCTCCACAGACGGCGCCATCTGCGCACTATTGGCTCCTGCCCGCGCGCCGTGTTTAAAATCATACAACTGCCGGAAGGTGTAGGTAGGCGAACGCCCGGCGATGCCTGGGACCTCTCCGAGTCCTTTGAGATCAGGGCCATGACAAGCCCCGCACTGTATTGTTTGGTTGCTGCTCGTTGCGAGGGCTCGGCCTTTTTCAATGCTACCAGTCGGAACATAGGTAATGAAGCGTGATCGTGTGTAACGGCTGATGAATATCCGGGGCTTTTTGTTTAGCGGCCGCGTCGCTGATGTCCGCTTTACCCCCGAAAGCAGACATGACACTCACTCATTATAATTCTGCTTTGTGACAGAAGCGAACATCCTGATTAAACGCACCCGCGATGAGATGGGCAATTTCACACCGATAACTGCCCCTTCGTAGCTGCTAACTAGAAGAGCGAACGTTCGTCACAAGCGCAGGATTCTCCCGATAATAATCGGGAAATAAGCGTTTGAGATCTTCGATTTTTGGCAAATCATTGAAGACGATATACGGCTGATACGGGTGGAGGGTGAGGTAATCCTGATGGTAGTTCTCGGCTGGGTAGAAGGACCTGTCAGGTTCGATTTTCGTGACGATAGGGGCTTTGAAGACGTGCGCCTGATTGAGTTGAGTAATGTACTCGTTCGCGACCAAGGCTTGTTCTGGCGTCGTCGGAAAGATTGCCGATCGATACTGCGTACCACTATCAGGTCCCTGCCGGTTGAGTTCGGTTGGATTATGTGCAACCGAAAAATAAATTTGCAGTATTTTCCCGTAACTGATGCGACGTGGGTCGAACGTTATCCGCACTGACTCGGCATGTCCGGTCGTGCCACTGCCGACCTTCTCGTACTGAGCCGTTTGGCGGTCACCGCCTGCGTAACCCGACACCGCGCTCATGACGCCATTGACGTGCTGAAAGATGCCTTGGACGCCCCAAAAACATCCACCAGCAAGGACGGCTACTTCGGGTTTAGCGTCTGGTGGCGCAGTTTCGGCAACCGCCAATGGCGGGATCACACGGGACCCTTCTGCCATCGACTTAGAGGTCACTAGTGCAACCAGTGCTGACAACAGTAATGCCCCGAAAGCCCGGGTTGACAAGGTGCCTCTCCGCACAGCCTGTTCCCGAATAAGCGTTTTAGTCATGGCAAAAATCCGGTTTTATCTCTTGTGCGCGTCAGGCTGCTGCAATTTTAAAGGTTAAGGCGACGCCATTTATGCAATAGCGAAGTCCTGTCGGCTTCGGCCCGTCATCGAAAACATGCCCGAGATGCCCACCACAACGTCTGCAATGTACGGCCTCACGTTTCATTCCGTAAGATGTATCTTTCACCGCAACCACCGTCTTGTCTAGCGGTGCCCAGAAGCTTGGCCAGCCAGTGCCGCTCTCGAATTTTGTCGCCGACGAGAACAGGTCAAGGTCGCAGCCGGCACAAGCAAAATTGCCTCGTCGCTGCTCATGCAACAAAGAACTCGTGAATGGATTTTCAGTCGCACTCTGTCGCAGCACCGCGTATTGATGAGGCGTTAGACGCTTACGCCATTCAGCGTCGGTTAACGTCACCTCTAAGGCTTCAACCGCGTGCAATGCAGAAGACCACCACGCAGAAGTCAACGCCGCCGCTAAACCAGCAGCACCATTCGCTAACACAGTCCTTCTTGCGATCACGATCACGGCTCCCGAATTTACGTGAGAAACTAACCGATGCCTTTCCGACATGCGATGCAACAGTCTGTTACGGAAAAGCTAGTAAATGTCACGCGCATTTGATCGACACCGCTTGGCCGGAGCATAACGAGCGGTTTCTTAGAAAATGAACCATCATCGTGATCTGAATGTCCGCTTTGGGTCATAAGCAGACATGATGCTCTTTAGTTATAGTGTCTGCTTTACCCCCGATAGCGGACATTGATCGGATGTTCTCGCATTCCGCTTTGTGCCAATAGCGACCGAACCGCTGCAATGCAGCGAATGTCGCGAAGTGCCTAAGCCGACATCGCGCAGCTATTGCATTAGCCCAAAGACCGAATGACGTGTTGCATGAGACGTTGTGCGGGGAGCGACAGCTTTTCTTTCTGCAGAAGGGCAATCTCTGTATCTTTCAGGTCCGGCAACGGCCTGCCATCGACGATGTGCAAATCGGAGGGAACCATATCCTTCGGCAATACCGTGATTCCCAAGCCTGCCCTTACAGCGGCCAAAGACCCCGCGAGCGATCCACAGATATATGCGATTCGCCATGGGCGCCGTGCTCGCTTAAGAGCCTCAGTTGCTCTCTTTCTATAGACGCAAGGGGCTGGAGAAACGACTAGTGGCAGTGGGCCTTCTGCCTCCGCGAATTCATGATCAATCGTCACCCAGACCAGCGGCTCGCGCCAAACTCTTATGCCGCCGGCATCCAACAAACGCTCGCGTTTGATAAGCGCCAGATCAAAGGCGCCTTTACGAAAACGCTGCAAAAGATTGAGAGTTAGGTCGCAGGTTACTTCCAGCGCAACAGCCGGATAGGACTGAGCGAACCGCGCCAATACATTGGGTAAGTGGCGCGAGGCAAAATCCTCTGGCGTGCCGAGACGAACAGTGCCTTGCATATGCGGCTCATTCACGCGCGCAACGACCTCGTCGTTGAGGTCAAGCAAACGCCGTGCATAACCCAGGAATGTCTCCCCTTCCGAGGTAAGTCGCACTGAACGCGGGTTTCTGTCGATCAACTTTCTGCCCACAGCGTCCTCAAGCCGCTGGATCTGCAGCGAGATCGTTGACTGTTGTCGGCCCAAAGTTTCCGCCGTGCGCGTAAAGTTTCCGACACCCGCAATCGTCACAAATGTGCGAACTAGATCGATATCCAAATTGGTGACTGAGCGCGGCAAAGGGCAACCCGTTATCATCAATATTCACAATCATAATACTTATCATTATTAATTTCAACAATCATAAAATCTTACCTAAATGGCCTCTACCAAATTTTTTCAGCCATCCGCGGCCGAGAGAGCCTCAAGTGACGATGCTTGATATTGCCCTCCAGAATCTCCTTTCGCCGATGGTGCTATTCTTTGTGCTCGGACTGTTCGCCGCCTATGTACGCTCGGACCTTTCCGTGCCAGAGGCGATCGCAAAACTGTTAGCACTTTATCTGCTCTTATCGATCGGTTTCCGTGGAGGCGCCGAGGTGAACCATCATGGGTTCACCGGTCAGCTGGTCGCGACAATCGCAGCCGGAGTCCTCCTATCGTTTGTCACTCCTTTCATCGCTTACGCGCTCTTGCGGGCGACAACCAAGTTGAATGTTACGGACGCTGCGGCGGTGGCGGGGCACTATGGCTCTATTTCAGCAGTCACCTTCGTTGCCGTAACGGGGGTATTGGGTCAGCTGTCCATTTCCTACGATGGCTATCTTGTAGCCGTCGCAGCCGCGATGGAAACGCCTGCCATTTTTGCCGCCTTGCTGATCGCGCGCCGCAAGATACATCCAGCTGATGATGTTGCAATGGGTGGCTTCCTTCGAGAAGTGGCATTCAACGGTTCAATTGTCATCCTGTTAGGCGCTTTTGTCATCGGCGGCATCACCGGTCAGCGGGGCATGACAATGTTGAAGCCCTTTATTCTTGATTCGTTCGCCGGATTTCTTTGTCTGTTCCTGCTCGACATGGGACTCGTCGCCGGGCGTGGCCTCAAACAGGGCTGGCGTTATCTTTCGCCCATGGTCGTTGCTTTCGCTGTCGTAATGCCGTTGATCGGCGCAACACTGGCTGTCGCACTTGCGATATTGATCGGGCTGTCTATCGGCAGCACAGCGGTGCTTATCACGCTTGCGGCCTCCGCATCCTATATCGCAGTTCCCGCCGCCATGCGTCTCGCTTTACCTGCCGCCAATCCGGCCATTGCGCTAACGCTTTCCCTCGGCGTGACCTTTCCATTCAACTTGCTGATTGGAATCCCTCTTTACATCGCTTTGGCAAGCCGCATTGCGCATTGAGTTGGTGCCGCCACGAACAGGACATGCTCATGCAGACACATCCGAAAAAGCGGGTCGAAATCATTGTCGAGGCCCCGCTATTGCAAAGAATCATGGTGCGGCTCGACCAAGCCAACGTCTCCGGATATTCGGTGATGCCAATCATTGCTGGACGCGGCCATGAAAGTTCTTGGACGGTAGACGGCCAGGTCAGCAATGTTACACAGATGGTAGCGCTCATTTGCATCGTCGATGCGTCAAGGGTCGATAACCTTCTGAGTTCCGTATTTGATGCGATCTCTCATCATATTGGCTTCGTCACGACCTCTGATGTGTTTGTGATCCGTCCGGAGCGATTCTGACGCTTGAACCATGTCAATCGACAACGGTCCTTATCGCGGCGAAATAGTGGCATTCGGCACCATGCATGGCAAAGAGACGGCTGTCGGCAAGGCCTTTGCACGCTCGCTCGCTGCTTCAATCATTGTCCCGACCGGGATTGACACCGATACTTATGGCACGTTCACGGGGGAGATTCCGCGGGCTGGAACAATGTTCGATGCGGCGCGCGCTAAAGCTCTTCTAGCAATCGAGGTCACCGGGTTACCGTTCAGTCTTGGCAGCGAAGGAAGTTTTGGACCACACCCGCATGTTCCATTCATTCCGGGCAGTACCGAGCTATTGCTGTTTGTCGATCGAAAGAACGACATCGAAATAAGCGAATCTCTAGTGACGCATCGAACGAACTTTCAGAATTTAGTGTGTCGACCTGGTGAAAATATCGACGCGTTTCTAAAATCGATCAAGTTTCCGCAGCATTCTGTTGTCGTCAAACCGAATGCACCCGCGATGGAGACGCGCCCAATCAAAGGGATCGCGTCGTTCGCGGGCCTTACTGAAGCTATTTTGCACGCATCCTGCATGTCATCGGATCAAAGCGCCCAGATCGTGACTGACATGCGAGCTCACCAAAATCCAACCCGTATGGCGGTGATCCGTATGCTTGCCAATCGCCTTGCGCGCCGACTCGCAACTCGGTGTTCCGCGTGCGGAATGCCAGGGTTTGGAATTGTAGACATCACCAGAGGCTTGCCGTGCGCATGGTGTGGTCAGCCAACGCAGATGCCGGTTACAGAGATAAGGCGATGCGCAAAATGTCACTTTGAGACACATACGAAGATAAAAGATACGTCAGAAACGGCTAACCCCGGATGTTGCCAGCACTGTAATCCTTAGCCGCCCTTGGTTGCTCTCCAATTTTGCACGCCCATAGAAATCAGTTTGGCGTAACTGCATACACAGAGGTTTTTTACTCAACTCCCCCCATCAAACGAGAAGTGCGCGATATCCGCTTTGTGCCATAAGCGGAAATATTGGAAACAGCCTGTATTTAAGCAAGCCAAGCCAATTTCTTTGCTGCCACGAGAACGAGCGTCAAAACGAGCCATACTGCGCCACGAGATAAGGCCGGTCGGATATTGCGATCGAGAATGTAGCTCGATGTGAAACCGATTACGAACACCGCTGCCATACCGAAATATAAAATGAGATCGAGCAAAAGCGTCCATCGCGCTGTAGCCAATGCGGCTATAAGGATCAACAAGGCTGTAACAATTGGAAACAGCATGACCAGTAATGAATCTAGGACGGTCGCGCCGAATTCGCGGATCGTCAAATGTGCGCCAATTTCGGCTTCCCGAGTAACTACTCTGACAAATATGCGGGTCATGGTCATTGCAAGACCAACGAGCAGAACACCGGAAACGCCTTCAGCATATCTCAGCCGCTCCGGCTGGACGGCAAGATCGACAGTCATGATGGCAATGACGCCATAAAGAACTGAAGCGATACGCGGCGCAATGGCCCGACGTCGTTCCGACCAGTTTTCCGACGATTGAGCCATGGCTGGACCAGCAAATTTGCAGTTGTACTATACCATGCAGAACTTAAGAGCCCTCAAAAAATACCAGGCACAAATACACCGACAATATTGTTCGCGTCGGCCTGAATTACAAATTCGGCGATCCATGGGGCAAGGCTCCGGCTGTCAGCGCGAAATACTGATCCGAACTCAAACGGATGAAATTCAAAGCCCCGGCGTCGTCCGGGGCTTTTTGTTTAGTTGCGACGCAAATGTCCGCTTTACCCCCAAAAGCAGACATGGATCGGTAGATCTCGAATGTTCGCTTTGTGCCAGAAGCGGACTCACCGAACACTCATTCTTCCGGCAGCCTCGCCTTGCGCAGGCCTTCGAACAGCGCCGGTATGTTCGGCCCGTTTGTCATACGCTAGCATACCCCCAGACCAAACGATGGGGGCCGATCTAATGAGCAGTCAACGCGAAGCAAAACAGTCGTCACATGTGAAAGTTGCGACCGCCAGCCTGATCGGTACGGCGATCGAATGGTACGACTTTTTCCTTTACGGAACGGCCGCAGCGCTGATTTTCAACAAGCTGTTCTTTCCAACCTTCGATCCGATGGTGGGTACGCTGTTGGCATTTGCAACCTACGCACTCGGATTTGTGGCTAGACCTCTGGGCGGTTTGGTATTCGGCCATTACGGCGACAGGATTGGCCGTAAGACGATGCTTTATCTGACCTTGCTCATCATGGGCGTTGCAACGACGGTGATCGGTATTCTGCCGACCTATGAGACGCTCGGCATCTGGGCGGCGATCTTGCTGATTGGCTGTCGCCTGGTCCAGGGCTTCGGTCTCGGCGGTGAATGGGGCGGCGCAGTGCTAATGGCGGTTGAACACGCACCCAAAGACCGTCGCGGGTTCTACGGCAGCTGGCCGCAACTCGGCGCACCACTCGGTCTAGTGCTTGGCACTCTGGTCTTCTCGATCGTGTCCGGGCTCATGACCGACGCCCAACTCTACGCCTGGGGTTGGCGTCTCCCGTTCCTGTTCAGCATCGTTCTCGTAATCGTCGGGTTGTGGATTCGTTTCACGCTCGCGGAATCGCCGCAGTTCCAGAAAATCAAGGATGCGAAAGAGGAAGTTAAAATGCCGATCCTCGACGCGATCCGCATGCATCCGAAGAACATCCTCCTGGCGATGGGAGCGCGCTTCGCAGAAAACGGCTTTTTCTACATCTACGCGACATTCACACTGGCTTATGCCACGCAGGCGCTGGGCATGAACAGGCAGGACATTTTGAATGGCGTTCTGCTCGCTGCGGCCATCGAAGTCTTTACAATCCCGGCCTTCGGCGCGCTCTCGGACCGTCTTGGACGGCGACCGGTGTATATTTTCGGTGCCATCTTCTCAGCCGCAATGTCGTTCCCGCTATTCAGTTTGCTCGGAACCAAAAATCCGCAACTCGGCTGGATCGCGATCGTTTTGGGTCTGGCTGTCGGCCACGCCGCCATGTACGGCCCGCAAGCGAGCTTCCTCTCCGAACTATTCGGGACGAAAGTGCGCTACAGCGGCGTGTCACTCGGTTATAATCTTGCGTCGATCTTCGCAGGAGCGCTGTCGCCGCTCATCGCGATTGGGCTCATGACCGCTTACAAGCCGGAGACGTGGCCAATTTCCGTCTATATGATCGCCCTGGCGCTAATTACGATCGTTTCGGTCTATTTCGCGGCGGAAACGCGAAAACACGCCGAGGTCTGAAAGCAGCGACGCGGATCATTGCGACGTTGTTGCTAAAAGCGAAAGATTACTGAAGTCGGCGACCGTCGACTTCAGTTCGACCCCTCCACCGGCGAGCGCCGTGGTGTTACCCCAATGCTTACCCCGACAATCTAAGCGGGGCGGTTTGAACTTATGACAATACCCATAAGTGTTTGATCTTATTGGTGCCGGCTGAGAGGATTGAACTCCCGACCTTCGGTTTACAAAACGAAGTTTCGCATCGTCTAGGGATTTTCNGCCAGTTCACGCCAGTACAGGTCGATACACGGCAGCGCACGTCGCCACGGGGTTTCTAAAATTTTCCGATATTGAACAGACGTATACTGGAATGAACTGCCTTGAACTCCGAGCAACGCTAGAACGTGTAACCCGCTTGTAACCCGCGACATAAATTTCAATCGTAAGTCTGCTTTACCCCCGAAAGCGGACATTGACCGGTGAGCCTCGCATGTCCGCTTTGTGCCATAAGCGGACATCAAACCGACTGGCTTTGCAGGGCTAAGGCCATCTTCGCCAGTATCTGCAAATTGCGAATACTTCAGCGCAAAGTGTTTTACTCATCGGGTCGATGTCGACTTATTCTAAGGTGCCGATAGAGATCGAGGCTATCCTTTGCGATCTGATCAAACGGGAAGCTTGAACAGCTAGGGCAAGCAAAATGTCTATGACAAGCGAATATCAGAACTAACTTTTTGTAGCTCTTACAAGCTTGTAGAGGCCGACATCGAGGGCGCTGATATCAAATCCGACCTGGCAATAGGCCAGGTAGTAGTCCCACATTCGCTTGAAGCGCTCATCGAATCCCAAGGCTTTGATTTCTGGCCACGCATCCTGAAATCGGGCTCTCCATTGTTCGAGCGTGCGCGCATACCCTTTGCCAAAAAATTCCTCGGCGACTAGTTGAAGCCGAGCTTCGCCCGCTTTTCGTTCGATGATCTGCGTTGTCGGTAGCATGCCACCAGGAAAAATGTATCTCTGAATAAAATCTGGTCTCCGTCGGTAATTTTCAAATTGGTCCTCATTGATGGTGATTACTTGCAGCACAGCGATCCCACCCGGGCGTAGTCTGTCTCGTAATTTCTCGAAGTATGTCGACCAGTAAGCCTCGCCGACGGCTTCAAGCATTTCGATAGAAACAATCCGGTCGAAAGTACCGCATACGTCGCGATAGTCCTGCAAGCGCAGGTCGCAACGGGCGGTGCTGATGTCGGCCTGAAGGCGGTGCCTCGCGTAAGCCAATTGCTCGGCTGAGAGCGTCACGCCGGTCACGGTGCACTCGTGCTTTTGAAGCAGTCGTTCGGCGAGCCCTCCCCAGCCACAGCCAATCTCAAGCACCCTGTCTCCAACATTTGGCTCAAGCAGGGTGAGCACGCGATCAATTTTTGCCTCTTGTGCTTCCTCTAGGGTCTGACTTGCCGATGAGAACATACCCGCCGAATAGGTCAGGCCGGCATCGAGCCATCGTTTGTAAAATTCGTTACCGAGGTCGTAGTGCGCGGCAATATTCCGCCGGCTCCCACGGCGTGTGTTGCGGTTGAGCGCGTGGCGGAGCCTGAGCCCAAGTCGCGGCAAGCGCAGAGCCTTTAATGGCTCGACCATTGAGGTGTTTCGACAAGCAAGCGTCAGCAAAGCCGCGATGTTCGGCGATGACCATTCCCCTGCCATGTAGGCTTCCGCGAACCCGATATCCCAGTCGGACATGAGGCGCCCAAGGAAACGCCAGCTGTGGATGACTAGGCGGCCCTGCGGGCCCGCGCGGCAGCCTCCGAACACTAGTCGGTCTCCACCCGGGGTCTCGATGATGAGCTCGCCGCATTCCAGTCTTCCCAGCACCCGTCTCAAGAGCCTGCCGGCGAACGAGACCGAAAGACCGAACGACTCCGAATCAAGCGACTGGGTCAAGACTTGCTCACGCTGAACGGACATATTTCTTCAATCCAATGGTGCTGAAGTGGAGGGAACTATCGTCGTTCCGTGTTTGGGCGGCGCGGGCCGCCGGTGAAGCCGGATGCGCTTGGCCCAGAGCTTCAGCGCCTCCCAATGGATCGCAGCTGAAACCTTGAGCGTAATCGCGGGAATCTGCAGAAAAACGAGACGGAGATTGCGATCGGTAAGAGGCTTACGTGTGCCAACGAGCACCGCGCTCAGAATTGGACCCTCATAGGCGCTAGCACAAATTCCAACGACAATGCGGTCGTCCGGCCCCGTGATCCGGAAATCGTAACGCATGTCCATATCCAGGAACGGTGAGACATAGAACAGCTTCCGGCATTGCTGATGAAGCGGTCCGCCCTCATCTTTGACCCTAATCACATAGCTGTGGCGCTCAGCAAATGTGTTGTGTACTTGATAGACGATCGCAGCGAGCGCGCCGCCTGCACGGTAGCAGAAGAAGATGCTAAGCGGATTGAAGCAGTAGCCGAGGGTACGCGGCATGCAAAGCAGCCGAATTCGACCGTCGGTGAGTTTAACTCCAGCCTCGATGAGCTGGCGTTCGATCTGAACGCGAAGCGGCGTTGCAGTGCCATCGCCGTGGTCGGTGTCATAAAAGCTGAACATATTTGGCCGGTTGTGCGAGAACCATCTCAACTGGCCGGAAAGCTCGGAAAGGTCATCGAGATCGATCAGGAACCAGAACGCTCGGTAGCGGAAGTGGTGCATTCGGGGCCGCATTCGGCGATGCATCACCGATCCGACATAGAGCGACGAACAAGGCATCATGTCAGCAACTCCGGTGCCTTCGCCTCGGTCGTTCTCGGCGTGAGAACGATACGTCCAGACTCATTGGGTACCTGCCAGGGTCGGCGCACATCGCCAAGCTGCTCCGCGACAGCAAGTCCCGCCTGCAATCCGTCTTCGTGAAAACCTGCGCCGAAGTAGGCGCCGCAAAACCAGGTGTTCCGATCGCCTTGCAGCAACCACAATCTTTGTTGCGCAGCGATAGCCTTCGCATCGAAGATCGGATGGTCGTAAACCTCACTGTAGAGCAATGTTCCGGCCCGCGGCGACCGCGATGGGTTTAGGGTAACAAACAGTGGCTTTTCGCTCTCAATGTTTTGCAGACGGTTCATCCAATAGGTCACGCAGACGCCATCACGCACGGCGTTGCGAGAACCGATATGATTCCAACTTGACCAAACTGCCCGTCGCTTCGGCATGAAAGTGTCGTCGGTATGCAGCACGGCGAGATTGCGGCTGTAGCGGAAAGCGCCAAGCAGATTCCGCTCTTTAGGGCTCGGATCCGAGAGCATCTTCAGCGACTGATCTGCATGGCTCGCCAACACCACATGGTCGTACCGTTCCGAATGGCCTTTCGAGTCCGTGACAATGACTTCATTGTTCGTGCGATGCACTTCACGGACGCCTGTATCCAGCTTGATCTGGTCTGCGAAGGTCTCGGTCAGTCGATCGACATAGTTGCGGCTGCCGCCAACGACCGTCTCCCAGGCAGGGCGCTGCTTCAGTTGCAACAAGCCATGGTTGTCGTGGAAGCGGATAAATGCAGCGGCTGGATACGACAGCATTTCTGCGGGCGACGCCGACCAAATTGCGCTCGCCATCGGCAGAAGGTGATCGTCACGAAACGCTTCACCGTATTTGCCCATCCTTAGATATTCGCCGAGACTGAGGGTTTTGTCGTCGATCAAGTTGGTATCGATTGCCGCATGCCGGTAGAAGCGTACAAGATCCGCGAGCATCGACCAGAAGCGGGGCCGGATCAGATTGCGGGGCTGTCCGAAAACCCCCGATATGCCGCTACCGGAGTATTCAAGCGCACCGTCGTCCATTGAGACGCCAAATGACATGTTTGATACTTGGGTGGGCACCTTGAGTAATTCGAACAGCGCGGTCAGGTTGGGATAAGTCCGCCGGTTGAAGACGATAAAACCGGTATCGACGGGAATGCTGCGCGCGCCGACCGAGGCTAAGATTGTATTGGAGTGGCCGCCGACACGGTCCGCGCGTTCGTAAACGGTCACATCATGGCGTTGGCTTAGAAGCCAGGCCGTGGACAGCCCAGAGATTCCGGTTCCGACGATTGCAACTTTGAGACGAATATCGGTGGGCATGCTGGTCGTTTACCCATTGAGTCTTTGCAAGACGTATTTTCGGGGCCGCAAGGCCAGGCGCGCTTGGATATCCCGGAAACGATCAATTCGGCCCGTTGGATCACCTCCTGCTATTCCGCATCAAGGTGATCCAAAAAGCGGTCCTCATCGTTTTCCAAATGATGCATCTCGCCGTCCAAATGCATGCTCCGCTGATTGCGCGTATGGTCCCTCAAATGCGGCGACCGGCGTTATCACAGGGTCGTGCGCGGAGGAGCCCATTGAAGATGCCCTCTGAAAGCGAGGCCACTACAGACCGAATGCAATGGGGGCGTCTGATCCGTTCGATCGCGACACAACAGGACCGCACCGCCTTTTCCGCCCTGTTTGAGTATTTTGCCCCTCGGATCAAATCCTTCATGGAGCGTTCTGGTGCCAGCGGGGCAAAAGCCGAAGAATTGGCTCAGGAGACCATGCTGACTGTCTGGCGGAAGGCCGGACTGTTTGACCCGGCGAGCACCGGTGCTGCGGCCTGGATTTTCACGATCGCCCGTAATCTCCGCATTGATGCGCACCGGCGCGAACGCCGCGGTGGCGTGATCGAGACCTCGGACGCCGAAATCGAATTCCAAATCGACGATTCCCCACAACCCGACTCTCGTCTAGCGGCGGTGCAGTCGGAAGCGCGGATCCGTTCCGCGCTTGCGAAGTTGTCTGCTGACCAGATGCGCGTTGTCGAGTTGTCTTTTTTCGACGAGAAGGCGCACGCTGAGATCGCAAAAATTCTGGGAATTCCACTGGGCACGGTCAAGTCAAGGTTACGCCTCGCTATGAGCCGGCTTCGCACTCTGCTGAGTGAACTATCATGAGCATTGAACACCATCCCACCGATTCTATACTGGCAGCTTTCGCTGCTGGAACGCTTGACCATGGACAACACGTTGCGATCGTCACGCATCTCGTTTCCTGCACGCAATGTCGTAGCTTCATGCGTTCAATGGAGTACGTCGGCGGATCGATACTGACGAGCCTCCCGCCTGTTGTGATGTCGAGTGACGCCTTGGCCAAAACCGAAGCCAGGTTGAACGAGCCGGTGCTGCCACCCGTGGCGGATTTGTCACCCACGGTGCCCGAGACCGAGGTCCCTGGGTTACCGAAATTCGTGCGTCGCTATCGGTTCGGAAATTGGAAGTGGATCGCGCCATCCGTGCATTTGCGGCCCATCATGCTGCCCTATGCCAGCGACACACGGGTCTTTCTGCTCAAGTCCGGTCCTGGGACGACGATGCTCGAGCACACTCACACCGGGATAGAGATGACGTGTGTCCTTTGCGGAGCCTTCAGACAGAATGGTGCCCACTATGGCCCCGGCGATTTCGACCTAGGCGATGAGACGGTCGAGCATCAGCCGATTGTCGAACCCGGACAGGATTGCATCTGTCTCGTGGCGATGCACGGAAAACTCCGCCTGAAGGGCGTGATCGGACGAATTATGCAACCTTTTATACGCTTGTGAGCTGAGCCGGTGGGCCTCGTTCAGCTCACGATAGTAACATTTTTTGTCAGCAGCGCGCTGATTTCGGTCATGGCGCTGGCCTGGTACTTCCAGCAGAAAAACGGAAATTCAGGCTGGGTCGATGTATCGTGGTCGCTGGGCGTCGGAGCAATTGCGTCAATCGCTGCAGCGTGGCCTTTTGACGAGAATTCGCCGCACTGGCGGCAGATCTCAGTCGCTATACTTGCCGCTTCGTGGTGCCTCCGGCTAGGGCTCCATATCGCTAGGCGCACTAAGGCCGTGACGGATGACCCACGCTATCGCAACCTGATCGTGCAATGGGGCAGCGCCGCGCCGCGCCGCATGTTCTGGTTTTTGCAGTCGCAAGCTGCCGTTGGTGTTGTCCTTGCGCTTTCCATTGTACTGGCTGCGCAAAACCCAAATCCCACATTACGGTTACAAGACCTTGTCGGGCTGACGGTGCTCGTTGCTGCTATTGTCGGCGAAGCCATCGCCGACCATCAAATGCAAACGTTCAAAGCCAATGCCGCGAATCGAGAAACTATTTGTGACATCGGCCTTTGGGGGTGGTCACGCCATCCGAACTACTTCTTTGAATGGCTGTCTTGGGTTGCCTATCCCATCCTTGCAATCGACTTTTCTGGCCATAACCCCCACGGCTGGCTCGCGTTGGCCGCACCGATCTGCATGTACTGGGTTCTGGTATACGTGTCGGGCATTCCGCCGCTGGAAGAACACATGCTCCGCTCTCGCGGCGAAGCATTCCGCGCTTACCAAAAGCGCACGCCCGCCTTTTTCCCGTTTCCATTGTCACGATAAATACCCGCTCGCCGGCGTGAAGAGCACGAACGGTAAATATGATTTCAGGTGACACTAACCAACTTGCTCAGGACCCACACTGTCGCAGTCGACGTAACGGCCCCGAGAATAGTGCCCCAGGCAACATCGACGACAGTCAGTTGAAGAGTCCAGTTTCGAAGTGTGGCGTAGTTCGTCAGATCGTAAGTCGCGTAGGTAAAAAAGCCGAACAGGGCGCCGTACACGGCGGCCGTCATTAGTGAGCCGCTCCTCAACGCGGGATTGACCGCAAAGATCAACAGGCCAATCGGGTACATTGCATAAAATACGATTGCTGGTGGGAGGTTGACGCCCGATATAGCGATGTCACCGAGCGTAGGCCGGTAGAAGCGCGGCGCCATAGCCCCCAGCCAAGCCATGTCGGCCGCAACGAAAGTAACCAACGCGACAAAATAGCCAATCGCAGAAGTTAGCATCAGCGGGCCCCATTTTTGCACGTTGAATCAACCATGGAAGTTGTCCCCTTGCTCTTTCCAAAACGGACATAACGGTTGATTGGATCACCTCGAAATACGCGGAATAAAATTCCGTGACGCAAAATAGACTTTTCATCGTTTTGCGGCCCTATGTCCGCTTTGGGTCATAAGCGGACATGACGCCCATGAATTGCGATGTCTGCTTTACCCCCGAAAGCGGACATTGATCGGTGAGCCTCGTATGTCTGCTTTATGCCAAGAGCGGACATTAATTTACTTGCGTTGTTGCGCCTCGTTGACCGAAGCTTGAGCCGTTTCGAGTAATCAAAACATAGCCCACGATGGAGTGTCACCATGCTGGCAGGATTGTTCGCACTTGCTACAGCATCGGCGTTTGCTGGAGCCGCCTTCTACATCAACGTCGCCGAGCAGCCGGCGCGCCTAGGGCTTGAAAACAAAAGTTTACTGGCACAATGGAAGCCGAGTTACGCACGTGGCTTCGTCATGCAGGCAAGTCTTGCGGTGATTTCAGGCATTCTTGGTCTGATCGCCGCATGGCAGACGAAGGATTGGCGCTGGATCGTTGGTGCCGTTCTGATCTTGGCCAACTGGCCCTATACACTGTTTGGCATTATGCCCACGAACAATAAACTCAAGGTCATTACGATCGACGCCGCAGGTCCAGCTTCACGCGCGATGATCGTGACGTGGGGATGGTTGCACGCTGTTCGAACAACTCTCGGCGTCGGGGCGGTCCTCGCGTATGTATGGCCTCTAATCTGATGGCGGCGCCCCGGCGGACGCTTCGCATAAACGTCCGTTTTGCGTCATCAGCGGACACGACGCTCTCTTTATAATGTCTGCTCGACCCCAACGCGCATTAGTTCAGGGTAATCCGATCCGCCTCGTAATTCGTGAGTCTTTTCGAATCTTTACGTCGGGCTTTTCGGCGATCGATTCAGCGCTCGAGCATGTAACCCGCAGGTAACCCGCGGCGTTTGTGACGCCTGCCGTACTGCAGCGGGTTGGCTTTTCGGCGTCTCCCGATTGCACGGGAGTACGCCCGGGTACACTCTAGTGCAATTTCCGATAAGTGAAGAGGATGGTGCCGGCTGAGAGGATTGAACTCCCGACCTTCGGTTTACAAAACAAATCTTCGTTTCGTCGAGGGATTCTCCGCCAGTTCACGCCAGTACAGGTCGATACACGGCAGCGCACGTCGCCACGGGGTTTCTAAAATTTTCCGATATTGAACGGACGCGTACTGATATGAACTGGCTTGAACTCCGAGCGACGCTAGAACGTGTAACCCGCGTGTAACCCGCGACATAGTTTTCAATCGTAAGTCCGTTTTGCCCCTGAAAGCGGACATCAAACGGGGAGGGGCGCATGTCCGCTTTGTGCCAAGGGCCAGACACAGCCTTGAAACTAACTAACGGGGCGGTCTTTAGCGCCCAGCTGCATTGGCGCGGGCAATGCGGGGCCCGGCCATAATACACGATCTTCTTTGATCTCGTTTAAAAACCACTCATGAAAGCCGCGAGCCAGCATCCATTCGATACGATCACCGCGCCAGAAAATACGGCGCTTCTCAAAATCTCGGTCCTTTATGTTGACGACGTAATCCCGGGCGCGCTTCAAGTCAGCCGCACAAATCGGCAACGCCCGCATTTCCTTGAACCAGCGTCCAAGATTGGGGTGATCTTGTGCCGAGTATTCAACCTCCATTGCTTTGGCACTTGACACATGTGGAAACAATGCGATGTCGGCGATTGACAGGGGTCCGCTCACGAATTGTCGGTGGACGAGTTCCTTGTCAAGGGCGTCGTAGACGATGCGAAGGTCGGCGCGTGCTGCCTCAAGCAGACCATCNGGCATCTTGTCTGGCCGTTCAGCCCACTTCCAGTATGAAATGTCGACAAAAATTGGATCTACGAAGGTGTCAGCTACTCGCTCCCAGGCGCGAGCGTGGACGCGGGCGGCAGGCACGTCGGGATAGACAGATTTCGCCGGATACCGATTGTCCAAATAGGCGATGATGTCGGCAGAATTCACAACAACAATATCACCATCCACCAACGCCGGCACTTCGATGCGCCCATTAACAGCCTTAAGTGCTGCATGGTTCGACTTGAGCAGTCCGTCAACTGCCTCATAATCCAGACCCTTGTGTTCCAGGACCATACGAACCTTGCGCGCGAACGGACTGAACGCATTGTCATATAACTTGATCATGAGATGACACCCCCCTTTTGATCGTCTGGGCTGGCCTTGCATCACAATACTTCAGATCCAGGCGGTCGATAATGCGGGAGGCGTGAGGGAATGTCCGCTTTGGGTCATAAGNGGACACGAAGGCCTTTAATTTTGAAATCCACTTTGCCCCTGAAAGCGGACATTGATCGGCATCTCATCNACGTCTGCGTTGTGCCACAAGCAGACATCTTAACGCTGCGGCGATCGCAGCTAGAATGATCGCTGATGTGTGCAGAAGTTTTTCATTGAACCTGCTAACCTAGGCCAAATTGATCAGCGAAAGCCTTTCAGAATGGCGAAGCAGGAGCACGTTGAGCGCAAACTCACGGCGATTTTGGCGGCGGANGTCGTCAACTATAGTCGTCTGATGGGCGCTGACGAGGTNGGAACGTTGCGCGCGCTCAAGGCGATTCGCAAGGACCATGTTGATCCCTCAATCGCCGCCCATGGCGGACGCATCGTCAAGACCACTGGTGATGGGCTATTGGTTGACTTTCCTAGCGTCGTCGACGCTGTCGCCTGCGCTGTCACCATCCAGCGCGAGATGATCGGAAGAAACACCGATGTTCCGGAAGAAAAACGTATGGTCTTCCGCGTCGGCATTAACATCGGGGATGTCATTATCGACGGCAACGATATTTTTGGTGATGGCGTGAACATTGCTGCACGGCTTGAATCGATCTGCGAACCGGGCGGGCTGTGCATTTCCGATACAGCCCGCGATCAGGTTCGCAATAAGCTGCCATTGACATTCGTCGATCGCGGCGAGCAGCAAGTCAAAAACATCGCCAGACCGGTCCGCGTGTTCAGTCTTGCGCCGCAGGCGATCGCTGAGGCGCCGGAGCTTTCGCTGGGCCGCGCCACACTGGCCAAATCGCGCTATCGCCTGATGCTGGCGGTCGCATTCGTGTTAGTGATCGTTTTTGCCGGAGCGACCGCATGGTGGACAATGCATCAAACCACGTCTCCCACATTTCAGACGACGTCGTCCCCGATATCATCTGGCACGAATGTTCGTCCGTCTATAGCGGTATTGCCGCTAGTTCCCCTCGCAGATGTTTCGAAGGACGACTACTTCGCCGACGGACTGACCGAGGACATCATTTCCGCGCTCGGGCGATTCTCAGAGTTCGTAGTTCGCTCGCGCAACGCCGTCTTCACCTACAAGGGCAAGACCCCACGACCCGAAGACGTCGGGCGCGAACTCGATGTAGGTTACATTGTAGAGGGCAGTATCCGCCGCAGCCCAGAACGGATTCGCATTTTGATACGGCTCACCGATGCCGGGCGCGGCGCCTTGCTATGGTCCGAACAATATGACGCCGAGCCGAAAGACATTTTTTCGGTACAGGACGATATCACCCGGCGCATTGCAGGNACGCTCGCTACCCGCCTGACAAATNTGGAACTGGCAAAGGCCGCGACCAAACCACCAAACAATCTGGAAACCTATGACCTTGTCCTACGAGGCCGCGAACTTTTCCAGCGCGTCAACCGCTCCTCCAACTCGCAGGCTCGTGCACTGTTCGAACGCGCCATCGAGCTTGATCCCACTTATGCGCCCGCTTATGTCGGTCTGGGACGTGTCGAGCTAAACGGCGTAACGGAGGGATGGACCGCAGATCCCGAGGCGGCGTTGCAGCGTGCTGAGAACCTCGGTCAGAAGGCCGTCGCCATCGACCCAACGAGCGCGGGCGCGCACGTACTGCTCGGGCGAGCTTACATTCCATACGCCGACTACGATCGCGCACTGGACGAAATGCGGCGTGCCATCGAGCTGAATACCAGTGATCCGGACGCTTATGCCGGGTTGGCGACGGCGCTGCTTTGGGCTGGCGATGTCGATGCATCCGTGAAAGCCTTCGAGATGGCTGGCCGATTCCAGCCGAATCTCACGATGACTGATTCATTCACTTTCGGTCTCGCTTATCTGCTCGCGGGCCGAAACGCTGATGCGATCCGCACGCTTGAACGCTCGCTCGAACGCAACAAGGCGCACGCGTACACGAATGTGATCTTGGCGGCCGCCTACGCCGAAGCCGGGCGGCAAGCCGACGCCGCCAGGCAAGCCGAGACGGTGCGAGGATTATTCCAACACTTCAACAAAATTGAGTTC
>Ga0031654_10000041_pt1 | contig 23909 bp, 22 predicted proteins | sample FrelakmetCRP12CR_FD_55268 | JGI IMG/M metagenome (GOLD analysis project Ga0031654, IMG submission 55268) | Freshwater lake sediment microbial communities from the University of Notre Dame, USA, for methane emissions studies - CRP12 CR | ecosystem: Environmental > Aquatic > Freshwater > Lake >...
CGGGCGTATTGCGCGTGCTCTTGCTGTGGGCGAGCACTCGCGTGGCGTATGCAACCGGTGCGGACTTCAGCAGCGACGTGTATCGGCGCACTCTGTACCAGCCGTATCAGATTCAAGTCAATCGAAACAGCAGCGAACTGATCAGCGGGATCACCGGAAAGCTTTCCGATACGGTGAACACGTTGAACCAGTTGCTCACGCTGCTCAGTTCGAGCGTGCTCCTGGTGTTTATCGTGAGCGCGCTGTTTGCTATCGATCCAACCGTGGCCGCAATCGCGATGGTCGGTTTTGGAGGCGCCTACGCCGTAATCACGGCTGTGAGTCGCAGACGCCTGCGGCTCTATGGTCAGCGCATCGCCGCCGAACATACCCAGGTGGTAAAAGCACTTCAAGAGGGATTGGGCGGAATTCGCGATGTATTGTTGGACGGGACCCAGCCCGTGTATTGCGACATTTATCGCAAGGCCGATTATGGGATGCGGCGCGCCCACGGCAACATCATCTTTGCGAGTCAAAGTCCGCGCTTTGCGATGGAAGCGATGGGGATGGTGCTCATTGCCGCATTGGCCTACGGGATCAGCCGCACCCCGGGTGGGGTCGCGAGCGCGCTGCCGGTGCTCGGGGCGCTGGCGTTGGGGGCTCAGCGCCTTCTTCCGGTGCTGCAGCAGGCCTACAGCGCGTGGGCAACGATCGTGGGCAATCAGATGTCATTGGCAAGTACTTTGTCGCTATTGGAGCAGCCATTGCCGCCTGAGGCATTGCTGCCCGCGCCGGCGCCGCTACTCTTGCGGGATTGCGCTCGATTCAATGCGGTGTGGTTTCGCTACGCGAATAGCGGTCCCTGGGTGCTAAGTAACCTCAATTTGACGATCCGCAAAGGCACGCGAATGGGCTTTGTCGGCAGTACCGGTAGCGGCAAGAGCACGGCGCTCGATGTGTTAATGGGTTTGCTTGCCCCAACCAAAGGTGAATTGTTGGTGGACGGCGAGCCGGTGGTTGGGAATCGCGTCAGAGCATGGCAGAGAGCGATCGCCCATGTTCCGCAGAGCATTTTTCTGGCTGACACCTCTTTAGCGGAGAACATTGCCTTCGGAATTCCGCGTGACGCCATTGATATGGTTCGGGTGAAACAGGCGGCACGTCAAGCCCAAATCGCCGATTTCATCGAAGCGCGGCCCGAGGGCTACGACGCTTGGGTCGGCGAGCGGGGCATACGGCTTTCCGGCGGCCAGCGGCAACGGATTGGCATTGCCCGTGCCCTGTATAAGCGAGCAAGTGTGTTGGTATTCGACGAAGCCACCAGCGCTCTCGACAATGCCACCGAACAGTCGGTGATGGATGCGATCGATGGATTGGACCGGGAGCTGACCGTTCTTCTCATTGCACACCGCCTGACCACAGTGCGAAGGTGCGACGTCATCGTGGAGCTAGAGCATGGGCGCGTGGTGTCGCAGGGGACTTATGATGAGCTGCTCGAATCCAGCGCGAGTTTTCGCCACATGGTGAGGACTGTCGCCTGAAGAAGATCCTGATCACCGGTGCAGACGGCTTTATCGGATCGCATTTGACCGAAGCGCTGGTGCGGGCGGGTTACGACGTGCGCGCATTCGTACTCTATAATTCATTCAATTCCTGGGGATGGCTCGACCGTTGCGCCGCTGATGTGCAAGGCCGGTTCGACGTATTCGCTGGCGATGTGCGCGATCCGAACGGCGTGCGCGTGGCCATGAAGGGTTGCGACGCCGTGCTGCATCTAGCCGCGCTCATTGCCATCCCGTACTCGTATCACTCCCCCGATACCTATGTCGATACCAACATTAAAGGAACGCTCAACATCGTCCAGGCCGCTCGGGATCTAGGCGTTGGAAAGGTTATCCACACCTCAACGAGCGAAGTGTACGGCACCGCGCGGTTCGTACCGATCACCGAGGAGCATCCGCTGCAGGGCCAGTCGCCCTATTCAGCGAGCAAGATCGGCGCCGATCAAATCGCAATGTCTTTCTATTCCTCCTTTGGCACACCGGTCATCATTATTCGTCCATTCAATACCTACGGCCCGCGCCAATCGGCGCGCGCGGTGGTGCCCACAATCATTACTCAAATCGCGAGCGGCAAGCGACAAATCAAGCTCGGCGCTCTGCACCCGACCCGAGACTTCAATTTCGTCGCCGATACGGTTGCGGCCTTTCTGGCCGCACTCGTTTCGGATGGCGGTGTCGGCGAGGTGATCAACATTGGCAGCAATTTCGAAATCTCCATCGGCGAGACGGCGCGCGCCATCGCCGCTGTGATGGGCGCCGAGATCGATGTGATCACCGATGAGCAGCGCATGCGGCCGGAGAAGAGCGAGGTCGAGAGGCTTTGGTGCGCCAATGAAAAGGCGCTGAGAATGCTCGATTGGCGGCCACGATACGCGGGGCTGGACGGTTTTCGCCGAGGGCTCGAGGAAACGGTCAATTGGTTCCTCGAGCCGGAAAATTTGCGCGCTTACCGATCGGATGTCTACAACCTGTGATGAGCGCGGACCTCAAGCCGGCTCTTTGCGCTCAGGTCGTCGATGCCATCCGATCGGTGGCGGGCCCGGGCGCAGTTTCGCTGCACGAACCGCGCTTCGCCGGCAACGAGTGGACCTACGTCAAGGAATGCCTCGATTCGACCTTTGTCTCCTCGGTCGGTAAATTCGTCGATCGCTTCGAGGCCGATCTCGCGGCTTACACCGGAGCGAAATACGCGGTCGCTGTGGTCAACGGTACGGCTGCCTTGCACGTCGCGCTGTTGCTCGCGGGCGTCCGGGAGGGCGACGAAGTGTTGATTCCAGCGCTCACGTTCATCGCGACGGCGAACGCGGTGGCTTATTGTGGTGCAACACCGCATTTCGCCGACAGCGAAGCGGGCACTTTGGGATTGAGTGCGCAGGCCATGCGGGACTACTTGCAGGGCATTGGCGATATCCGCAATCGCCAGTGTGTCAATCGTGCGACGGGACGCGTCATCCGCGCGGTCGTTCCCATGCATGCCTTCGGCCATCCGGTCGACATGGAAGGCATCATGGCGGTGGCCCGGGATTTTAACTTGGTAGTAGTGGAGGATGCAGCCGAATCGCTCGGCAGCACGATTCACGGGCGGCACACCGGCACCTTCGGATCGATGGGGACCTTGAGCTTCAACGGCAACAAGACCGTGACCACCGGGGGCGGCGGCGCCATCCTCACGAACGATGCCGATCTTGCCAAACGCGCCAAGCACCTGACGACGACCGCGAAAGTACCGCATCGTTGGGAGTATCGGCACGATGAGATCGGCTTTAATTATCGCTTGCCAAACATCAACGCCGCGCTCGGCTGCGCTCAACTCGAACAGCTCCCGGCCTTTCTCGCCGCCAAGCGACGCTTGTTCGTGCGCTACACCGCCGCGTTTGCGGGAGTCCCCGGCGTGCGTGTGTTCAGGGAGCCTGCCGGGTGCCGCAGCAACTACTGGCTGCAAACGCTCCTGCTCGATGCGGCCGACGCGGATCAGCGCGATGCGCTGCTGCTTGCCACCAATGATGCCGGCTTGATGACTCGCCCGAGCTGGGTCCCATTGCATCGATTGAGGCCCTACCAGGCGAGCCCGCGGATGGCGCTGCCCGTCGTCGAGGCGCTGGAACGCCGCTTGATCAGCCTGCCGAGCAGCGCTCACCTCGCCGGTGCGGACGCTGTGTGAATAAAATCCCCATTTGGCTGCTCGGTGCCGGCGGGCACGCCCGAGCCTGCATCGACGTGATCGAGCAAGAAGGACGCTTTAAGGTGGCCGGCCTCCTTGGTATCGGCACTCAGGTGGGCGAGCGGGTTTGCGGGTATCCGGTGCTCGGCACCGATGCGGACTTGCCGAGCTTGCTGCCGCAGCAGACCCACGCGCTCGTCGGCGTCGGCCAGATCAAGCACCCGGAACTTAGAATCCGGCTGTTCGAGCTGCTCGAGCGCCATGCGTGCGTTTTGCCCGTCATCGTCTCGCCGCGCGCCTACGTTTCGCGGCACGCGATGGTTGCTGCCGGCACCATTGTCATGCATGGAGCGATCGTCAACGCGGGGGCCGTCGTGGGGCGAAACTGCATTCTCAACAGTCAATCGCTGATCGAACACGATGCCATCATCGCGGATCATTGCCACGTGGCGACGTCGGCAGTGGTCAACAGCGGTGTGCGCATCGGCATGAGCAGTTTCATCGGCAGCAATTCCTGCGTGCGCCAGGGCATCCGGATCGGTGAGCGCTGCGTCATCGGCATGGGCCAGCGCATCGTCAAGGATTGCGAGGCCGGTATGCAGATTCCCCCTGCAAGAGAACAGACATGAGTACGCTGATCATCGCAGAGGCGGGGGTCAACCATAACGGGGATCTCGCGCTTGCAAAACAGCTGATCGATGTTGCGGGCGCGGCCGGCGCGGATTGGGTCAAATTTCAAACCTTCAGTGCCGACCGGCTGGTGACGACCGGCGCGAAAAAGGCGGATTATCAGGCGCAAAACACCGCGGCCGACGAGTCGCAGTTCGCCATGCTGCGCCGGCTCGAGCTGACGCGAGCCATGCACGAAGTCCTCATCGCCCACTGTCAGCTACGGGGCATTCGGTTTTTTTCGACCGCATTCGATACGCAAAGCGTTGATCTGCTGGTCGAACTCGGACTCGAAGCGTTCAAGATCCCTTCCGGCGAGATCACCAATCTTCCCTACCTGCGGCACATCGGCCGGTACGGCAAGCCCGTGATTCTTTCCTCGGGAATGTCGACGCTCGGGGATGTCGAGGCGGCGCTGGAGGCGTTGGAGCATGCAGGCACACCGCGCAGCTGCACCACAGTGCTGCATTGCAACACCGAGTATCCCACGCCGATGGCGGACGTCAACCTACGTGCCATGCGGGCCATACACGACGCTTTTGGGGTTGCAGTGGGTTATTCGGACCACACTCTCGGGATTGAGGTCCCGATAGCAGCGGTAGCTTTGGGCGCCACGGTGATCGAGAAACATTTCACCATGGACCGCCGGCTGCCGGGGCCGGATCACAAGGCGAGTCTCGAGCCCGATGAATTAAAGGCAATGGTGCGGGCCATTCGAAATGTCGAATTGGCCATGGGCGACGGCATCAAACGACCGAGCCAGAGTGAGCTGAAGAATCGCCCCATCGGCCGCAAATCGATCGTGGCGGCGCGCTCGATCGCCAGCGGGGAGATTTTCAGCGCGGAGAATCTGACCACCAAACGTCCGGGTACGGGTATTTCGCCCATGCGTTGGGATGAGCTCTTGGGCAAAAGGGCGCTGCGACCTTACGAACGCGACGACGCGATCGATCCGTAGCCCATGATTCTCTCGATTCACCAGCCGAGCTATTTCCCGTGGCTCGGTATGCTGGACAAGATCGGTAAATCCGACGTCTTCATGATCATGGACGAGGTCCAGCTCTCTGACAGCGCTTATCAGCACCGCAATCTGTTGTTGACGGCGGATGGCATACCTAAGTTTCTGACCATTCCGTTCGTGAAAAAGGATTACCTCAAAAAGCCATTTCGCGAAATCGAGATCGCGTCGCCGGACTGGCGCTCGAAGCATTTGAATTTCATCAGCAACACCTACGGGCGACATCCCTACGCGCGAGAAATCATGCCGCGGCTCGAGGCTTTTTATGCCACTGAGTATCGCCGGCTTTTCGATGCGGTTGAGTCGTCCATGCGTGTTTCGCTCGATCTCCTCGGTATCGACACTCGGGTCGTCTTGCAAAGCGCGATGAATTACGATCATGCGTTGCGGCGCGGTGATCTGGTGGTGGCGCTGGCGCGCGCTGCGGGAGCCGATTGCTATTTGTCCGGTCCGGGCGCACGGGCGTATTTGGATGAGTCGGCGTTCAGCGGGGATCTTCAGCTGCGCTACAATTATTTTCAGCATCCGATCTATCCGCAGCGGGGTACGCAGGAATTCCAGGCAGGGTTGGCCTGCCTGGACGTGCTGTTCAATCTTGGCGTCGCAGGCTCCCGTGCGCTGCTTCATGGCGAACGGCAAGAGACCAATCAGCATGATTAACCATTCAGCAAGCCATTTGCTGGCAACGGACTTCGAGTACGTGCGCGGTATCGTCGAGCGCAATTTCATCGGAAAGGGCCCGCTGTGTGCCGAACTTGAATCGCTTCTGGCGACTCGATTCGGTCGAACTGAAGTGACTCTGACCCACAGCGGTACGGCGGCGCTGCATCTTGGTCTGGTGGCGCTCGCGGAACAAAACCGCAATAAGACTCGCGTGCTTCTGGGCGCTTACGTATGCCCTGAGGTGGTGAGCGCCGTAATTCAAGCGGGACTCGAGCCGGCATTTGCCGACTGTCGCGCGGACTCTCTCAATGTCGACATGGCGGCCATGGCCAACGGCGTTGACGCCAAGACCCTGGCGCTCATCTGCACGAATATTGGCGGCGTACCGGATGACTATTCGGCCGCCGCCGCCATGGGTATTCCGGTCATTTCCGATTGTGCGCAGTCGGTCGGTTCGCGCGTCGCGGATCGCGACGTGGCGAGCGAAGGCATCTGTTCCATATTGTCCTTTGGGGCCACCAAGATGCTTACAGCGGGTTCGGGCGGGGCCCTGCTCACCGGCAGCGAGGAATTGGGCCAGGCTGTGGCCGGTTTGGCGCGCCAGGAGTTGCCTGTCGAACAGTATCGCCGCGCCGGTTTTCGAGGTACCTTCGGCCAGCATATCGGCGACCTCACCGCGGGGTTGGCTTTGGCTCAATTGCGCAGGCTGGACGCCATGGTCGCCCGTAGGCGGCAGATTGCGGAATCGTACGATGGCGCTCTTTCCGAGCAGCCGGACGTGCATTTGGTGAACGATGGCGGTCCGGTAAGGTCGAATCGATTTCGATACTATTTTTTATCCGAGCAGGCGCCCGCCTGGGTGGAGTACCTACGGTCGCACGAAATCGACGCGAGACGGTCGATTTCCCATCTGTTACCCGAATATTTTGGAAACCTGAAAGAATTTCCGAACCTTGCCAAAATGAGTGAGCGCGTGGTATCGGTACCGATCTACCCGGCAATGATGGCTGAACAGGTGAGTTTTGTTACTGAAGCACTGGCTGCGGGTCTAAAGCGATGAGCATGAAAAAAATCCTCGGAATCACCGGCATCCGCTCCGATTACGATCTGATGAGCGGGCTGTTTCGCCGCCTCGCCGCGGATCCAAACTTGGATTTCCAACTGATTGTGGGCGGTGCGCACATGTCGAAGACCTATGGTTATTCGGTCGACCTGATTCGCGAAGACGGGATTCCGATATTGGCCACCATTGAGAGCCTCATCGATGCTGATTCGACCTCCGCGCGGCTCAAGTCGGCCAGTATTATGTTGCAATCCGCCGTGGACATCGTTGCCGGCTGGAAGCCCGAACTGATTTTGTACGCAGGGGATCGCGAGGAGGTCTGGATTGGGGCGCTGCTCGGCAATTATCTGGAAATTCCGACGGTGCATTTTTACGGCGGGGATCATACGAAAAGCTGGCATATCGATAACCCAGTCCGACATGCCGTATCGAAGCTGTCCACGTTTCATGTGGTTGCGACCCAGGAACACCGGGAGCGTCTCTTGGCGATGGGAGAATCCGACGCGAGAATCAGGGTTTTGGGCAGCTTGGCTCTGGATAATTTCTTCGAACCGGTAACATTGGGTACCCCGAGCAAGCTCGACGGTGTGTCGCGCCCGATCGGCAATTATGCGCTGGTGTTGTTCCATCCGGACCCTTCCGAGGGTCTAACCGCCGGAAATATCTGCAGAGACATTCTGAGCGAGCTCAGGGCGGCCGGCCTCGGTGCCTGCATTGGTTATCCGAATACCGATCCCGCGAATAGAGCGATCATCGATGCGTTTGAAGAGTTCAAGCACGAACCGCGGTTTTACTTCTACCGCAATTTGCGCAGGAGCGAATTCATATACCTCTACAAGCATGCGCAATTCATCATCGGAAACTCGTCATCGGGAATTCTGGAAGCAGCTTCCGTGCCGATTCCCGCGGTCAACGTCGGCTTGCGTCAACGGGGGCGGCACGCCGGAATCAACTTGGTGTTCGTCGACGCCGATCCGGATTCGATCCGGCAAGGGATTAAGACGGCGATGGATCCCGCGTTTCGGCAATCGATCATGGGAATGACCAATCCTTATGGAAATGGACAAAGTTGCACGAAGGCCTACGACTTGATCTTAACGACGGATTTTTCGAGTATGCTGCACAAAGTCGAAGATCCAATAAGAGTTTAGACCGAGAATGGAGTCTCGAACCTTGAATCTCGATGCGCTTCAAGTCAACAGCCGGGTATGGCGCGATCTTTATTCCCTGGGGAAAAATGATCTGCAGTACCCGAGCGATGTCTTGGTTCGCGTGGCAGCCCGGCTGTTCGGTACTGAGCGGGACCAGAAAATACTCGATTTCGGGTTTGGGACCGGCGCCAATCTGCTGCATTTCGCTAGCCTGGGATATGATGTCCATGGTGTGGAGATCGCGGAGCATGCGCTCGCACGTGCGCAGCGACGTTTCGAAGCGGCCGACCTCGAGGCGGACCTGCGATTAATTCAGCCGGGCCAGCGCCTGCCCTTCGAAGATGACTATTTCGACATCGCCTATGCCTGGCAGGTACTTTATTACAGTGACCGCGACGACTGGAGGGCACAGGTAAATGAGCTGCAGCGCGTCACCAAGCCGGGCGGCCTAGTGCTGGCGGCCGTTGCGGCGCCGGGCGACATTTCACAGTTGCAGGCCGAGCCGCTCGGCGATTACATGTACAGGTCCTCCGTGGGCGGTCAGGAGGGGTGCATCCTCACGATTCCGGACCTCGGAGCACTCCCTCAATTTTTTCCAAGCCAAAATCTGGAAATTGGCGAATTTGGATTCGAATTCGGCACCATCAGATCGCGGCACTGGATTGTCACTTTTCGGATACCTAATTTATGCCCCAACGAGTACTTGTAATAGCACCCCACCCGGATGATGAGACCTTAGGCTGCGGCGGTACCATCTTGCGCAAAGCGCGGGAAGGCGCCCAGATAGCTTGGCTCATCGTCACCGGCATGAACGTGGGATCCGGCTACTCGAGCGACGATATGAAAGTGCGCGAGAGCGAAATCAGCAAGGTGAGAGCTTTATATGGTTTTTCGGAGGTATTCAGGTTGAAGTTCGGCACCCGTAAGCTCGATACGCTGCCGTTGGCCGAGATCATCGGGGAATTTGCCAACGTGTTCAAGACATTCGCGCCGGATCAAGTATTCTTGCCGTACCGAATGGACGTGCATACGGACCACCGCGCCGTATTCGATGCGGGCGCGGCCTGCGCGAAGTGGTTCCGCTATGGCAGCGTGCGGCAGGTGCTCGCGTACGAAACGCTGTCGGAGACCGAATTTTCCCTGGATCCGCGCTCCGTGTTTCAGCCCAATTATTTCGTGGACATCAGCGAGTTCCTGGATCGCAAGCTCGAAATCATGACGGCGTACCAATCCGAGATGGGCGAGTTCCCGTTTCCCCGCAGCATCGAGGCCATTCGCGCTTTGGCGACTTTCAGGGGCTCAACCTCCGGTTTCCGTGCAGCGGAGGCGTTTCAGTTGTTGCGGGAACGTTATTGAGATGCAATCCAGTGCCGGGCTTGGACATTGAAACGCGAAGTCAAAGCTGCTGACAACGCGGCGCGCTGGCGCACGGCCTTGCTTCCCGGCGCAGCGACCCTGCAGCAAGCCATCCGGAATCTGAACGAATCCGCGCTGCAGATCGCATTGGTGGTGGCGCAAGACGGTTCATTGCTGGGAACAGTTACCGACGGCGATATTCGCCGCGGCCTGTTGCGCGGATTGAACCTCAGCAGTCCGGTCGATTCGATCATTCACCGCGACCCTCTGGTGGTGCCGCCCCAGCTGGGACGCGACATGGTGCTGCAGCTCATGAAGGTGAATAAAGTGCATCAACTGCCGATCGTCGACAGCTGCCGTGTCGTTTTGGGGTTGCATTTGTGGGACGAACTGATGACGCCGCAGCAACGCCCGAACATCGTGGTCATCATGGCGGGGGGGCAGGGCAACCGGCTGCGACCGCACACTGAGAACTGTCCCAAGCCGCTGTTGCCGGTCGCGGGGAAGCCGATGCTGGAGCACATCATCGAGCGCGCCAAAGCGGAGGGATTTGAGCAATTCGTTCTCGCGATTCACTATCTGGGCCACATGATCGAGGAATATTTCGAGGACGGAAGCCGTTGGCACGTCAATATAGAGTATTTGCGGGAGCAGTCACCGCTCGGCACCGCCGGTGCCGTTGGACTATTGGCGTCGCGCCCTGATGCGCCATTTGTGGTTACAAACGGGGATGTACTCACGGACATTCGTTATGGCGAGTTGCTCGATTTCCATTGCCGGCACGGCGCCGCTGCGACCATGGCGGTGCGTGTCCATGAATGGCAACATCCGTTCGGCGTGGTCCACACCCAAGGTGTGGATATAGTCGGCTTTGAAGAAAAACCCGTCGCCCGCAGCCATATCAATGCCGGTATCTATGTATTGGAACCTGCAGCATTCGACGCCTTGGGCGCCGGCGAGCATTGCGACATGCCGGCGCTTTTCGAGCGGTTGCAGCAGCGGACGTTGCGCACGATCGTGTATCCGATGCACGAGCCCTGGCTCGATGTCGGCCGCCCAGACGATTACCTATCCGCGCAGGCGCTGCAGCCGGGTGCATTGAATTGAGAATTCTGGCGTTGATCCCGGCGCGAGGAGGGTCGAAGCGGGTTCCGGGTAAGAACATTAGAATGTTGGGAGGGAATCCGCTCATCGTTTGGACCATCGATGCAGCGATGGGAATCCCAGAAATCGCCCACATCCTCGTGTCGACCGATGACGCCGCGATCGCGGATGTGGCCCGAAACGCGGGCGCCCTGGTCCCCTGGCTGCGGCCGGCAGAACTCGCGACGGACAGCGCCTCGTCACTGGATGCGAGCATTCACGCATTGGATTGGTACGAAGCACAGTACGGTGGCGTTGACGGATTGCTGCTGCTGCAGCCAACCTCTCCATTTCGCAGGCGCGAGTCGATTGTGCGCGCCATCGAGCTGTTTCGGGCGAACGGCATGAGCCCGGTAGTTGGGGTTTCACCGGCTCAATCTCATCCATTTTGGTGCTTCAGGATCCACCGTGACAGACTGCGCCCTTACATCGATGGCGCTGGTTTGCAAATGAGGTCGCAGGATCTTCCGTCGGCCTATGTGCTCAACGGCGCGCTTTATCTCATCGCTCCGGAGGAATTGCGCCGACAACGTTCGTTTTTTACTGATGATATGGTGCCGCTCGTGATGTCGGAGGCGGCCGAAGGCATCGACATCGACACGGAGTGGGATTGGAAATTGGCACAAATGATGCTGGGAACGAGGGCACATACCGAATGATCGCACGCATTGACGAACGCTCAGAAAGCTCCGCCGGGATGGACGTTCTGTTCGCCGCCGTGCGGCGGCGTCCGCTACTGGTCTTCGTCTTCTCCATTGCGTTTGGGGTTGCGTTCGGAGTCTTGGCTTACCTGACGACGCCCACCTATCGCGGCGTGACGATTCTGGCGCCGGCAGATCTGGAAAAGAAAGGGATGAGTTCGGGCCTGAGCTCCGCCTTGGGTGCGGTGGGCGGATTCGCCGCTCTCGCGGGCATTGGCCTGGGCGGAAACGACTACGCCACCGAAGAAGCCATGGAGGTCATCAAATCAGAGCAGTTCACCGAGGGTTTTATCCAGGATAACAATTTGATGCCCGAACTGTTTCCGAAAGCTTGGGACGCTCAAGCCGGTCACTGGAAGACCGGCTTGAAGAAGATCCCCTCATTGGGAGCCGCTTACCGCCGATTCAATAAGATTCGCAAGATGACCAGGGACGCGAAATCGGGGCTGATTACGGTGCAGGTCGATTGGAAGGATCCGGTCAAAGCAGCCGATTGGACCAATCGGTTGATCGAGCGCCTAAACGACGAGATGCGCCGGCGCGCGCTCAACCAGGCGGAAGCCTCGATGGGATATTTGCAAAGCGAACTCGCTAATACCGCCGATGTCAGTACGCGTGAAGCGATCGGCAGATTGATGGAAGGGCAGATCAAACAGCAAATGTTGGCGCATGTGACCAAAGAATATGCGCTGCAAGTCGTCGACAAGGCCCTGCCCGCAGACATCGACGCGCCGGTGTGGCCGATCAAGATCCTCTATGTCGCGTTCGGCTTGTTCTTCGGAGTCATGGTCGGAATGGGCGTAGCGGTGTGGGGCGAAAAGCGCAGGCCGCACTGACCGCAATGCCCATCACACGAGTTTATGACGCCGATGGAGTTCTGAACGAGGACCTGGTGCAACTTTATGATTTTTTCGGTGCACTGCGGGCGCGCCTGCTTTTAATCATTTGTCTTTGCTTGATCTTCGGAGCTGCGTTGACTGCCGCGGCGTTCCTCATGACGCCCGTTTATCGCGGCTTTGCGATCCTCGCGCCCGTGACATCGGATACCAATCCGCTTACGAAAGGCGTCAGTGAGTCATCGCTCGGGTCGGTCGGAGGAACCTTGCGCGAGTTGACGGGCGGGCTGACCGAAGGCGACAGGGATACCGATGAGGCAATGGACGTGTTGAGGTCCCGAGAGTTCACCGAAGGGTTCATCAAGGACAACAATTTGCTGCCGGTCTTGTTTCCGAAACTGTGGGACGATCGCGCCGGTCGGTGGAAGTCGGGCATCAAGAAAGTGCCCTCCCTGGCGCGCGGTTTTATTGCGTTCGATGATATCCGCAAAATAGACCGCGACTCGAACAATGATTTCGTGACGCTTCAGATCGACTGGCCAGACCGGGTCCAAGCGGCAGAGTGGACCAATCAGATGGTCGAACGCCTCAATAATGTCTTGCGCAAGCGCGCTATCGCGTCTGCGGATACCTCGCTCGCTTACCTTCATAAGGAACTTAGCGGCAATTATGACGTTGCCACTCGCGAATCAATCAGCCGCCTGATCGAGACTGAAATAAGAAGAAAAATGCTGGCGAACGTGTCCGATGAATATGAGCTTCGATTCGTCGATAAGGCGATGGTGCCCGATGCGGATTACCCCGCACGTCCCAACAAGGTGCTGATGGCCGCCGTCGGTCTGGCCTTCGGAGCGCTGATTGGCGTCGCGGTGTCGCTGTTGCTGTATCGCAGAGAGCTTTCACAGAATGGCCGGCTCTGAAGCTAGTGCGGCCCAGGATAAGGGCCGTGTATGCCCTTGATTCCATCGAGGATACCTCGGACCAACATGCGCAAGTGGTGCGTCCATCCGATCGAGAATCCTACCGCCACGGGCAGCAATAATACGCGGGCTATGAGTCCGATCAGAAGCTTTGCTTTCCAACCTACTGCGACATGCGGACGTCTCAGCAGAAGAACCGCATTTCGGGCATAGTAATACCGGCGGATCGGGCTGTATCCGAGGACGGTAATGCCCAAGGCGCTTGCTGAGATACCATTGCTCAGTTCATGCGGCATTGTCACGGAGCAGATGCCGCACAGCCGATAGCCGAGCGCCGACGCGCGAAAACACCAATCCATGTCCGTATAGTCCACAAAAAGATCCGCGTCGTACCGGCCCACGCCAAGATATGCGGACGTCGATATGACGGAGCCGGAGGTCATCAGGTAATCGGTTTCGATGTAATTGGCTTTGCCGGTGCAGCGCGCTGCGGCGGGCCAACCCAATATTCTGCGCGTGAAGGGGTGCTCGACGCGGGTGGCCCCGCGCTCGTCGACCGTGCGTGGACCAACGGCGGCCATGTTGCTTCCGGTTGACGCGAGTGCCTTGAACTCTCTTACCAAAGTGGCGATCTGCCCGGCGGCTGGTTCACTATCCTGGTCAAATGTCGCTACGTAGGCAAATCCAGCGGCAGCGGCCAATCGGAAGCCTTGGTTCAGAGCCTCGCCAATTCCCCTGTTGCCGCCCATGTCAACCACGTGCAGCGCAGCGCAGGTCTCCAGCGTGCCCGTGATCGCCCTGCCGGCGCCGCCGTTGTCCATGATGTACACGGTCTTGCATTCGCCAACGAGACGCCCAATTAGCCTGTTGATTTGCATCGGGTTGGGACCGAATGCCACGATGACAGCCGCCACAGAGAGCGCCGCCGGTTGCGTCGAATGGCAATCTACGCCGACCGCATCCTCAGGCATTGGATCCGTCGGCCATGGCCGCAAGTCGCTTCAGGCTAATGACTCGACGCGGGTGACGATACCCGAATCCCTTTCCGCAGGCTGCCCCCCGAGCTGCGATAGTTTCCTCAGCGAGAATATGGCGAGCATGACGAATGACAGACCGATCGGATTATTCAAGTACGGATTCGTAGCGGTCTGTACATATACAAGAATGGTTCCGAATAGATAAGCGTTAGCGAGCGGATTCCGACGACGATTCAAAATCTTCGAGTAGTGGTAGATACACAATGCGAGCGGCAGCATCCAAAAAAGCAATCCGACTACGCCAAGCTTCCAAAGGACCATTAGAAAAGTGTTTTCGACCTGGAAGCGATCATTGATCATGGAGCCGAATCCTTCGCCAACGACCAAGGTCTTAACGCTCACATGCTCGACCATGAAGGCTATGTCTTGCAGTCTCTCGTTTGTCGAAAATTCTTGGCTTCCTGTGACTTTCACGTCCATGGAAGGCAGGTAAACCCAGATGGCGAACGCGGCGCACGCGGCCAGAAACAACGCTGGAGCGGCTGCGCGCCATCTTCCCTGGATGCAGAGCATCAGCAGAACGGCGCTGGATGTGGATATCACATAACCTCGAGTGAATGTGAAAACCAGCGCGACCGCAATGAACATGGCGAGCGCCCCCCAGTACTTACCTCGGAGCGCAACAAAAAAGATGATCGAAACGCCGAGGTAGAGGAAGCCTTTGTAGACGAAAAATTCACCGCTGCGAAACACGACTTCGCCGCTCGACGAGATGATCGCTTTCAACATATTCAATCGGAGAATTCCTGTAAGCAGGCCCAATAGCATGCCGAGGTAAATGGCCGCCAGGGCAAACCCCGCAATCTGCACGATACGCGCACATCGCCGCACGTCCTGCTCGGATTGAATCATCAGCGCAAAGAACGGCGCTGCCAGCCAATAAAGCGACTGCTGAAATTCCGTCAGCATCTCCTTCGGGTCACCGCCATTGATTGCGCCGACAACCAAACCGGCAACATGCACGAGGAGGTAGATCAGCACCAACTGCATGGCGAGCAGTACGCCGTCGCTTCGCCGGCGTGGAAATAGCACGGCCACCAAGGTCGCACATAGACACATGCCAAACAGCACCATCCTCAGCGAAACCGGCCCAAGCGCCGTCAGTCGGCCGCCGCCGCCGACGAACAATTCGAACAACGAAATACTAAACAGTGTTCGCATCATTTGCTTGACGTGCTGCCTTTTGCACTAGTTTGAGAAGATCTGGCATATCCAGTCGGTTGGCGCCGGCAGGCTCGACAAATCCGCTCACCGGCGCGATACGCTTGGCGGTGGCTGAGGGTTTACGTCGAGCCGCTTGAGAATTCGTGCCGGTATTCCCCCCACGACTGCATGGTCGGGTACGTCCCCGGTCACGACCGCATTGGCGCCGACGATCGCGTTTTGACCAATCGTCACTCCCGGCAGAATCACGGCACCGATTCCGATCCAGCACCCATCGCGCAGTTGGACGGCACCGCGAAAGATCTCGCCCTGATACCTAATTGGCGCGGTGGTGTTCGCGTACACGTGCTCGCAGTCGCTGATAAAAACTCGATCCGCAATCAGCACGTTGTTCCCTATCGTGACGCTGCGCCACGCGTTGACTTGCCCGAATCTCCCGATGTAGGTATCGTCGCCGATCTTCAGCGTCGGTTCGCCGGTTCCCCGGTCGTCCTTGGCGTTGAGCCACACATGGTCGCAGATAACCACTCGGTGTCCCACTTCGATGAGGCGCTGTCCGACAAGCTTCGCTCCCCACCCAAGGCGTGAGCCCGACCCCCAACTGGCAAATGAGCCTTGCCATATCAGGCGATATGCGGCCACAATCAATCGCGCCATCCACTCGAATGCCGTGCGTAGGTAGGGCATAATCACGAGGGCTGCTGAGCTAACCGCTTAACGCGGCCAAGATGGCCATCCCAGCAGCAGCACATGACATGACTCCTAAGCAAAATTACCACGGTAAAGCCTTCATTAAAAGTATCTTAACCGGCCGTCCCTCGCTATCTCAATAATAGCCTCATATCCCAAGTGAAGGCGCCCGCTCAATCGCCGGCGGCTTCCTGGCAGATCCGGCGCGAATCTATGAAGACAGCCCCAGTGCAAACCGCGCTCTCGACGCCTCTGTCCAGGCATGTTACTGCATGAAAAAACGTCTACTGGCGGTACAAGGACCTCTGCAATTCGTTGCCGGATTTTTGGCGATGCAATGGTTCAAGCAGATCAAGAACGACTCCGAGGAATGCACATCAGTCCTCTTGTTATATGATTTTTTGGCACCCGAAAGCATTGAACTGGAATTAGCCGAAGTCATCACTCGCCTGGTATCCGTACACGAGTGGCATTCCGTAATCTTCATCGGTGGCAAAAGCATGGAAGTGATTATGAATGGAAGCTACTCCAACAGCATAAGGAAATTGCGAGACACGATAGGCGAGTCCGTGTTCGACGAAATATATCTAGCGCGCGATTATTGTGGACACGGGAGTTCGCTCATCATGAATGCCTATAAGAGCGCCAGCCGAATAATCTACGGTGATTCCCTTGGAATCGTTGGGAACGAGGCGGGGATCAATGGCTTCAATTGGCAAACTCCAATGCATTCGATTCTATCGGTCGCGAAGAGATTTCTGAGGCGGTGTCTGTACGGAGGGCCCGACAGGCTCAGATTTGATGCGGCGGTTCTGACTCTGCCGATAACCTGTTCGGCGGATTATCTCGACGATATCACCTTATGGATTCCGGCCAAGGAATTTGTGGTGGCCACGGTCAAATCGATCTACGACAACTTGAATGAGCTGAGTCAGTATTGCGATCATCTCATCGGAGCCGCGGGAGATACTGATCGTCGCCTTTTTCTATTGAGCAACTTGCATGGGTCGGGGCTCATGAGCAAAGAGAGTGAAATCGACCTATACCTGGACGTAATCAAAGGAATGGCGGAAAAGGGATCGACCATATTGCTGAAGGCGCATCCGAGGAATTCGAATGAAGTGCTGCAGACGTTAGCCGGCCGGCTGCAGTCGAGTTATAAAATAGTTGCCATCGACGACGTCGAGCTCTCGAGAATTCCAATAGAACTGTGGGTTCGTCTTATAAAAGGATGCGAAATTATTCCCGTGTTTTCGACAAGTGCCATCAATTTGCGATATATCTACGGCATTACCGTGCGGCTCCCCTTGAATGAACGGCTGGTGAGAAGATACTTCTACAAGAGCAAAGTGGCGTACATGTTGGAAGGGAATCATTTAATATCCAAATCAATCGAAAACTTGGATCATTGGGACGGTAAATCCTTGCTCTTTGATGCGGGATAATGCGCTCGCAGTGGGCGAGTTGTTCTGTAGATCGGCTGATGCGAATATCTCGCTTGGCATTCACATCGCAAATCGCCGGCGTAGAGGAGGGGTTTTGTTGATATTGGCAGCGCCTTCATGACTGAAAGAATCGTCTTGATCACGGGCGGATTTGGATTTCTGGGCCGCTCCGTAGCGCGTAAGTTCAAGGACCTCGGCTTTCGGGTTGTCGGTATCGGTCGGGGGCATTGGGCGCCCGAAGAGTCGCTGACCCGCGGTTTCGATGTGTGGCTGAACGCCGGCGTCACACTCTCGAGCCTGATGACGCTAAGGGATCGGTTTGATTTGATAGTGCACTGTGCGGGCAATGGCTCGGTGGGATATTCTTTGCAGAACCCGCTGCAGGACTTCAACAAGACCGTGCAGAGCACGGCGGACTTGTTGGAATATTTGCGGCTCACGGGCTCTGAGGCGCTGGTCATCTATCCGTCCAGTGCGGGGGTATACGGCGCGAAGCCCGATGCCCCAATCAGCGAAACGGACGAGTTGAATCCCATTTCACCGTATGGAGTCCATAAGCGAGTGGCCGAAGATCTGCTCGCCATGTACTCGCGCAGTTTCGGCGTGAAGGTGGCCGTCATCCGCTTTTTCTCGATTTATGGGCCCGGCTTGACGAAGCAGTTGCTGTGGGACGCCAGCGTGAAGATTCGGTCGGCCCGCAATGCGCCCGCGGTCTTTTGGGGTACAGGGGAAGAGACGCGGGATTGGATATTCAGCGACGATGCGGCGGACCTGATCCTTGCCGTATCCAAACAGACGCATGCCTTCACTGTCCTCAACGGTGCTGGTGGAATTCGAACGACGGTTAGGGAAACGTTGAATGAGTTGCGCGTGGCTCTCGGTCTAGATGTGGCTCTTTCGTTTAACAATATCGTACGCGAGGGGGACCCGCGCTTTTATCATGCTGACGTGTCGAAATCCGCTGCTCTGGGTTGGAAGCCGAAATTCACTTTGGCCGAGGGTATCGATCGCTACGTGAAGTGGCTTGTATCGTACAAGGGAACGGCCGATTGATCAGAGTCGCATTTTGGATCGACTTCCCGATCGAGTATTCGGGAGGCCTGAATTACATCAAGAATCTGCTTTACGCCATTTCTTTGGTCAATAACGGACGGATTGAACCCTATGTCTTCGTGGGCGCCAAGTTGAACGATAGCGACGCAAAGGAATTCGCTGCAATGGCGACTGTCGTGCGGACGCCGCTCCTAGAGCGAAAAAATTGGCAGTGGTTTTGCAATCGGCTGCTGGTTAAGTCAATCGGGTCGCAGGTCCTGGTTAAACGCGAGTTGAAGAAGTGGTCCATACGGGTTGTCTCGCATGCGGCCCTGGTGTCGGGGCTCGGGCCGCCGCTTCGGGTCATATCCTGGCTTCCGGATTTTCAATTTCTCCACCTTCCAAGCTTCTTTCCCGGCCTTGACGTCGATCAGGAGATACGGCGTATCCGACAATTCGTCGCCGACGCAGATGCAATCATACTCAGCAGCAATTCTGCATACGATGACTTTCGCAGCATTGCGCCGCAGGCCTGCGTCGCGCGCGCCTGTGTGCTCCCTTTTGTATCGCAGCCGGATACCCGGTTAAGCTCCGGTGACGACGATGCGGTCAGAAGAGACAGCGTTGAGAGAAAGTATGGATTTGCGGGAAAATACCTGTATTTGCCGAACCAATTTTGGGTGCACAAGAATCATTGGCTGGTATTCAAGGCGGTCGCCGAACTGAAGTTGCGCGGCGTTGAGGTCTTGGTCATTTGCACCGGGAACTTAAATGATTATCGGCTGCGGGGCACGGGATATGTCGATTCGCTGAAGCATTTCATTGCGCAAAAATCGCTCGAAAAGAATCTGTTGATTTTGGGACTGATCCCCTATGAAGATGTGTTGTTTTTGATGAGAAATTGCATTGCGGTCATCAATCCATCCCGGTTCGAGGGATGGAGCTCGACCGTAGAGGAAGCAAAGAGCATTGGAAAAAGGCTGCTGCTTTCGAATATTTGCGTACATTTGGAGCAAAATCCGCCGAAGGCGCAATATTTTGATCCGGACGACGTGGCTGGCCTCAGTGCACTCATGGCGGACGCCTGGAACTCGCCGCAGGTCGCGGACGAGACGGCGCGGCGCGAGGCCGAATCGTCGCTTCACGAGCGCACATTGGCTTATGGGGAAAGCTACGTAAAATTGGTCGGAGAGGTTGTGACCCGCATAATCGATCGGGGAAAGGCAGCCTGAATCGAGCGCGGGCTGCGACAGGAGCGCCATGGCCCAATTCTCGCGAAGCCGTGATACAGGACTCTCGACCGTGAGCACGCCTGTATCGGTAGTCATGACCGTCTATAACGGCAGCAGATTTCTGCTCGCACAGGTGAAGTCCGTTCTCGAGCAATTGATGCCCGCCGACGAAATGATCATCATCGATGATGCCTCGGCGGATGAGTCGGGTTCAATGTTGATGGCGCTCAACTCTACGCAAATCAAACTTTACCGAAACCCGCAGAATCTCGGCGTCATAAGCAGCTTCGAACGGGGGCTGCGGTTCGCGCGCAACGAGATCATTTTCCTGTGCGATCAGGACGACATCTGGCTGCCCGGCAAGCGAGCGGCGTTTGTAGCGGAGTTCGAGCGTGACTCTTCGGCGCTGATCGTGATTTCCGATGCGGAAGTGATCGACGACGAGGGTGCCGTCATCGTTAAGTCGTTTATGTCCGTCCGGCATGGCTTCAAAAGCGGCATCGTTGCGACTCTGTGGAGAAATCGTTATCTGGGATGCGCAATGGCGGTCCGCAGATCCCTGCTGGAAATCGCGCTGCCGATTCCGCGCGGAGTGCCGATGCAGGATATGTGGTTGGGGGTCCTAGGGCGCCTCACGGGCGAGGTGGTTTACCTAAGCACCCCATATATTCAATATCGCCGCCACCACGGGAACGCGACGCCGTTGCGGTCGCAGTATCGATGGCGGAATTTGATCAGGTGGCGCCTCGGCTTGCTGACGGCATTGGTAGGGCGAGCGCTTTCGTCGAAGTACCGGCGCGCACGGTAGGCGGTTCCGACGTCCGACGACTGCCGATCATAGGGCGTACACGATGCTGGCGGCGGCGGCCAATCCCTTAATACCGGAATCGGTGAACGCGGCGCCATTGGCATCTTTGGTGAAGACGATCGACCCGTCAGTATTGATTAAAGCCTCGCCGTGTGAGCGGGCATTCTGGTCGATGACGGGCGCTGGGACGGCTCGGCGCAGAGCTGGCGCGAGAAAACGCGGCAGTCCCGTGCCGATCATCGTGCCGGAATTGCTCGTCTCCACGAGCGGATCATCCGGCAACGTCAAATAAACCGTGCGTCCGTTGGCGATCCAATTGACTTCGCCAGTTGACAATTTGGACATCCCGCTGAGAGTAAGCGTAAAGCTGCCGTTCGCGTAAAAGCTGAAATTCGGAGGCGTACGCGCCGTGAACGCAAGCGGCGCGCCATTTTGAACGACATTCGGGCCCGCCTCTACGCCATCCGAAGAGCTGGCTACCAGCAGCGCCGTGGCCGTGGCGTAAATCGTGTTGAATTTCGCCACATGATGGTGGGCGCCCGCGTTGCTGATTCCAACGGAAAATGCATTGGATGCGGTGCCGATCGTGTTGTTGTTGGTTGTAACGGCCAATTGATTGCTTCCGACATAGATGCCGATTGAACCGGTATTGGCAATGTTGCATTCGAACGAGCAGCCGTCGATGACGATCTTGTCTCTGGCGGGAATTCCACGATCTGCGATTTGTACGCCGGTGGTGGCCGATGCACTATTGGTCTGTATCCAGCAATCCCGGATCGTAGTCCCCCCGAACACGGTGATGAGCTGCACGGCGACCGAATTCGCAACACTGATATCGCAGCTTTCAATCGCGGTATAGAGTGCGAGACTCAAAGAGATGTTCACATCGTAGGCATAAACGCCGACGGCATTCATGTGCAGGCTCTGACAGCTCTCTCCATCCGTGGAATCCACGAGCACGCCATACGAAGTGCCGGCGCCCTTGGTTGATCCTTTCTGGACGAATCCGCCCTCGATGCTATTGAGCACGTTCTGTCCGTGGAAGTGGTAGCCGCAAAAATTGTTGTACAGGAAGCAGTCTCTGAAGCTCGAGTTCCATGTGCCGCGCGTAAATACGCCGACAGCGAAATTATGGATCGTAATATTTGAAAATTGAACGCCGGTGATGCGGCCGCGGGATTCCATGGGCAGGTTGATTGTTATGCCGTTATTGCCGCCGCTTTTATTTCCCTTAATCTGGAAATCACGGAAAAAACGCGAGGCGCTGTAAGATTCCTGCCGTTCGAAGATCAGTCCGTCACACGATTGCGGAGCGATTACCGATTCCTGCCCGACCCCATGCATTGAGGAGATTCCCGTGCAATGCAGGGCTTTGGCAATTTTCCAGATGCCAGGCGGAATAAAAGCCGCATTGCCGCCTTGAGTCGCCACCAGCAACGCGCAGTTAAATGCCGAAGAATTATCCAGCGCGCCCGTGGTCGCTCCATAGCGCCGTGCATCGCCTTCCGGGTAGCGGACGTCGGCCGGCGCGACACCGGCGGCCGCCTCCGCCGCGGTTTTTTGGTCTGACCGAGCGCCACCGGACTGCGATGCCGCGGATTGCGAGCCGAGCGCATTTCCGGCCGCCGAAAGAAAGAATAGTGACATGTCACGCCGTCGCATAATTCCCCCCGCTGCCGAACGAAGCAATGTGGAACAGCCCTGCGCTTTGCCGCCGATAGCGCGAGGGCACGCCGAGCGGGATCATACCAAGTGCGGAATTGCTCTCCAAAGCTTGGAATTGTCGCTTCGGCAGGAGCACTCGGATGTCGCCTCTGGTGTGCTACACGTGTTAGTGGCTCGGAGATTGCGCAGCGGGAGCATTTCGATGGACAATCGGACTTCGGCGGCGTCGAATTCGCCGCTAACCAAAAGGTCGCGATGTTGAACAGGGGGCTTGCATACAAAGTCCGGGTAGTGGGGGGCGCCGGGCTTTTTGGGGCGGCTTTGCGCCGCGTTTTCGCGCGCCCGATTGCCGCGTTCGGGGAGTGCCAAGGATTCTTTACCGATGCCGTCGGACTAGAGATCGGCGGACCCAGTACGATATTTGCGCGACGCGGATTGTTTCCGGTTTATCCAATTGCGAATCGCGTCGACAACTGCAATTTCAATGCCCAGACAATCTGGGATAGCCACCTCGAGGGTGGACCCACTTTTTGTTTCCATAAGGCGCGTCCGTGCGGAACGCAATATTTTTTCGAAGCCACGGATCTTAGCGGGATTGCTTCGAATTCCTACGGTTTCGTTCTGTCCTCCCACGCGCTGGAACATGTGGCCAACCCGCTGCTGGCTCTCACGGAATTGATTCGATGCCTCAAGACGGACGGGATTTTGGCTTTAGTACTCCCGCACAAGGAGGGGACCTTCGACCACCGAAGGCCGGTCACGACCCTGGAGCACCTCATCGCGGATTTCGAGCGAAGGACGCCGGAATCGGATGCGACGCATCTTGCGGAGATTTTGCAGATGCACGACCTGTCGCGCGATCCAGAGGCCGGCGGCATCGATGCATTTACTCTGCGAGCTCGTCACAATTTGGAAAACCGGGGTTTGCACCATCACGTGTTTGACACCGCGCTTGCGGTATGCGTGGTTGCTTGGGGAGGGCTGCAAATTCTCGCCGTCGAAGCTATGCGGCCATACCATATCTTCATTGTGGCCAAGAAGCTCGCGCAGGGGCAGTCTCCTGATAATCAATCCTTTACGGGAAGTCGGGCGCTGTACCGGCAGAAGAGTCCGTTCGCCTCCGATAGGCGCTGTTGATTTGCGGCTTGACGAACACGACGTCCTACACCAAGCCACATGAAAATTACAATTATTACCGCCGTGTACAACGCAGGCAATTCAATAGCCGCTACCCTCAAATCCGTGGCGCAGCAAGATTACGGTGCGATCGAACACATCGTCATCGATGGCGCCTCCACGGATCGCACGCTCGAGGCGGTGCGTGCGAACGATGAACGGGTTACGCTGCTGATTTCGGAGGCCGATAGTGGAGCTTACGATGCTTTTAACAAGGGCTTGCGGCGTGCCACCGGCGATGCGATAGGTTTTCTGAACGCCGGCGATACGTACGTTTCACCGGCGGTTATTTCCAAAGTGGCGGCGGAGCTGTCCACCGGGACGCAGGCGGTATTTGCCGATGTGCTGATCGTCGACGAACACGATGAAACGCGCGTCGTGAGGCGCTATAGCTCGAAGCGATTCGCGCCGCATATAATGGCTTACGGTTTGATGCCG
>Ga0031654_10000043_pt1 | contig 23283 bp, 21 predicted proteins | sample FrelakmetCRP12CR_FD_55268 | JGI IMG/M metagenome (GOLD analysis project Ga0031654, IMG submission 55268) | Freshwater lake sediment microbial communities from the University of Notre Dame, USA, for methane emissions studies - CRP12 CR | ecosystem: Environmental > Aquatic > Freshwater > Lake >...
CCATACTTCGCAACCCCGAAGATCGATGCTTCGGCATCGCTGTTGACCGCCACGATGGTGGCGACGTGCTTCATGCCGGCCAGATGCTGTATGGCGCCCGATACTCCCATGGCGATATAGAGCTTGCAGGCGCTCGCCGTCTTGCCGGATTGTCCCACCTGGCGGCTCTTGGGCAGCCAACCCGCGTCCGCGATGGGCCTCGAGCAGCCGAGCGTCGCGCCGATGGCGTCCGCGAGTTCACGGAATTGCTCCACCTTCGCTTCCTCGCCGATGCCGCGGCCGATGGTCAGAATGAACTCGGCGGCCGTCATGTCGACGTCGTCGCCCGCGGCCAATTCGACGAACTCGCGCCCGATCGAGCGAGGCGAAGCTGCGGGCGGCGCGAATGCGCTCACCTTCGGCGATGCGGGCGACTCCGGCGCCTTGTACACGTTGCCGCGCAGGGCGAGCAGCACGGTGCTGCGGCCGGGGAAGTCGACTTCGACGCTCACCTTTTGACCGTAGCCGCCGCGCGTGGCTACGAGCTCGCCGTCGACGCGCTCCACCTTGAAAACATCGGTGGCGAATCCCAGCCCAAGTTTGGCGGCGAGAGCGGCTGCGTAGCCGAACGAATCGACGCTGTGCGCGACCAGCACGACGTCNGGGCGCCGCTCGGCGATCAACGCACCGATCGCGGACTCAAANGTGTCGGGCTCGAATTCCGGCGCGGACACCTTGACGGTGACGATCTCATCGACCCCGGCAAGCCTTAAGGGGGCGACGAACTGTTCGGGCGCCGTCCCCAGGATTGCCACGGCGACCGCGTCGGTGTCGCGGCGCAGCGATTGCGCGGCACCGATGAGCTCGTACGTCGCGGGTCGCAACTCCCCGCGCCGCTGTTCGGCGATGACCAGCACGCCGCTCATGGCGCCTCTCCCTTGAACTCNCGGATGAGTTGCGCGAGCTTGAGCGCCTGCTGTGCCGCATCGCCCTCGATGAGTTGTGCACGGCCCTTGTCGGGGATGTACATGCGCCGCACGTGAGACAGGGATCCCGATTCGCCCGCATCGGCCGCGGAGAGCCCCAAGTCCGCGAGGGACCGCACTTCGATCGGCTTGGCCGCGGCCTGCTTGATGCTGCGCAACGAGGCGTAGCGCGGCGTATTGATGCCGAGTTGTATGGTGAGCACCGCGGGACATTGAATCTCGACCTCGTGCAACAAGCCGCCTTCCAGCTCGCGGCGGAATACCGCGCTCTTCGCGCCCGGCGTGTAGCCCAAGGAACTCACGACCGCGGCGTGCGGCCATCCGAGGAACGCCGCTGTGGCGATTCCGGTGGACGCGAAGGCCTGATCGGACGATTGCACACCGGCGAACAGCATGGCGGGCGCCTCGCTCTTCGCCACCGCCGCCAGCACCCGGGCGATGGCGATGGGATCGGAGCCCTCGATGGCCGCCTCCCAGACGCGAATCGCGCGGTCCGCGCCCTTGGCCAGGCACTTGCGCAAGGATTCGTCGACCTCTTCGGGTCCCACGGATACCGCGATGACCTCGACGGGTTCGGCCGAGGCCTCCTTGATCTTGACCGCTTCTTCCAGCGAAAAGTCATCCCATTCGTTAAGGTCCCGGATGAGAAAATCGGCCTCGACGTCGCGCCCATCGGCGCGGATCTCGAAATCCTCGTCGAGCGCCGCCACTTGTTTCACGGCAACCAGAATCTTCATGCGTATGCTTCCTCGGTGCGCGCCGCCGGAATGGCCTCGCGCATCAGCTCGATCAGTTCCTTCACCACGAATTTCCCCTCATTGCCGGTGGTCTTCAGCGCATCCTCGAACATCGTCAAATCCTTCGGGCAGCTGACCACGTACACCTCCAGGCCCGGAATGGCCGCTGCCTCTTTGATGCGATTCTGAGCGGGCTTTTCCGCACCCACCGGGTCCGCAATCCAGATTCTGCCGCCCCCGGCCCCGCAACAAAAGGAGTTTGCGCGGCAGCGACCCATTTCCACGAGCTCGCAGCCCAACATTTTCAGCACCTCGCGCGGCGCTTCGTATCCCTTGTTGAAGCGTCCGAGATGACAGGGATCGTGAAAGGTCGTGCGGTATTTGAGCGGCTGGGTGACGCGGAGCTTGCCGCTCTCGAACAACCGCTTCACGAAGCTGGTGTAGTGCTCGATGGGGTACTTGGCGCCGAAATCGGGGTATTCGTTGCGGATCGTATTGTAAGAATGCGGATCGGTGGTGACGATGGTCTTGAAGGAGGCCGTTTCGAGCGCGGCGAGGTTGGCGTTGGCCAAAACCTCGTACAGTCCTTCCTCGCCGACGCGGCGCACGTCGTTGCCGGCATTCGATTCGCCGTCGTAGAGTATGCCGAAATCCACGCCGGCCTCGTGCAACAGCTCGGCGAAAGCCTGGGAAACCTTCTGGTTGCGCGGATCGAACGAGGCGTAATCGCCGACGAACCACAGCACCTCGACCGGCTCCTTGCGCGCATCCTTGACCTTGAACGGCAATGACTTGCTCCACGCGCCGCGCTTGCGCTTCGATTCGCCGAACGAATTGCCGGTTTTATGAATCGTCTGCAGCGTCTTGGTGAGCAAGGGGTCCATGGCGCCCTCTTCGACCAGCTTGCGCCGCAGTTGCACGATGATTGGCACATGCTCCACCGCGACCGGGCAGATCTCGACGCAGGCCATGCAGGTGCGGCAGGACCACAGCGTTTCCATCGCCACCTGGCCGGGCGCCTTGCCGTGGACATCGAGCTCGGCGGCGGCCGGCAACACGCCGGATTCGAGCGTGGCGTGCGCGAACTCGCGCAACGACAGGATCACATCGCGCGGCGACAGCGGCGCACCCACCGCACGCGCCGGACACGCTTCGTGGCAGCGGCCGCATTTGGTGCACGCATCGAGATTCAAGAGCTGCTTCCAGGTGAAGTCGGTGATCTTGGCGAAGCCCGGAGTTTCCTGGGCCTCCGGTATGCGCGGCAGGCGCTGCGCCGCTTGAGGGTCGCGTGCCATCAATGACCCGGCAGCCGTGAACATGTGCTTGACCTTGGTGTACGGAATCAGCGCGATGAAGGCGAGCGCGAGCAGTCCGTGAAACCACCACAGGCCGAGGCGCAGCGATCCGCCGCCCGACGCGTTCAATCCCGCCGCGCGCAGCCCCTCGGCGATCAGCGCGCCCACCGGCGACCACCAGCGCGTGTCCCACACGTCGTGGCGTGCCTCAAGCCACACCAGGCGCGCGGCCTCGAGCAGGTAGCCGGTCGAGCCGATGATCAGCAGCGTCCACAGGAACGCCCAGTCTTCGCGCCGGTACTGCGGGCGGTCGAAATCCGGATCGCCGGGCGAGCGGTCGGGACGCGCATAATCGAGTTTCGGGAGGCGCATCCAGCCGCGCCGGTACATCATGTAGGCGAGGCCGCCGACGAGCGCCACTCCCGCGACGTCGAGAATGAGCGAGAACACCAGATAGAACGTGCCGTGCCAAAAACGAATCCCGAACAGCGGCTCGAGAATGTCGTATTCCAAGGTGATCGTGGCGGTGCCCAGGAACAACAGCATGAAGCCATAAAAGATCAGCCGATGCGCCGCGCCGGCCGCCGCATCGCGCCGCGCGACGGTGCTGTGGCGGAGCACGATCGCCACCATGTCGGAGAACCGGGACCAGAGGCCGCCTTCCAGTTTTAGCGCCGCGCCGCGACGGTACTTGCGGATCTGCACGTACACGCCGTAACAGAAGATCCCGATCGCCGAGTAGCCGAGCGCGTAGAAAAGCCGCACTTCAGCCGTCGGAAACGCCTCGAACAGGATCCGAGTGACAGCGTCAGTGCGGCTCACGTGGAATGTCCAGACAGGCTCCTACGTCTTGTACTCGAGCTCGAAACGCCCGCCGGGCATGTACGAGGTGCCCCACACCGCGACTTCGCGCTTGTACGGCAGCGGCAGCTGCGCATTGGGCTCCTCGATCTCCCGCGCCAGGCGGTGGCCGGAGAAAGTGGCGTCCGCGATGAGCCGCGGCGCTTCGGCATCGCCGATCAGGTAGACGGCCTTCACGCCGTTCTTCTCCCACTCGCCGTGCCGCTGTTTGATTTCCCGGTACAGGCCGTCGTTCGAGTGCCGGCCGGTGACCAGGACCAGCGAATCGAATTCCACCCAGCGGTGGCTCTTGTTCGGTTCGCGCGGCAGGTGTCCGGCTCCGCGATAGGTGCGCTTCGAGCCGTCGCCCCAGATGTCGTACACCTGCACGCGGCCTTTTTCGATCTTGCTGGCGAAGGCGTTGTGCATTTCCTTGATGTGCAGCTCGTGCATGCGGCGCATCATGTTGGGATATTCAAGCGTGAAATGCATGTAATTGGCGAGATGCACGCCGGTGACCAGCGTCACCTCGTGACCGGCGACCGCGAGTTTTTCCGCGAGGCTCGGCGCCATGAAATANGTATCCGCGTTGAGGATCACCACGCGCTTGCCGACGGGTTTTCTTNCCTCCATCACCTGTTCCGGGGTGAGTTGATCGGGCTGCGCCGCATCCGCTCCGGGAATCGGCTCGTGGGTCAGGCAATTGGTGCCGTCGGTATTCCACGACGATCCGGTGGCGACGACGATTTTTTCCGCGCCGTAGGTGATCGCGGCCGCCGCGGCCAGCGCTTTTTGGCCGAGCGCCACCTGGCTCTGCTTGTTCTTCTTCACCAGCTTGGTGATCTGCAATTCGCGGTAATCGCGGTGATAGCCCCATTCGCCGAGTCCCGGCAGCGTTGCCACGGCGTTCAAATGACCGCCGATCTTGGCGGCGGTGTCGTACAAATGCACGGTGTAGCCGCGCTCCAAGAGCACGCGGGCGCATTCGGCCCCCGAAGGGCCCGCGCCGACCACGAGCACCGAATCCTCCGAGCCGCGCTTGGGGAATTTTTCGGGATGCCAGCCGCGGCGGTACTCCTCTCCGGCGGTGGCGTTTTGCGTGCAAATCATCGGCGGACCGCCGATTTCCCAACGCGAGATGCACACGTTGCAGCCGATGCACACGCGGATGTCGTCGTAGCGGCCTTCCTCGATCTTCTTCGGCAGCCACGGGTCGGAAATCGAGGGGCGCGCGGCCCCGATGATGTCCGCGATTCCCTTGGTGACGATTTCGGTCATTTTCTCGGGGTCGGTGAAGCGACCGACGCCGAGCACCGGCTTCTTCGCCACCTGCTTCACGTATTTAGTCCAAGGCACCTGGTGGCCTTGCTGATAGAAGCGCGACGGGCCCGCATCCTCGCCCCACTCGGCGATGTCGCCGACATCGACGTCCCACAGATCGACCAAGGGATCGGCGAGGCCGATGAACTTCACCCCGTCCTTCTCGACCTCGACGCCGGTATCGCCGTACAGCGTGTCGACGGCGAAGCGGGTGGCGATGGCGCAATCGTGACCGACCGCGCGGCGCACTTTTTCCAAAGTCTCGAGCCAGAAGCGCGCGCGATTCTCGAGCGAACCGCCGTATTTGTCCTTGCGCTTGTTGTAGTAGGGCGAGAGAAATTGCACCGGCAGATACGAGTGCGCGCCGTACACATAGACGATATCGAAACCCGCGTCGCGGGAGCGCAGTGCGGCATCGACGTAGTACTGCTGCACCGNCGCGATGTCGTCGAGGTCCATTTCCTTGCAGTAGGTCAGCGTTTCGAANTCCGAAGCGTATTGACTCGGTCCGCGCGGCGTCGCGCGCGACTCCATGCACGGCGCATGCGAGGCGCCGTACCACAGCTCGACGCCGGCGAGAGCGCCGAAATGATGGATATGATCGGTCATGNCGCGCANGTTGCGCACGTCGCCGGCNTCCCAGATGCGCGCCGAGAGACGGTGGGTATCGTCCGATTCCGGATGGATGGAGCAGTATTCGGTGTTGATGCCGGCCCAACCGCCTTCGGCCTTGAGCGACCGATGAGCCGCCTGGAACCCCGGCTTATCGGAGCCCGCGCCGATGCAATGCGGCACCTGGTAGAACCGGTTGCGAAGCGTCTTCGGCCCAATCTTGATCGGCTGAAATAAGATGTCGTGTTTTGGATCGCGCGCCATGCTTATGGTCCTCTGTTGCGGTGTGGTATAGGGCGGTATCTTTTATTGTAGCGATTCAATGCTGCGGGGCTCGCCACCGCAGGCTCAAGGCAGCGGTATCATATTCGTTAAAGAGCGGCGCTGACTAGGCCGCATGCTGCGCCGATCGGGGCGGGCGCGGTGCCGGACACGGCATCCCCGCCGGGCCGACCGGACAGTGCGCGGCTTGAGTGAAACTTAAGCGCCGGCATCGGAAATAAATAGCACGCTAGTTACTGTAGTGCAAATTAATTGCGTACAGCGTAAATTGGCTCCGCGAGGCGAGGGCTGAGATTTCGGCCGGCAGCCCTTGAGGCGGATTTTAGAGAGCTACTGTGGCGCGTTTACCCAAGAACTCGACGAGGGCTGCGGCATACCCGAAGCAAGCCGCGGTGCCCGACGTCGGCCGGCAACTCGGCGCGGTCGCTCGCCGGGTGCGGGAAAGCCAAGGCCTGACCTTGACGGATGTGGCCGCGCCGGCCGGAATCAGCGCCGGCATGTTGAGCCGCCTCGAGACCGGTCATGTGACGCCGAGTCTGGAGACCCTGGTCGCCCTGGCGGACGCGCTCGGCGTGAAACCGGCGCTGCTTTTGCAGGGCGTCGGCGGCGCGGAGGAGGGCGCTCAGCGGGTGCCCGCGGGGCAAGGGCTCGAAGTGGTGCGGCGCGGTACCCGCCGCGGCCATACTTATCATCTGCTGGCCGCGCAACGCGGGCCGAAGAAATCCTTCGAACCGTTCCTCGTGACCCTCACCGACAAGAGCGAGGTGTTCCCGGGCTTTCAGCATCCCGGTATTGAATTCATCTATGTGCTGGCGGGGTCGCTGACCTACCGGCACGGCAGCCACCGCTACCCGCTCGGACCCGGCGACTCGCTCAGTTTTCGCGGCGAGGTGCCGCACGGCCCGGAAACACTGGGCAAGGTGCCGATCCGGATGCTGTCGATCATCATCTACGACGAAGAGNCCTAAGGGGCGCTTGAGGCGCCGAACGCCGGAAAGCGCGCCATGGCCTCCAAATCCCCGAGTTCCTGATCGTTGCGCACGTATTGCCGGCTGGCATCGCGCATCGGCTGGAAGTCCCAGGGCGTTGGGCGCCCGGTGCGCAGCGCGTCGTAGACGAAGTGCCGGCGCCGCTGGCTCGCGATCACTTCCGCATGCAGGGCTTGAAGATCCCAGCGCTGTGCGACTTCGGCGCGTAATTCGCGCACGCGCGCCGCAATGGGCGGCGACTGCGCGAGATTCCGCAGCTCGTCCGGGTCCTCGATCAAGTCGTAGAGCTGGTCGGGATCGGCGGGCGAATGCACGAACTTGTAGCGCCCGCGCCTGATCATCACCAGCGGCGCGATCGCGCCCTCGGCCAGATACTCGCCGATGACCTCATCGCTCCCGGCGGCGCCGGCGAGCTGCGCGGCGAGGCTGCGGCCGTCGAGCGGCGTCGGGTAGTCGACGATCGACCCGCCCGCGAGTTCGCACAAGGTGGGGGCAATATCGACGAGGGAAGCGGACTCGGCCACGCGGCGCGCCGCAAAGCGGCGCGGCGCGTGCACGATGAGCGGTATCCGGGCCGCCGGCTCGAAGAAACTCATTTTGTACCACAGCCCGCGCTCGCCCAGCATGTCGCCGTGATCGGCGAGCAGCACGACGATGGTATCGTCGGCGAAGCGCGCATCGGCAAGCGCGGCGAGCAGCACGCCGATCTGGTCGTCGACGTATGAAACGGCGCCATAGTAGGCGCGGCGCGCGGCAAGCACNTGCGCCTCATTCACGGGCTGGGCGTCGAGCCCGCAGACGCGGCGCAATCGCAGCGAGTGCGGGTCCGGCTGAATGGCCGGCGCGGTCACGCGCGGCATATCGATGTCGACGCCGGCATAGCGATCCCAATAGCGCTGCGCAATCGTGTAAGGGTCGTGCGGATGCGTCATCGAGGNGACCATGCAGAACGGGCGCCGATCCTTGCTGCGCGCCAGGTCGAAGATCTTGCGGCGCGCTTGGAAAATGACTTCGTCGTCGAAATCGATCTGGTTGGTGCGGGCGCAGGGCCCCGCCTGCGTCACGGAGTCCATGCTGTGATACCAGTTCGGGCGCTCCTCGGGGCGAGCCCAGTCCGGCGTCCAGCCGAAGTCGGCCGGGTAGATGTCGGTGGTCAGGCGCTCTTCAAAACCATGCAATTGATCGGGGCCACAGAAATGCATCTTGCCGCTCAGCACCGTCTGGTATCCGGTGCGCCGCAAATAATGCGCGAAAGTGGGCACCTGCGCCGGAAACTCTGCGGCGTTGTCGTAGGCGCCGATGGCCGAAACCTGGCGTCCGGCGAGAAAGGAAAAGCGCGAGGGCGCGCACAGCGGGCTGTTGCAATAGAATGAATCGAACACCACGCCGGCAGCAGCCAGGGCGTCGATGTGCGGGGTCTTGGCGACGCGGTTTCCATAGGCGGGGAGCGCCCTCGCCGTGAGCTGATCGGCCATGAGAATCAGGAAATTGGGTCGGTTCGACAAGGCATCACCGATGCGCGGCGGTTTCCTGCGCCCGGTACGCGATCCAGCTTTGTTCGATCAGGTACGCATGAATGTTGTCGACGTCCTTTTCGCTCAAGATGTCGTCGAACCGNTCCATGCCCGCCGGCGCCAATGCACCGCGCAACACGATGTCCTTGAAGGCCGCGTGCAGCCCCGCATTCAGGCGGCGCAGATCGGGGGTGGTGGAGAGGCCGAGCGCGTGGCAACGCGAGCACTCTTCGATGAATTTGATTTCGCCGGCGTTGATGGCGGCGGCCGTGGCGGTCTGTGCGGGGGGCTTCGCGAACGGTTCGCTCAGGCGTGCGGGCGGAGTGGGCACTTCGCCGCCGCCCAACTTGAAGGCGATGATGCGGTTGGTGTTTTCATAGGTCACCGCGGCGCTGCTCGGGGGAATGGGCCCCTCGGCGATGGCGGTGCCGCCATACCCCGCCTGAACGGCGACATACTGTTCGCCGTTGACCACGTAGGTTGCGGGGGCCGCCATGATGTGGCTGCCGGTCTTGATCACCTTCAATACCTTTCCGGTGTCGGCGGCGTAGGCCCACAGTCCGCCGCTGCCTCGGCCTTGGAACACGAGGTTCCCCGCGGTCGACATCACGCCTCCGTCGTAGCCGCGAATACCGCTCGAGGTCTCGTGCTCCCACACGGTTTTCTCTGCAATCGGGTCCCAGGCGCGAATGAGTTCGCGCACCGGTTTGACCTTGCGAGCCGCCTTGATGTCCTTCAGGTCCGGCAGGGGTCCGTACAGCCGCTTCAAATCCCCCGCATCGTAGGTGTCGTCGGGAAAAATGCCGTTGACGGTATAGAACCCGTCGATGAANTTCACTTGGCCGCCGTTGTGNAGCATGTCGACCCAGACGCTGGGGACATCGAGCACCGGAATGTAGACCAGATGNGTCTGCGGGNTGAAAGACATCGGATTCCAGGTGTGTCCCCCGGCCCATGAGGGATACATGGTCTTGGGCGAGACATACCAATCGGATTGGTCGGTCGGGACCGGCCGTCCGGTCTTCATGTCGACCCCGCTGGCCCAATTGATGTAGGTATAGTTTTTCGCCGAAAGAAGCTTCCCGGTCTTGCGATCGAGAATATAAAAGAATCCGTTTTTCGACGCCTGCATGAGCACTTGTTGCGGGATGCCGTCGATAGCGAGGTCCGCGAAAATCATCTTTTGATTCGAATCGAAATCCCAGTGATCGTGCGGCGTCACTTGGTAGTACCAGGCGAGGCGCCCGGTATCGGCATGCAGAGCGATGATCGAGGCGGTGTAGAGGCTGTCGAGTTTGGCGGGTCCGAGTTGCCGCAAATCGTAAGGCGCCGCATTGGCGGTGCCGAAATACACGAAGTTCAGCGCGCGGTCGTAGGCCATGCCGTCCCAGACCGTGCCGCCGCCCTGGTACTTCGGGTCGCGGTGCGCATCCCAGGTTTTCGCGGCCGCTTCGAGCTCAGGATTCTCGAACGGCTGCCCGGGGGCCGGCGGCACCGTGTAGAACCGCCATTTGAAGGCGCCGGTCTGTAAATCATAGGCGGCGACATAGCCGCGCACGCCGCCGCGCCCCATGTCCGAACCGCTGTTGCCGATGACGACGACGTCGCCGGCGATCTGCGGCGCGCCGGTGCTGGAGTAAGGCAGCTTGTGGTTGGTGATGGTGTCGACCGCCCAGAGCTTTTCGCCGGTTGCGGCGTTCAAGGCATGCAGACGCCCGTCGACCGACGCGACGTACACCTTGCCCTGCCAGACCGCCACGCCGCGGTTGACGAGGTCGCAGCACGGATTTCTCGCGGCCGCATTGTCCGCCTTGGGATCGTAGCGCCACAATTCACGCCCCGTCGCCGCATCGACCGCGTATACGAAACCCCAGGTGCCCGAGGTGTACAGTACGCCGTCGATGACGACCGGGGTCGCCTCCTGGCCGCGTTGCGGGGCTCCGAGGTCGTAGCCCCAGGCGAAGCCCAAGTCCTTGACGTTATTGGCGTCGATCTTCTTCAGGGGCGAGAAATAAGTGCCGTCTTTATCGCGCCCGCCGGTGAACCAGTTCTGCGGTTCGGAGTCCGCCGCCTGCAGACGCGCCGCATCCACCGCGCCCGGCGCGCTCGCTGCGGCGCCGGAGGCGAGCGCCGCCAGCGGCGCAATCAAGGCGGCGCATCGGAAAATGCGGCGGGTGATGCCGTTCATGGCGCGGGCGGGGGAATGCAATGGCAACGGCGCTCTCCTCAAGGACGATCGAAAGCTTAGCGAACATCCGCCGTGAACGGTACCGCGCGTCATCGCCGTCATTGCGCAATACGCAAATTAGTTGATCCACAGTTAAAGTTCATGCTTATATTCGCACATGGCGCCAGTGCTGTTAATCGTTATTCGATCGGCCTAAATCCGCTAAAACCCCCATGCCCTATCGGTTAATCCGTTTCGGTCTATCGCGCAAGCATCCGGAGCCGCGGATGTTCACCCGGCATGGCTCGCTCAAGCCCGGCTACGACGTGGTGATCATCGGCGGCGGCGGACACGGCTTGGCGGCCGCCTATTACCTGGCGCGGGATCACGGCATCCGCAACGTCGCGGTGCTCGAAAAGGGCTACATCGGCGGCGGCAATACCGGCCGCAACACCACGATCATCCGCTCGAACTATTTGACCCCGGAAGGCGTCAAGTTCTACGACCAAAGCGTACGCCTCTGGCAGGATCTGGCCGAAGACTTCGACTTGAACCTGTTTTATTCGACGCGGGGCCATTTCACCCTGGCGCACACCGATTCGGCGATGCGCACCATGCGTTGGCGCGCGGAGGTCAACAAGCATTACGGCGTGAGCTCCGAGGCGGTGGACGCCGCGTTCGTGAAGCGCGCGATTCCCTCGATCGACATGAGTTGCGGCGGGCATGCGCCCATCCTGGGCGCCTTGTTCCACGAACCGGGAGCGATCGCGCGCCACGATGCCGTCGCCTGGGGCTACGGCCGCGGCGCCGACCGCCGCGGCGTGGAGATTCACCAACAAACCGAAGTGACCGGGATCCGCGTGGCGGGGGGGCGCGTGGTCGGCGTCGACACCAGCCGCGGATCGATCGCCACCTCGCGGGTGTTGTGCGCGGTCGCGGGATTCACCCCGCGAGTGCTCGACATGGTGGATTTGCACACGCCGATTTACGTGCACCCGCTGCAAGCGATGGTTTCCGAGCCGGTCAAGCCGTGGCTCGATCCGATCATCGTATCCGGTTCGCTGCATGTCTACGTGTCGCAAACGGCGCGCGGCGAACTCGTGATGGGTGCATCGCTCGACCCTTACGAGCTGCATCACACACGCTCGACGCTCGATTTCGTGGAGTCCTTGAGCGCCCACATGCTCGATATGTTTCCGTTCTTGAGCGAGGTCAAGGTCAATCGCCAGTGGGCCGGTCTTGCCGACATGACGCCGGACTTCGCCCCCATCATGGGCACGACGCCGGTGGAGGGTTTCTTTCTGGATGCGGGCTGGGGAACCTGGGGATTCAAGGCCACCCCGGTGTGCGGCAAGACCATGAGCCACACCGTCGCCACCGGGCGCAACCATGCGCTGATCGAAGGTTTTTCGATGGAGCGCTTCGCGCGCTATCGCATGACGGGCGAAAAGGGCGCCGCCTCGGTGGGCCACTGATGAAAATCATGGTTTGTCCCTTGAACGGGCCGCGCCCGGTATCCGAATTCGCGTACGGCGGGGAGGTGCGCAACAGTCCCGATGCGGATGCCTGCAGCGATGCCGAGTGGAGCGCCTACGTATTCAACCGGTCGGGCTCGCCGGGCGTCAAACACGAATGGTGGTGTCACATCGCCTCGGGCTTTTGGTTCATCGCGCTGCGCGACACGGCGCGCGATACGGTGATCGCGACCTACCGCGTGGAGGCGGCGCGTAATCTGCTCGAGCCGCCGGGACGCGCGCCGTGATGTACCGGCTGGAGCCGCACCCGCAGGAATGGATCGATCGCGCGACGGTGATCAATTTCACTTTCGAGGGCAGGCCCTACCAAGGCTTTGGCGGCGATACCATTTCCTCGGCACTCGCCGCCGCCGCGGTGCCGTACCTCGGCCGCAGCTTCAAGTACCACCGGCCGCGCAGCATCTTGTCGTTTGCGAATCACGACAGCAACACGCTGTTTCAAGTCGATGGGGTGCCCAATGTGCGCGGCGACGTGACGTTGCTGCGCGAGGGCATGCGGGTTGCGGCGATCAATACCTTCGGCGGTCTCGAGGCCGACAAGGCGCGCATTTTGGATCGCTTCGCGCGTTGGTTGCCGGTGGGGTTCTATTACAAGGCGTTCCATTCGAAGCGCATGTTTCCCCGCTGGGAGCGCGTGTTCCGCGCCGTCACCGGGTTGGGCGCGGTGGATCTCGAGGCCGAGCGCCGCCTGACGCCGAAGCGCTATGGATTTTGCGACGTGTTGGTGATCGGCGGCGGACCGAGCGGCCTCGCAGCCGCGCTCGAAGCGGCCGCCGCGGGCGCGCGCGTCGGATTGGTCGATGAAGCGTTTCGCCTGGGCGGCTCCGGCGCCGGCGGCGGCGGATACGAGTCGGTGCGCGCACTGACCGACGCCGTCAGCCAGTCGCCGCGCATCACCGTGTTTGGGGCGACGGTGGCGGCCGGTTACTACGCCGATCACTGGGTGGCGCTGGCGGAGCCGCAGCGCATGACCAAAATGCGCGCGAAGGCCGTGGTGTTCGCCACCGGCGTCATCGAGCAACCCGCGGTGTTCCGCAACAACGACTTGCCGGGCGTGCTCCTGGCGTCCGGCGCGTGGCGTCTGCTGCAGCGTTACCGGGTCGCCCCCGGACGGCGCGTGGTCATGGTGGCCGCGAATTTGGAAGCGTATTCGATCTGCCTGGATTTGCACGCCCAGGGTGTGCCGATCGCCGCCATCGTCGAGTTGCGTGCCGCACCCGAGGACAGCGAGGCCGCGCGGGCATGTGCCGCGGCCGGCATGACNATCATCGCGGGCTCGGTGCCGTACGAAGCCATCGCGGGCGCCGACGGCGCGGTGGTGGCGCTCGCGATCGCGCGGCTCGATGCCTCGGGCGGCCTCGGATCGGCGCAGCCGCGGCGCATCGACTGCGACGCCGTCTTGATGAGCGTCGGCTGGGCGGCGGCCACCCAGCTCTACCTGCAGGCGGGCGGCACCACGCGATTCTCGGAGGAGCTGCAGCAATTCGTCCCCGAGGACCTGCCGCCGGGAATTTTCGCGGCGGGTCGTATGAATGGTGTCTACGATTTCGAGCCGCGTGTGGCCGACGGCAAGCGGGCCGGATCCCAGGCGGCGGCCCACGCCGGTTTCGGGGTGCCCTCGAACGCAGCCATCGACCAATGCCACGCGGGCACCCGCTGCCCGTCGCACCGCTTTCCGATCATCGATCATCCTCTCGCCAAGAACTTCGTCGATTTCGACGAGGATCTGCAGGTCAAGGACCTGGAAAACGCGGCGCAGGAAGGGTTCGATTCGAGCGAATTGCTCAAGCGCTACAGCACGGTCGGCATGGGCCCGTCGCAGGGCAAGCATTCGAACATGAACGCGCTGCGCATCCTCGCCCGCGTGCGCGGCTCGAGTATCGAGCAGCTGGGCTTGACCACTTCGCGGCCGATGTACCATCCGGTCCCCTTGAAGCTGCTCGCCGGCCGCAGCTTCAATATCGAGCGGCGCACGCCGCTCGACGGCGAGCATGGCGCGCTCGGTGCGGTGTGGATGCCGGCGGGAAACTGGCGGCGCCCCGAATATTATTCGGTGAGCGGCGAAACACGCGCCGAGAGCATCGACGCCGAGGTGCGGGCGGTGCGCTCGAGCGTGGGACTCATCGATGTCGGCACCTTGGGCAAGATCGAGATTTATGGGCCGCAGGCCGGAGTGTTCCTGGATCGGGTGTATGCGGGCAAGTATTCCGACATGAAGGCTGGCACCACGCGCTACGGACTGATGTTGGACGAGGCGGGCGTCATCATCGACGACGGCGTCATCGCGAGATTGACGGCCGAGGCGTTCTATTTCACCACCACGACGGGCGGCTCCGCGACGGTATTTCGCGAACTGCTGCGGCTCAACGCCTTGTGGGGGCTCGATTGCGCCTTGGTGAACGTGACCGGACATCGCGCCGCATTCAATTTTGCCGGACCGCAGTGCCGCGGGATTCTTCAGAGCCTGACCGATGCCGATTTGAGCGAGAGTGCGTTTCCATTCCTGGGCGTGCGAATCGCCCGGGTGGCCGGCGTCGAGGCGCGCCTCATGCGGGTCGGCTTCGTGGGCGAGTTGGGCTATGAAATCCATGTTCCCGCGAGCGGGGCAACCGCGGTGTGGCGGGCTCTGTACCAGGCCGGGCGGCCGCAAGGCCTGCGGCCGTTCGGCGTCGAAGCGCAACGGGTGTTGCGCCTGGAGAAGGGTCATTTCATCGTCGGCCAAGACACCGACGGCCTGACCGATCCGTTCGAGGCCAATGCCCGCTGGGCGGTGAACCTGAACAAGCCGTTCTTCGTCGGCCAGCGCAGCTTGAAGATCCTGGCAAAGCGCGGCCCTCGGCAGAAGCTCGTCGGCATCGAAATCCTGGACTCGACGCGTTTGCCGAAAGAGAGCCATCTCGTGATCGAGAAGGGAGACATCGCGGGACGCGTCACCAGCGTGGTGCATTCACGGATCTTGAACAAGACGATCGGGCTCGCCATGTTGGCGCCGCAGTTGGCGGAGGCCGGCGGCGAGATCCGGATTCGCGCCGACCGCGGCGAAATGCTCGCGGCGCGCGTCGCAGCCACGCCGTTCTATGATCCGCAAAACCTGCGCCAGCGGGCCGGACTTTAAGCGCATGACCCCCTTGGTATTCGAAATAGTCGACAAGCGCGTTCGCTTAGGGCTAAAGGGGCCGCGCGCCGCGGACTGGTTGGCGGCGCAAGGTATCGTCTTGCCGATGGCGCCCAACAGCTGGACCCGCGCGCCGTCCGCGGGCGGCGCGGAGGGCTTGCTGGTGGCGCGGCTCGGCAGCGCCGAGTTCTTTCTCGAGGATGCGGCCGGGAGTGGGCTCGAGGGCACGGCATCGGCATTGGCGGCGGATCCGCCCGGCGTCTATCCCGTATTGCGCGAGGACCGGACCTTCCACTTGAGCGGGACGGGCATGCACGAGGTGCTCGCACAGGTGTGCAACGTTAACTTCGAAGGGCTGGCGTTGGATTCGCATCCGCTGATCATGACGCTCATGATCGGCGTCGCGGTGCTGGTGGTGCCGCAGGTGATGCATGAGGGGCCCTACCCTAAGCGGCGGTATCGGATTTGGTGCGACCCCAGTTTCGGTCCTTCCTTGAGTGAAACCCTGGGGGCGGTGGTCGTTGAAAGCGGCGGGATAATAAGAGAAGTACCGGCATGAATCGGGAAAAGGCTCAAAAGTTTTTCGACGAACACAAGATCCGCTATGTGCTGGCGCAGTTCGTCGACATCCACGGTGCCGCCAAGGCGATGGCGGGTGTTCCGCTGGCCGGCACTTCGTGGATTCCGGGACAATAGATCGGCCGCCATGCTCGAGTGACCGGCTCATGCCCCTGATTCAGAGCATCGAAGATCTGCGCAAGGTGGCCCGGCGGCGCATCCCGCGGGCCATCTTCGATTATGCCGACGGCGGCTCGTACCAAGAGCGCACGTTGCGAGCCAACGCGGCGGACCTCGACGCCCTGACCTTCCGNCAGCGCGTCATGGTGGATGTATCCTCGACCTCGCTCGNGACCACGGTGCTCGGCACCGAGATCGCCATGCCGCTCGCCNTCGCGCCGACCGGGCTCGCCGGGCTGTTCCACGCCGATGGGGAAATCCTGGGCGCGCGGGCCGCCGCGGCGTTCGGCATCCCGTTCTGTCTCAGTACCATGTCGATTTGCTCGATCGAGGACGTGCGCGCGGCCACCAACCGGCCCTTCTGGTTTCAGCAATATCTGATGCGCGATCGCGGATTCAATCAGGCGCTCATCGAGCGGGCGATCGCGGCGCAATGTTCGGCGTTGATGCTCACGCTGGATTTGCCGTTGCTCGGGGAGCGTTGGCGCGATGCGCGCAACGGCCTGTCCATCCCGCCGCGCCTGTCGCTGCGCAATGCCTGGGACGTCGCGTCCAAACCCGCTTGGGCCATGAAGGTGTTGTTCGGCAAACGCCGCACTTTCGGCAATCTGGTCGGGCACATCAAGGGCGCCACCGGGGTCCTGAACCTCGCCGAGTGGACGCATTCGCAGTTCGATGCGTCGGCGACTTGGCGCGACGTCGAATGGGTGAGAAGCCGCTGGCCCGGCCGGCTCATTCTCAAAGGCGTGTTGGATGCCGAAGATGCCCGGCTGGCGCTTGCCGCAGGCGCCGATGCCGTGGTCGTATCAAATCACGGCGGCCGCCAGCTCGACGGCGCGCCTTCCACGATCTCGGTGTTGCCGCAAGTCGTGGCGGCGATCGACGGGCGCTGCGAAGTGCTGTTCGACGGCGGCATCCGCTCGGGTCAGGACATCGCCAAAGCGCTCGCCCTGGGAGCCCGCGCCGGCTTGATCGGCAAATCGTTTTTGTTCGCGCTCGCGGCGGCCGGCGAAGCGGGCGTCACCCAGGCCCTCACCATCATGCGCAACGAATTGCGCGTGACTTTGGCGCTGACCGGCACCCCGAGTGCGGCGGCCGCGGGGCCGCACATGCTAAGGGACCGAAGCGGCTAAGAGACCGAAGCCAACCCGCCCGGCGTCACAGCAGCATGAGGACGGCGCCCGCCGCGATCAAGCACGTTCCAAGTCCGATTTTCCACGTGAGCCGCTCGCCGAGAAAGGCGATGGCGAAAAACACGGCGAACACCACGCTCAGCTTGTCGATCGGCGCGACTCGGGAAGCGGGACCCAATTGCAGCGCGCGGTAGTAGCAAAGCCAGGAGAATCCGGTCGCGACGCCGGATAGAATCAAGAACAGAACGCCCTTCGGCGACAAGGCGTCCGGCCGCTGCCACTCGTTTCGTGCCCACAGGATGAGGGCGGCGACGATCAAAATGATGATCGTGCGTAAAAACGTCGCGAGGTCGGAGTTGATTTCGGACACCGCGACCTTGCCGAAGATCGCGGTGAGCGCGGCAAACAAGGCGGATCCGAGCGCATAGGCGCGCCAGTCCGGGCTCATGCCGTCGGCAGCCGCCGCGGTTTGCCGCGCGCAAAGGCCGCGTCGATACGCGCGATTTCCACATCGCTGAGTTTCAGCGAGCCGGCGCCGGCGTTCTCCCGCACGTGCTCGAGCTTGGATGCCTTGGGAATCACGAAGGCATTCGGATGGCGCAACAAAAAAGCCAGGGCGACTTGCCGGGCGGTGGCGTGATGTGCCGAGGCGATGCCGTTAAGGACGCGCCCGTGCTTCGTGCCGGGGTCGAACGCGCGCGCAGAATCGCCGAAGGGCGTGTACGCGACCACGGCCGTTCCGTGCTCGAGGCACCATGGCAGCACCGTGTGTTCGATCGCGCGCTCCTGCAGGTGGTACAGCACTTGATTGCACGCCGGGTGCCCAACGCCGGCGATCGCCGCGACCTCATCGAGATCGGCGGCGTCGAAATTGCTCACGCCCCAGGAGAGTATCGCGCCCTTGCGCAGCAACTCATCGAATCCGGCGATGGTTTCCTCGAGCCGATAAGGGCCGCGCCAATGCAGCAAATAACAGTCGAGCCGATCGGTTCCGAGGTGCTTGAGGGATTTTTCGCAGGCCGCGATCGTGCCCTGCCTCGAGGCATTGGTCGGCAGCACCTTGGACACCAGGAACACCTCGTCGCGCCGCCCGGCGATGGCTGCGCCGATGATTTTCTCGGCGGCGCCGGAGCCGTACATTTCCGCGGTGTCGATGTGCGTCATGCCGAGATCGAGACCGCAACGCAGCGCCGCGATCGCATCGTCGACGCGGCTTTCCTCGGAGCGCCACGAACCCTGGCCTACCGCGGCAACCTCGCGGCCGGTAGAGCCGAAGGCGCGCTTAAGGGGTCCGACCGCTCCCGCGCGATTCAACACGGCGGCTCCCGTGCCAGGCGTCGCGTCATGCGCAGTGCCGCCTCGCGTCCCTGGTAGTAACCCGGCACGACGTCGAGCGCCATGAATCCGAGGGCCTGGTAGAAGATCCGCGCTTCGTCATTGTGCGTCCGCAATTCCAAATTGATGCGAAACACGCCGGCTTCGATGGCGGTTAAGGTGAGCCAGTCCATCAGCCGGCGGCCGAGTCCTTGGCGGCGGTGCCCGGTCGCTACCGCCAGCAGATTCAGATGCGCCACCTCGTCCCCGAAATGCATGATGCCGAAGGCGGCGATCCGCCGCTCGCGCCGCGCGACGACGACCGAGGATTCCTTGCCGGCGATGAAGCGCTGCACGCGCGCCGGCGTCCACGACCAGCCGAGGCCCCGCTCGATCAAATCGCGCGACATTTCCGCGATTTCGCGCGAATCGGCCGGACGCGCGAGGCCCAGTGTGGCGAGTTGCGGCATATTCAATTGCGCATCATGGTCGTTCGATCGCGCTCAGCGGCTACGGTATCGGTCCGTCGCCAGCACCAGTTCGTTGATATTGCCCGCCTCGAACGCCGAATGCCCGGCATCCGGCACCATGCGCAACGTCGCCTCGGGCCACGCACGNTGCAGATCCCACGCGCTGGTCGCCGGACAGACGACGTCGTACCGCCCCTGCACAATGGTTGCCGGAATGTGGCGGATGCGCTGCACGTCGTCGAGCAATTGCGTTTCGCTGCGCAGAAAACCTCGATTCACGAAGTAATGACATTCTATGCGCGCCACGGCGAGCGCGAACTGGTCTTCGCCCCACTTGCGGATGTTGTCGGGATTGCTATACAGGAAGCTGGTGGATGCCTCCCACACCGACCAGGCCCGCGCTGCCGCCAGGGCCACCCGCTGGTCGCTTCCGGTAAGGCGCTGATGGTAGGCGCGCAAGAAATCGTCGCGTTCGTCGGGCGGGATCGCATCGCGGTACGCCTCCCAACAATCCGGAAAAATTNCCGAGGCCCCATGCTGGTACATCCAGCGGATTTCCGCGTAGCGCAACAGAAAGATGCCGCGCAACACGATTTCACTGACGCGCTCCGGGTGGGCCTCGGCGTAGGCGAGTGCCAGGGTGCTGCCCCAGGATCCGCCGAATATCAGCCACCGTTCGATGCCGAGATGCTTACGCAGCCGCTCGAGATCGGCCACCAGGTGCCAGGTGGTGTTTTCGATCAGACTGGCGCTCGGACGGCTGCGGCCGCAGCCGCGCTGATCGAACACCACGATGCGATAATGATGCGGATCGAAGAACTGCCGCGCGCGCTTGTCGGAACCGGCACCGGGACCGCCGTGCAGGAACACCGCGGGCTTGCCGGCGGGATTGCCGCATTCCTCGTAATAAATCTCGTGGATCTCGGAAACGCGCAGATAACCGNTCCGGAACGGTTCGATGGCAGGGTACAGTTCACGGCGTACCACGGTCTGCGAGATCCTCGCGGAGGTGCGCGGTGCCACCGAGCGCGCCGCCGATTTTGCCGTGCTGCGTTTAGCCGCCGATGAGCGCTTGGCGGCGGGGCTGCGATTCGAGGTCGCCCGATCCTTGGGCTTGGCGGAGCGTGCCGCGGTGCGTCGGGCGCGCGTCGCCGCGGGCCGCGCGCTTTGTTTCTTCTTCATGACCTATTCCTCTGTTTCTATTTTATGCGCGCTGGAGCATGGGCCCCAGCGGTTTTCCGCCCAGCAAATGCAAGTGCAGGTGATATACCTCTTGACCGCTATCGGGATTGCAATTCATGACGAGGCGATAGCCGCTCTTGGCGATTCCCTGTTTGCGCGCGAGATCGCGCGCGACGATGACCATGTGNCCGATCAGCGCCGCATCGTCATCCTCTATATCATCCGTTGTCGGGATGGGTTTATGCGGCACAATCAATATGTGTACCGGGGCAGCCGGGCGAATGTCCAGAAACGCAATCACCTGCGAATCGCGGAAGANCACGGTTGCGGGTAACTCTCCCGTTATAATCTTTTCAAAAAGCGTAGGCATTTCATACGCCTCCGACGGTTCCGGGGGCCATAAGATTAGCAGGGGAACCTGAACGCCGCTTCGGGTTCCGGCAGCAGCCATGATCTGCTGCGTTGCATCAATTTCCCGCGGAGGGAGGCGCTGCCCTGTGGCAGCTAATAAATAGTAATAGGAACGATTCTCATATAGCATTGGATTCATGGCAGTGAAACCCGAAATGACCCAGGGCACCAAGGCGCCGGCCGGCATGAAGCTTGCCGATCTCGCCACCGGCGCGCGGGCGCGCGTCGTCTCGGTATCGGCTGCCGACGGAGCGGCCCCCGACATGGGAAGACGCCTGGCGGAACTCGGTTTCCTGCCCGGGGAAGCGGTGCGAATCGTTGCCCGCGGCCTGGTGGCGCGCGAACCAATTGCGGTGCGCATCGGCACCGGCACCTTTGCGTTGCGCTTATTCGAAGCGGCCTGTATTCGCGTGTGTCCGGAGCCGTCGTCGCTCGGTTAGATTTTATGAAGGCTCTGCCTGGAGTGCACCCCAGCCCCTTGGTCGCATTGGTCGGCAACCCCAATTGCGGCAAGACGGCTCTGTTCAATGTTTTGACCGGCAGCCGGCAAAAGGTCGCGAACTATGCCGGCGTCACCATCGAACGCAAGGAAGGCTCGCTGCTGACGCCCTCCGGGCGGCGCGTCCGCATCCTCGATCTGCCGGGCGCCTATAGTCTCGATCCGTTGACGCCCGATGAGGAGATCACCGCCGATGTATTGCTCGGGCGGCGCACCGGCGAGACCGCGCCCGATTTCGTGGTATGCGTGACGGATGCGACCAATCTTCGCCAGAATCTGCGGCTGGTGCTTTCCCTCAAGCGGTTGGGCCTGCCGATGGTCGTCGCATTGAACATGACCGACATCGCACGCCGCAAAGGCATCATCATCGATGCTCCGCGCCTGGCAGCCGAACTCGGTGCGCCGGTGGTCGAGACCATCGGCGTCAAGGCGTCCGGAGCCGGCGCCTTGATCAAGGTTCTGGATTCGCTGAAAATTCCGGCTCACCCGCCGCCAACGGCGCCGTGGCGCACTCCCGAGCCCGTCGATATCGAACGCGATCAGGCCGAAGTGCGCAGAATCTTGAGTGCCGTCGGCGCCGACCGGCTCGACGGCATCACCTTCAGCGACAAGGTGGACGCGGTGTGCTGCATCCGGTGTTGGGGCCGCTGATACTCGCCTCGATCCTGTTCCTGGTGTTTCAAGCCGTGTTCGCGTGGGCACAGGTGCCGATGGATGCGATCAAATTCGGCGTCGGCGCATTCGGCGGCTGGTTGGATCAATCCCTTCCGGCGAGCCTTTTCAAGGATTTGCTGGTCAACGGCGTACTGGCGGGCGTCGGCAGCGTGCTGGTGTTCCTGCCGCAGATCCTCATTCTGTTCTTCTTCATATTGATGCTCGAGGACTTGGGATATTTGCCGCGCGCTGCATTNTTGCTGGACCGGCTGATGGGCAGCGTTGGATTGTCGGGGCGCGCCTTCATTCCGTTGCTGTCGAGCTTCGCCTGCGCGATTCCGGGCATCATGGCGACGCGCACCATTCAAAATCCGCGCGATCGGTTGGCGACCATCATGATCGCGCCGTTGATGACCTGCTCGGCGCGCCTGCCGGTGTACGCATTGATCATCGGCGCCTTCATTCCNCGGCGCGCCGTTTGGGGCGGTTTTCAGCTGCAGGGTCTGGTGCTGTTCGCGCTCTACGTTGCCGGAGTCGCGAGTGCCATGGGCGTCGCCTATGNGCTCAAATGCTACGGCTCCGGCGCGCGTTTCCAGGCGCTGATGTTGGAGCTGCCCGCCTATCATTGGCCGAATCTGCGCAATCTCGTCATCGGCCTGTGGCAGCGCGTGGAAATTTTCCTGAGCCGTGTCGGCACGATCATCCTCGCCTTGATGGTGATCTTGTGGGCCTTGAGTTCCTTTCCCACCCCGCCGCCGGGCGCTTCCGGCCCGGCCATCCAGTACAGTGTGGCGGGGCACTTGGGCGCCTGGCTTGCGGTGCTGTTCGCGCCCATCGGGTTCAATTGGCAGATTTCGATCGCGCTGGTGCCGGGGCTCGCGGCCCGCGAGGTGGCGGTGAGCGCGCTCGGCACCGTATACGCCTTGTCCGCCACCGGCACGGATATGAGCGGAGCGCTGACGCCGTTGATCGCGCAGTCTTGGAGTTTGCCGACCGCGCTCTCGCTGCTTGCCTGGTATGTATTCGCGCCNCAATGTCTGGCGACTCTCGCCACGGTCAAGCGCGAAACGAATTCTTGGCGCTATCCGATNATGATGGCTGCCTACCTNTTCTCGATGGCCTATGTGGGATCATGGATCACGTATCGAACCGCGCTGGCTCTCGGCGGTTGACGGGCGCCTCAAGATCATGAACAAATTTCTGGATAATTCCTTGGTTGTGCTGGCGCTGCTGGCGAGCGGCTGGTATGCATTGTCATCGCTCGGTCCGAAGGGTCTGCGGACGCGCATGTGGGGGACGCTGGCGCGAAGCGCGGCGCGCGCTCCGTCGTTCCTGCGAATGGAAGCTCTTGCGCGCCGGCTCGATGCGGCCGCCGCCAAGGCCGGGGCGGGCTGCGGCCGTTGCGGCAGCTGCGCTTCCGATCAGCCGGCCGCCGAGGCGCCCACACCCGAGATTCGCGTACCGGTGGCGAAGATCGGCCGGCGCGGCTGAAGCGGCCCGCCTGCGGGCAC
>Ga0031654_10000048_pt1 | contig 22858 bp, 15 predicted proteins | sample FrelakmetCRP12CR_FD_55268 | JGI IMG/M metagenome (GOLD analysis project Ga0031654, IMG submission 55268) | Freshwater lake sediment microbial communities from the University of Notre Dame, USA, for methane emissions studies - CRP12 CR | ecosystem: Environmental > Aquatic > Freshwater > Lake >...
GTGCGGCGCGCAGTCAGCGGCTTGCCGTAGGCGGCGGGCCCAGCCGTGTGTGCAAGACGCGCCGCGAAAAACACCAATTCGGCTGCCTCATCGCGCGCATTGTCGGTACCGTGACCGAAGTGCGCCCGGGCGCGGCGCAGCGCNCGGGCGCAGCGATCGATGGCGGCGCCGACGGTTTCGGGCGCCGTATGGGATAATCGACGCATGGCATCTCGATCGAAAGTCCTGATTCTCGCGTTCGTCTGTTTCGCCGGCATCTTGGGTGTGGGCGCCGCACTCCTTTGGCGCCACCCACCGGCGGCGCCCACGTTGGAGATCGGAACCTACATCTCGCCGCGGCGCGCACTTGCCGATTTTAGCCTGATCGACCACCGAGGCCAGGCATTTGGGCCCAAGAATCTGCGAGGTCATTGGTCCATGCTGTTCTTCGGCTATGCGAACTGCCCGGAATTCTGTCCGACGACGCTCACCACCCTGGCGGCCATGATGAAGCGCCTGCGGGCGAGCGGCGCCGCGGTGCTGCCGCAGGTGATATTCATATCGGTGGACGCGCAACGCGACACGCCGCAGCAACTCGCCAAGTACGTGCCGTATTTCGATCCTGAATTCATCGGCGTCACCGCCGCCGACCAGCCGACCATCGAGGCGGTCGCACGCGAATTCGGCGTCGCCGTGATGATCGAGCCGAAGCAGGCGGACGGCAGCTACATGGTCGATCATTCCAGCACGATCTTGGTGTTGGACCCGAGCGGGAAGCTGGCCGCGATCCTGACGGGCCCATTCACGGTGGAGGCGCTGCAAGCGGATTTCCAGCGCATCGTGGCCGGCCCGAAATGAGCGAACCACGGCCCGCCGACCCGGCTTGCGCTGAGGCGGCGAGCGGCCGCGAGCGCGGCGCCGTACGCGGCCGGTTGTTCGTCATGCTGCAACTGGTCTTGCCGCAGCATCGGCTCTCCAGGTTGGTATACGCGGCAACCCGGGTACGGACTCCCTGGTTCAAAAATTTGCTCATTCGCATGTTTCTCAAGCTGTTCGACGTGGACATGACCGAGGCGATCGAAATCGATCCGTATCGCCATGGCAGTTTCAACGACTTTTTCACCCGGGCGTTGCGCCCGGACGCGCGGCCGATTGCCCCCGCCACGGCAGCCATCGCCAGCCCGGTCGACGGCATGGTGAGCGAATGCGGCAATATCGATCGGGATGAACTGCTGCAAGCGAAAGGACGGCGCTATACGCTCGCCGGACTGCTGGCCGATGAGCCGTGGGCACGGCGTTTCGAAGGCGGCTCGTTCGCCACGATCTACCTTGCCCCTTTCAACTATCACCGCATTCACATGCCGGTGCGTGGGCAGTTGCTCGATACGGTGTATGTGCCCGGCCGCTTGTTCAGCGTGAACGCAACCACCGCGCAGCACGTTGCGCGCCTCTATGCGCGCAACGAACGGGTGCTGACGCTGTTCGAAAGCGAGTTCGGGCAATTCGCGCTGGTGCTGGTGGGCGCGCTCAATGTCGGCAGCATGGCCACCGTCTGGGCCGGCGATATCACTCCGGCCGCCCGCCGCGTCGTGACCCACATTCCTTCGCCCACCGTGATGCTCGATAAAGGCGCCGAGGTCGGACGCTTCAACATGGGCTCAACGATCATCCTCCTGTTCGAAGCCAACCGGGCGCGCTGGCATCCGCTGCTGCGCGCCGGCTCCGTCGTGCAGTTCGGGCAAGCCATCGGCAGCGCCACGTGAGCGGCGAAAACGGCGCGGATTGGCGCCCTACGGCGACTATGACCGCCTTGCGGCGGCGCGCTGCCCTGTTGGCGCGCACTCGAGAATTCTTCGCCGCACGCGGTGTGCTCGAGGTCGAAACGCCCCTGTTGGGCGCGGCCGGCCCCAGCGATCCGCAGATCGAATCCTTGGTCACCGAAGTCACCGGCATGCGCGGCCGGCTCTTCTTGAGCACGTCGCCGGAATTTCACATGAAGCGCCTGTTGGCCGCCGGCAGCGGCGATATTTATCAGCTGTGCAAGGCGTTTCGCGACGCGGAGCGCGGCCGATGGCACAACCCCGAATTCACACTGCTCGAGTGGTATCGGGCCGGATTCGACGATGCCGCCATGATGGCGGAGGTCGAGCGCCTCGTCGCTGGGGTTTTGGCGCCGGAGCGCGAACTGCCGCCGGCGGAGCGCCTCACGTACGGCGAAGCGCTGCGCCGGCATGCCGGAATCGATGCCTACACCGCCAGCGAGCGCGATCTCATGGATGCAGCCACAGAGCGCGGCATCGTCTGCAAGGCGGGACTGGAGCGCGACACCATGCTCGATCTGTTGATGGGATTCGTGGTCGGGCCCCGCCTCGGGGTCGACCGCCCGTGTTTCGTGCACGACTATCCGGCCTCGCAAGCCTCGCTCGCACGCTTAAAATCGGGGCTGCCGCCGGTGGCGGCGCGATTCGAACTCTATTTGGACGGCATCGAGCTCGCCAATGGCTTCCACGAGTTGGCCGACTCCAGCGAGCAACGCGACCGATTCGCCCGGGATCTTGCAATTCGCCGCAAGCGGGGCCAGGCGCAGCCACCGGTGGATGAGCGCTTGCTGGCGGCCCTCGCCGCCGGGATACCCGACTGCTCGGGGGTCGCGCTGGGATTCGACCGGCTGGTCGCGATCGCGCTCAAAGCGACGAGCTTGTCGCAGGCCATGGCGTTTTCGATCGATAGCGCCTAGCCTTTGCCGCGCGATAAATACTCGCCGGTGCGGGTATCGATACGCAGGACTTCCCCCTCGTTGATGAACAGCGGCACCCGCACCATGGCGCCCGTCTCCAGTTTGGCGGGTTTGGACCCGCCCGTGGCGGTGTCGCCCCGCACGCCCGGATCGGTTTCGATCACTTTGAGCTCCATGTGCGCCGGCGGCGTCACTTGCAGCGGCACGCCGTTCCATAGCGTGATGATGCAAATCGTTCCGTCCTTCAGCCATTGCGCGTTGTCGCCGACCGCCTGCCTCGAGGCCGTGAGCTGCTCGAAAGTGTCGGGAACCATGAAATGAAAAAAATTGCCTTCGCTGTACAGATACTGCATCTCGGTATCCACGACGTCGGCGGCCTCGACGGTATCGCCCGACTTCCAAGTGCGTTCAATGGTNCGACCNGTCTTCAGGTTACGCACCCGGACACGNTTGAAAGCCTGACCCTTGCCCGGCTTGACCATCTCATTCTCGACGATCGTATANGGATCGCCGTCGATCAGGATTTTCANTCCGGATTTGAACTCGTTCGTGCTGTAGTTCGCCATCGCAGGCCTCGGTTTGAAGGGCGCGTATGATAGCCGCAACGCCCCGCCGAAGCCAATTCCAGCGAGAATCCTCGCCGACGCAAGACGCGGGTCCCAGAATCGCCAAAAACCTGGTGTTACACTTTGCACCCGTTTTGCGAGGAATATGACCAGTGGCTGAGCAGAGCGCCGTTCCAATGATCGTCATGTCGCGGTCGCAAGACCACGTTGAGGCAATCAACAGCACGTTGCGCAAGGCCGGCCATCCGGTGCACTGCACCTGGCTGCCGGACGCCCGCGATCTCGGGGACGCCCTGACGCAGCTCAATCCCGAGATGCTCATCGCGTTCATCGAGGAACTCGGCGTCGAACTGGCGGCGATCATGAAGGTGAGACAGCAGACCGCCCCGGAAATGCCGGTGCTGATCGTGCGAGAGAATGTCGATGAGGCCGCGATCGCGGAGGCCATGCGCCTGGGCGTGCAAGATGTGGTCACCCTCGCCAACCGCAGCCGCCTGCAGTCGGTTGCTGCGCGGGAGCTGCGAGCTTATCGGCTGGAACGGGCCCTATCGAATACGCTGTCGTCGGCGCGCGAATATCGGGAGCAGCTGCAAAATTTTCTCGAGGGTTCGGCTGACGCAATCACTCATGTGCAGGAAGGCATCATCGTGGACGCCAACCGCGCCTGGCTGGAGCTGTTCGGCTACTCCGGCGATGACGCCCTGAAGGGCATGCCCCTGATGGATTTGTTCGAACAGGAGACGCATCCCGCGCTCAAAGGCGCGCTGGTTGCCTGCCTGCAGGGCAAGTGGACGGATCATGGACTCAACGTGCGAGCCCTGCTTTCGGATGGCTCCACCCTGCCGCTGGTACTGACGCTGACCAGGGCCGACTACGAGGGTGAGCCGGCCACGCGCATCAGCATACCGGCAAGCGACAAACAGGACCACGATCTCGAGGTACAGCTCGCCGAAGCCATCAAGAACGATGCCTCGACGCGCTTTCTCCAGCAGCGCTACCTGATCGACGCGATCCGCGAGCGTTGCGCCCATGCCATGAAGGGAGGCGTCCGGCAATTCGCACACATAAAGCCCGACCGTTTCCTCGAGATCCAAAATACGATCGGGGTCCTCGCGAGCGAGGATTTCATGGCGCAGCTCGCGGAGCTGCTGCGCTCGCAGCTGACGGCGACCGACCTGTGCGGCAGATTCGGCGGCAACGGGATCTTGGTAATGCTCGAGCGCGGCACCGCGCGGGACGTGGAGACGTGGGCGGAAAATATCGTCAAGCGCGTCAACGACCATAATTTCGTGTTCGAGGTCAAGAACCTGACCGCAACCGTGACCGTCGGCTTGGGTCTACTGCCTCCCGGCAACCCCGACATCGATGCCGCCATCGGCGATGCGATCAATGCCACACGCCGTGGACGCGAACTCGGCGGCAATCAAATGTACGCGGTCGACAAGGCCGACACCGACACGCGCGTACAGGCTTACGACAAGATTTGGGTCAAACACATCAAGAGCGCCTTGATGGAGAACCGGTTCCGGCTGGTGCAGCAGCCGATCGCGAGCCTGCTCGGCGAGGACAAGGGCATGTTCGACGTGCTGGTGCGAATGCTGGACGAACAGGGCAACGAGGTGCTTCCTGCGGAGTTCATCGCCGCGGCGGAGCGCAACGATTTGATGAAGAACATCGACCGCTGGGTGATCGGCGCCTCGATGTCGTTTGCCGCCAACCGCAAGGCCTCGTGCATTTTCGTGCGCGTATCGAAGGATACGATACTGGATAAGAGCCTGATCGGCTGGCTCACCACCCAATTGAAATCGCTCAAGATCGAATCGAAGCGCCTGTGCATTCAGGTGACCGAGGAAGTCGCNATGCAGTACGTTCGGCAAACCAACGAACTGGCCGACAGCTTGCGCAAACTCGGCTTTCGTTTCGCGCTCGAGCATTTCGGCACCGGCCGTGATCCGTTGAAATTGCTCACCGGCATCGGCATGAACTTCATCAAGATCGACGGTTCCTTGATGCAGGGGCTCGCGACCAATCAGCTGCAGCAGCAGCGCGTGAAGGGGCTGGTCGAAGCCGCCAAACGCAAGGGCGTTGAGACCATTGCCGAACGAGTGGAAGACGCGAATACCATGGCGGTGCTCTGGCAGCTCGGCATCGAATTCATCCAGGGCTACTTCGTGAACACGCCCGAGGATGTCACCATGTCCGGCGAGCGTTAGCGCCTGGATCGGGAAGGCATTTTCCGGACCGCCGTAAATCTATTGCGCTACGCAGTCCCTGCTGCGCGCAAGCGCTGGGTGGCCCTCCATGGCCACCCGTGCGACGCATGCGTCGCACCCCTGGAGGCTGCGAGAAAAACCTCCTGTTTTTCACGCTCCGGAAAATGCCTTCCCGATCCAGCGTGTCATTGAGGAGACACCTCCAGCCGATCGACCTGTTTGTAAGCCCTGGAGAATCTCTGCCGGCGCTGCCCCTTCTTGTCCTGGAACTGTTTCAGCTCCTCGAATTTGAGCTTCATCGGCGCGCTGTTGCCGCTGTNCACGGTCAGGACCTCACCCGGTGCGACCACCGCCATCGCCGATAAATACTCGGCGCGGTCGGCCGACTTCTTGCCGGGAATCCCNTAGAGGTTTTGACCCTTGCCCGCGGTCATTTCTTCNATTTGCGCCACCGGCAGCGCCAGCGCTTCGCCGNGGTTGTTGACGAACACGGCCATCGCTTCCGGGTTCGTTATGGGCTGAGCTGGCAAAACACGTGCGCGCTCCGGCACCTTGAGCACCGATTTGCCCTTTTTGTTGCGGGCGTACAAATCGCGCAATCTCGCCGAAAAGCCGTAACCCGAATCGCTCGCCAGCAACCACAAATCGTCCGGTTCGCCGATGAGGACCGCGGCGAATGTGGCGCCGTCGGGAGGATCCACGGTGCCCGACAGCGGTTCGCCGTAGCCGCGCGCCGCCGGCAATTGATGCGCATCCAAGCCATAGGCTCTGCCGGTGGAATCGATGAACACCGCCTGCTGCAGATTGCGGCCCTTGGCCGCCGCTTGGAATTCATCGCCGCTCTTGTAGGCGAGCGCCCGCGCATCGATATCGTGTCCCTTGGCCGCGCGCACCCAGCCGAGGCGCGAAAGCACCACCGTGGTCGGCTCACTGGTCAGCAGTTCCGCTTCCGAAATGGCTTGCGCGGCCTCGCGCTCCACCAACCTGGTGCGGCGCTCATCGCCGTATTCTTCGGCGTCGCTCAGCAGTTCGTCTCGAACCAATTTCGTGAGCCTCGCCTTGCTCTTCAAAATTCGTTCGATCTCGTCGCGTTCGTCCGTCAATTCGCGCTGCTCAGCGCGAATCTTCATCTCTTCGAGCCGCGCCAGGTGGCGCAGCTTGGTCTCGAGTATCGCCTCGGCCTGGATCTCGGACAGCTTGAAGCGCTTGATCAGGACCGGTTTCGGCTGCTCCTCGGTCCGAACGATGCGAATCACCTCGTCGAGATTCAAATAGGCGATGGCGAGACCGTCGAGTATGTGCAGCCGCGAATTGACCTGTGCCAGCCGATGGTTGAGCCGGCGAACCACCGTCGCCTTGCGGAACTGCAGCCACTCCAAAAGCAATTCCTTCAGGCCCATCACCCGCGGCCGGCCGTCCACGCCGATGACGTTGAGGTTCACGCGATAATTGCGTTCAAGATCGGTCGTTGCGAACAGGTGCGCCATCAGCGCTTGTACGTCGACCCGGCTGGATTTCGGCACGATCACCAGGCGCGTGGGCTTCTCGTGATCGGATTCATCACGCAAATCCTCGACCATGGGCAGCTTTTTCTGCCGCATTTGGTTCGCGATCTGCTCCAATACCTTGCTGCCCGAGACTTGGAACGGCAGCGCCTCGATCACAATTTCACCGTCCTCGATAACGTAGGTCGCCCGCGCTTTGAAGCTGCCCGCGCCCGTCTCGTACATCTGCAACAGGTCCTCGCGAGGCGAGACGATTTCCGCGCCGGTCGGCAGATCCGGGCCTTTGACGTGCGCCATGACCTTGCGCGTGGACAGATCAGGGTCGTCGAGCAACGCCACGCAGGCCTTGACCACTTCGCGCAAATTATGCGGCGGAATATCCGTGGCCATGCCGACCGCGATCCCCGAGCCGCCGTTCAGCAGCAGGTTCGGCACGCGCGCCGGTAACAGCGTGGGCTCCTCGAGCGAGCCGTCGAAATTCGGCGCCCAATCCACCGTGCTCGAGCCCAATTCCTGCAGCAGCAGCGCCGCGTAGCGCGTGAGCCGCGATTCGGTGTAGCGCATCGCGGCGAAGGATTTGGGATCGTCGGTCGAGCCCCAATTTCCCTGGCCGTCGACGATCGGATAGCGGTAGGCGAAATCCTGGGCCATGTGCACCATGGCCTCGTAACACGCCGAATCGCCGTGCGGATGGAATTTNCCGATGACGTCGCCGACCGTGCGGGCGGATTTTTTGTGCTTCGACCCGGCCGCGAGCCCCAGTTCGCTCATAGCGTAGACGATGCGCCGCTGAACGGGCTTGAGCCCGTCGCCGATGTGCGGCAGCGCCCGGTCCAGAATCACGTACATGGAATAGTCGAGGTAGGCGCGCTCCGCAAAGGACTTCANCGGCTCCTTCTCGACGCCTTCGAAATNGAGTTCTTGGTTNTTCACGATATGCGCGCCAGATTGCCCTTGCTCTCGAGCCACTCNCGGCGGTCTGCGGCGCGCTTCTTGGCAAGCAGCATGTCGAGCATTTGATCGGGACTGTCCTTGGGGTCGATCGTCATCTGCACCAGCCGGCGCGATTGCGGCGCCATGGTGGTCTCGCGCAGTTGCGATGGGCTCATTTCGCCCAGGCCCTTGAAGCGCGTCACCACGATTTTTACGCGGGAGCGCTCGGCGGCGAGGCGCGCCAGCGCCTTATCTCGCTCCGCCTCATCGAGTGCGTAGACGACTTGCTTGCCGGCGTCGATCCGGAACAGCGGCGGCATGCACACGTAGACATGGCCNGCCTGCACCAGCGGCCGGTAGTGACGCAAAAACAAGGCGCACAGCAAGGTCGCNATATGCTGCCCGTCGCTGTCCGCGTCNGCCAGAATGCAGATCTTGTGATAGCGTAGATTCGACAAGTCGATGGACCCCGGATCGACGCCGATCGCGACGCTGATGTCGTGAACTTCCTGCGACGAGAGCACCTCGCGCGCATCGGCCTCCCAGGTATTTAGAATTTTTCCGCGCAGCGGCATGATGGCTTGGGTGTTGCGGTCGCGCGCCTGCTTGGCCGATCCGCCCGCCGAGTCGCCCTCGACCAAGAACAGCTCGCCGCGCTGCGGGTCTTGGCTGACGCAATCGGCCAGCTTGCCCGGCAGCGCCGGCCCGGCCACCACGCGCTTGCGGGCGATTTTTTGGCTGTCCCTGAAACGCTGCTGCGCATTGGCGATCGCCAGCATGGCGATTTTCTCGCCCTGATCCGGATGTTGGTTGAGCCAGAGCGCAAACGCATCCTTGATGGCTCCCTGGACGATCCCGGCGGCCTCGCGCGACGACAGACGCTCCTTGGTCTGACCGGCGAACTGCGGATCGCGCATTTTCATCGACAGCACGAAACTCACGCCGTCCCATACGTCCTCGGGCGCCAATTTCAGGCCGCGCGGCACGAGGTTGCGAAACTCGCAGAATTCCCGCACCGCATCCGCGGCGCCCGCGCGCAAACCGTTGACGTGCGTGCCGCCCTCGACGGTCGGGATCAGATTGACGTAGCTCTCGGCGATGCGTTGCTGCGATTCCAACACCCAGGCAAAAGCGCAGTCGATGGAGCCGCCGTCGATGTCCCGCTTGCAGTAGAAAGTCTCGGCGGGCAACCACTCGCCCTTGCCCAGCTCTTCCGCGAGGTATTCGTGCAGACCGCCCGTGTAGAACCACTCGTCGCGTTCGCCGGTGAGCTCGTTGGTGAGCGTGACGCGCAGGTTGGGGCACAGAACGGCCTTGGCGCGCAGCACCTGTTTGAGGCTCGGAATGGCGAACTTGTCCGTGTCGAAGTATTTCGGGTCCGGCCAAAACCTCAATGTCGTGCCGGTTTTGGATTTCGGCACCTCGCCGACGACCTCGAGCTTGGAGGTGGGTCTGCCGCCCGCGAAGCTCAGGTTGTATTCCCTGCCGCCGCGGCGCACCCAGCACTCCAGATGCTTCGACAGCGCGTTGACCACCGAAACACCCACACCGTGCAGTCCGCCGGAATGCTGGTAGGTCTTGTCGTTGAATTTTCCGCCCGCATGCAGTCGCGTCAGAATCAGCTCCACCCCGCTGATCTTCTCCTTGGGGTGAATATCCACCGGCATGCCGCGTCCGTCATCCTCGACCTGCAAGGATCCGTCCTTGAACACGGTGACGCCGATGTTTTCGCAGTGGCCGGAAATCGCCTCATCGACGCTGTTGTCGATCACTTCGTGCGCCAGGTGATTCGGACGCGTGGTGTCCGTATACATGCCCGGACGGCGGCGCACCGGGTCCAGGCCGCTCAGCACCTCGATATCGGAGGCGGTGTAAGACGATGCCATCTATAACCTCATTGGGCGACAAGAATCCGCTCGTAAATTAGCCGGCCTGCGGCGCCGAGCGGCGGCGGCGGAGTCTAGCATGCGAAACCTGCGCCCATCAGCTGGCGGCCTCGAGCCGATTCGGCTATCGTTGCGGCGTCATGGGAATTGCCAACGCTCAAAATATGGTGCGCGCCGTGCCGGTGCTGCCGCGGCCCTTCGGTATCCGAGTGCGGCTGCGCCGCGGCGACCCGTTCGCCAAGCTGCTCGGCGCCGACTGGCAAAGGACCCATTGGTTTTTCACGGCGGCCGAGCGCGACCGCGTGTTGAAAGAGATGTCGCGTAAGCACGAGTACTCGCGAATCGGCGATCAACCGGCGCTGGTCTTCGAAAAGGTGGAAAACCTCGCGGAAAGCCGCGGGTTCTGAACGCGCCGCGCACCCTCAGAAGGTGCGGCCCAGGAACAAGTAATACCCGGCGTCGCCCGAGTTGTCGTAGCCCGAACCCAAGTAGACGGGCCCCAGAAACGTATCGAACGCCACGAAGACCGAGGCATTCTTGCGGGCGGAAGCGTAATTGATCTCACCTCGATGCTCCCAGGTATTGCCCGCTTCCAGCGACATGCCGATATAGGCGGGAACTTCGAAAAACCCCTCCCCGCCGCGGCTGATCTTGCGGAAATAAATGGCGCGTGCGATCGCAAAGTTCGGTCCCAACAACGATTGGGGCGCGAGCCCCGACAAATTTAGAAATCCGCCCAAAGAATAAAAATCCTGCACGTCCGTCGGCTGCAGATTACCATCCAATGTCGCACCGGCCGAGGTCCACAGCAGCAGCGTGTTGCGGCCGCTCGAGCGCGCCATCAGCCAGTTCGCCGTCACGCGGTCGAAAGGTATGTCAGCGCCTAAATTGGTGCGATTGCCGTTCCATTGCAGCGAAAAGGTTTGCCCGTCCCGCGGGAAACGCACGTTATCGAGCTGGTCATAGGTGAACTTGAAAAAGTATCCACCGTTGTTGTACTGCGGGGTGACCAGGTCCGGATTGCCCCAGCGGTTGTACTGCAATCCATTGATCCGGTGCAACCCGACGCGAATCTCGCCCCAATTGCCGAGGTTACGGCCAAAATCGACGTCACCCTCCACTTCGCGATTGCGAAAATCGGCAATTTGAGTATTGTTCATGTAGATCGGAAAATCGCGGCCCTCGACCCGCGCACCCGGTGCGACGAACCAGGTGCGCAACGCATCGAGCGGCTGATAAAACTCGCTGGTGAGTTTCGGATCGCTGCCGACTTGCACGTCGGTCAACAGCTCCGCGCCCAGGCTGTTGATTTCACTCATTAAAAATCGCGCCGTCGCGTTGTATTGATTGTTGCCCTGAAAATCGTCTTGAAGGTTCAGTCCGAATCGCAGGTAAGTCGGGCCCCAGGATTTGCGCCGCGCGCGTATCTCGAGACCGGATTCCTGCGCAGGGCCCTCGCCTCGCTCGACCACCGAGTAGTCGAGGGTCTCGAAATAACCGAGTCCATAGAGCTCCTTGATGCGCGCTCCGAGGGCATCCACATCCAGCGGCTTGCCGATGAGCGGCTGCATTTCGGCCGAAATGGTTTCCTCGTAGCGCTTCGACGGTTCGTCGACCTGTACGAATCTGATGGTCGGCAAGGCGGGCTCATGCGCCGCTCGGCGCGACAAATAGGCCTGGTACTCAGCGTCGCCGACGCGCAAGGCCGTGAGCCGCGGTATGGCGTTGCGCGCCGCCGCCTCGCCCTGCCCTATGGCGCCGGCCGCGATGCTGAAATCCGTGGACGCGGCGAGGCCGAGCGCCGGTTCGATCAGGATGTCTTGCGGTCCCAATGCCGCTTTCTGCAGGTCGGTATCCTTGCGCACCAAGATGGCCAGCATCTGATTGGATATGGCCAGGGCGGAATCGAGTTGTTTGCGCGGCTGCAGCGGGAAGCTCACATCGGACACGATGATGATGTCCGCGTGCATCGCACGCGCCACGTCGATGGGCAGATTCTCCGAGATGCCGCCGTCCACCAAGAGTCTCCCCTGATACTCGACCGGCGCGAAAAGACCCGGCGCCGAGATGCTCGCGCGCATCGCGATCGCGAGATCTCCTTTGTCCAACACCACGGCATCGCCGGTTTCCAAGTCCGTGGCCACCGCGCGAAACGGCGTCGGCAGCCGATCAAAACTCGCGCTGTCGGCGTACGGCCAGGTCAGCTGCCGCAGGGTTTCCTGCAATTGTTGGCCCTGGATGAATCCCTTGGGCAGAAGCAAATGGCCGTGTTTCAAACCCAGGGGCAGTCGCACCAGAAAATTGCGGTCGTCCTGCTTGCGCCTGAAGGCGAGATCTTGGCGTGGGGGTGTATCGCGAAAGGCGCCCTGCCAATCGACCGAACGCATGGTGGCATCGATTTCGCTGGCGGTCATACCGCTCGCATAAAGCCCCCCCACCACGGCGCCCATGCTGGTGCCGGCGATGCAGTCGATCGGCACCTTGAGTTCCTCGAGGACCTTGAGCACGCCGATATGGGCCATGCCGCGCGCGCCGCCGCCCGACAAGACCAGGCAAACGCGCGGATGCACTGCATCGGGAACCGTGGTCGCCGCACCGGCGCTGCCGCCCGTGCACCACGCGCCGCTTGCGACCAGCGTGAAGGCCAATCCCAGTCGAAAACAGCAATTCCCCATTGGGGAGGTAGTTTAGAGCACGAAGTTGACGCTGGTCGCGACAAAGGTGTGGGTCGCGGCATCGTAAACGCCTCTAGCCTCCAATTGCTTCACCGGATTGGCCGCAGTGATCGCGGGGGTGAGCGCCGCGATGAAATCCGAAAAGCTGCTGTAAACCGATATGTTCGGCGCGGTCGTCGCACCGGTGACGCCGGGATCGCCGAAGGCATACCTGGGGGTGAAGGTGCTGGTGACCGGCAACGTGGTCGGCACCACCGTCACCGCCGGGACCGACGTCAAATCGATGCTTTGCGGGCCGATTCTAATGACCCCCGACAAAAATTCCGCCTGCTTGAGGTCGATCGTGAATCCGGCCGAAGAGACGGTCACGAATGGCGCAACGGTCCCGGGAGGGCTGGTCCATATGACCTGCAAGCTGCCCGGGTTGCACACCTGGCTGCCGACACCGCAGGTCTCCACTCCGGGCGCCGTCGAGGCCGCGCCGCCCGCTTGTCCGCCGGCCGTCTGCACGGACAGCTGATTGTTGGCCGCATCGGCATCGAGATCCGGGGGCGCCGATCCGAAACGCGTCAAAAACCCGTTGACCCACACCGGATCGCCCGCCGCCGTGCCGAGGGGTAGCGTAAGGCCCGCCGTGTTGACCGAAAATGCGGTGGGCGACGGGTTATCGGCGGCTGTCGCGCCGTTGCCGGTGAAGTCATAGCCGCTCACCGGCCAANCGTTGATGGTGTTCAAATTCATCNCCAGGCTGCCGGCGGCGGAGGAGACCAAGGAACCCCAGAACTCGGTGGTTTGCAGACGCACCGAGCCGGTGTTGGTGCTGGATGTCCCGGTCGCGTCCAATTGGACGGTTCCGTTCGCCAACACGCTATAGATGCCGCGTGCCGATACNTGNTGGCCAACCGCCACCGAGCCGGAATTGAGCCCGGTTAGAGTCGAATTGTTGTCGGCCGTCACGATCGTGCCGGAGCCGACCAGCAATTGGGTCGGCGCCACCTCGTAGGTGTAGGTATTCGCGGTATTCAGAAATAAGGTCGAGCCGAGCAACGTGACGGTATCGCCAACCCGCCTGATCACATCGCCGCTCAGGCCCTCCGTATACTGATCCTCCAGGGTGCTCGCGCCGACGACGTAAACCAAATTGAATTTCCCCGCCGTGGAAGGCGGCGATGGATTGGTGTTGACGGTCGGCTGGAAGGTCGTGTATCCGGCGACAATGGTCGTACCGGCGGACAATAAGGTCATGGCCTTGAGACCCGGCTGCCCGACGTAGGTGTTGCCATTGATCGTGTAGATCGTGTTGGGCTGATTGAACAGCGTGAGCGTTCCGATGTTGTTCGCCTCGTCGTAGAACGGCCGCACGTATACGGTGTAGGTACCCAGGCCCAGGTTGGAGTTGATCAACGGCCCGCGCACCCGGATGAGCTTGGTGTCATCCGGCAGGACGCCCGCGGTGAGATACGGCCTCACTAAAACGGTCGCGGGATTGGTCGTCAGGACCACTCGACCCGAGGCAGCCAGATTGAAATCAATCGCGAGGCGCTGCGCGCTGGTCGAGGCGAAAGTTGGCGTGATGACCAAGGGATTGGCGGGATCGAATGCCACCTTCACCGAATAGGTGGTCGGCGCCGCGCCGGTCGTGTAGTCCAGAAGCTTCGCCGCTTGCGGCACACCGTTGACCATGACCGTGACGGCGGCGTTGGTGTAGTTCAAATTGATGGTCGCCGACACGTAGGTGCCGTTCGGAATTCCGGCCGAACTCCACAATTCGGCGTAGTTGGAGAGCTGCGCGACGTTGACGATTTCCGGTACCGCCGCGGCGGTGACCACATTGCCGTTGGTGTCGGTCAAGGTCACCGAGTCGATTGTGACGATATAGCTCGTGTAATCGCCCGGCTCATCGGTCATGGTGACCCACGCTATGCCATAGCCGCTCGTGTTGTTGTTATTGTTGTGGCAGCCGGCGGCGAGGATGGCGACGGCGCACAAGAGCGCGCTCACGGCTTGACGAGCGTATTTTCCTGGCGATGCGGACACTGCAGCTTCCAATATGGTGTGGGTTGAAGGATCGAGGGTGCGTAGAATAATGGCTTTCGAGACAAAGCGCGCAGTATTTCCATTTGCAAGCTTTGAGGGGCGGCCTGAGGTCTTGGCGGCCGGCCTCCGGGAGCATGCGCGCAATGCCGATCCGGGCTCGTGCATGCTAGCATTGCCGCTAAATTTAAAGGAGCCAGTGAATGTCCGAAGCGAAGCCGGCCGCCCTGCGAATCCCCGCCGGGGGCGAGAAGATCACGATCGCGAACGGCAAGCTCAAGGTACCCGATAGGCCCGTCATCCCGTTCATCGAGGGCGACGGGACGGGTCGCGATATTTGGCGTGCGAGCGTGCGGGTGTTCGACGCGGCGGTGCAAAAGGCGTACGGCGACAAGCGCAAACTTCATTGGTTGGAAGTATTCGCGGGCGAGAAGGCCAACAAGACCTATAACACCTGGCTGCCGGAGGAAACGGTGAGCGCCTGCCGCGACTTCCTGGTTTCGATCAAGGGGCCGCTTACCACTCCGGTCGGCGGCGGCATCCGTTCGCTCAACGTCGCCCTGCGTCAATTATTGGACCTGTACGTCTGCCTGCGCCCGGTGCGCTGGTTCAAGGGCGTGCCCTCGCCGGTCAAGGCGCCCGAAAAGGTCGACATGGTCATTTTCCGTGAAAACACCGAGGACATCTACGCGGGGATCGAGTTCGAGGCGGGCACGCCCGACGCGAAGAAATTCCTGGACTTGTTCAAGCAGAACTTTCCCAAGCAATTCGCCAAGATCCGTTTTCCGGAAAGCTCCGGAATCGGCCTCAAGCCCGCATCGAAGGAAGGCACCGATCGGCTGTTCCGCTCCACGGTCCAGTACGCGATCGCCAACAAGCGCAAGAGCGTGACGATCGTGCACAAGGGCAACATCATGAAATTCACCGAGGGCGCATTTCGCAATTGGTGCTATCAATTGGCCGAGCGCGAATTCGCCGATCAGGTGTTCACGTGGGAGCAATGGGAACGCATAAAATCCGCGCGCGGCGAGCAAGAGGCGAATGCGCAAATGGACGCGGCGAAACACTCCGGCAAAATCATCATCAAGGACGCCATTGCCGACATCACGCTGCAGCAGGTATTGACTCGCCCCGAGGAGTTCGACGTCATCGCCACCATGAATCTCAACGGGGACTATCTATCGGATGCGCTCGCGGCGCAGGTCGGCGGCATCGGCATCGCGCCGGGCGGCAACATCAACTACCTGACCGGTCACGCGGTATTCGAAGCCACGCACGGCACGGCGCCGAAATATGCGGACCTCGACAAGGTCAATCCGGGTTCGGTGATATTGTCGGGCGAGATGATGCTGCGTTACCTCGGTTGGGTCGAGGCGGCCGACGCCATCATCGGCGCAATGGACAGAACCATCGGGCAAAAGACCGTGACCTACGATTTTGCGCGCCAAATGCAGGGTGCCACCGAGGTGAAGTGCAGCGAGTTCGGCGACATCTTGATCCGCAACCTGTAGCCCGTTAGGCAAATGCCTTGTCGAGGGCCTGGGCCAGGTCGCAAAGCAGGTCTTCTGCATCCTCGACCCCGATCGAGAGGCGCACGGTACCGGGGCTGATCAGCGAGGCTGCTCGCTGCTCGGGTGTGTATTCCTGACCGCCCAGCAGCAGCGCCGGCAGCACCAGCGATTCGGTGGAACCGACGCTCGCGGCGATGGAAAATAGTTCGAGCGCCCCGGCGAACCGATTCCCCTCATCGTAGCCGCCCTGTAATTCGAAGCTCACCACAGCGCCGAAATCGCTCATTTGTCTTGCCGCGAGCTCATGCTGGGGATGGCTCTCGAGACCCGGATAGAAGACGCGCCCGACCCTGGCGTGTTCGCGCAAGAAGCGACTCACCGCCAGCGCATTGGCGCATTGCCGCTCGTAGCGCAAAAAATACGTGCGCATTCCCCTCTGAATCAAGAATGCGGCATGCGGGTCGAGCGTCGGACCCAACGACACGATGTCCTTGCGCATCGCGGCAATCAATTCCTTGCGCGCGATGATCGCCCCGCCCATCACATCGCCGTGACCCGAAGCGTACTTGGTCAGACTGTGCAGAAAGACATCGATGTCGAAACCGCCGTGGTTATGGAAGCCGGCGAAGGTGTTGTCCATGACCGTAAGACAACCCGTGCGGCGCGCATGCGCGGTCAGATGTTCGATGTCCGCTATCTTGGTCACCGGATTGGTCGGACTCTCGAACAGCGCCAAGCGCGTGCGCGTTTGATTGAGCGCACGTTCGATGCCCTCGCGATCTTCGATCGACAGCAACGTGTGGGTGACGCCGAATTTGGCCAACACGTGCTGCACGAGATAGCGCGTCGGCCCGTAGGACTCGATGAACGCCAGGACGTGATCGCCCTGCTTGCACAATGCCAATACCGCGGCCGCGATGGTCGCCACGCCCGAGCCCACCAGCAGGCAATCGTCCCTGCCCTGGAGTTTTGCGAGCAGAAGCTCCAGCTGCTTCAGCGTCGGATTCGCCGAGCGCGAATAAAAGAATCCGGCGCGCTCGCCGCGCGAAAAGCGCAATGTCTCCGTCGCATCATCGAAGGAAAATTTCACCGATTGATAGATCGGCGCCACCAGCGGTCGATTGTCCGCCGGCACATCGACCGCGGGCGGGTGATTCACGAAGGTGTCGTTTTTCATGCACGGCGCCGCCGCGCCAAAGCAAGCGCCGCCAGCCCGATCAGCGCGAACTCGTCAAGGGCGCCGCTCCCGCCATTGGTCGAGGGTGTGACGTTCAGGGTCACCGAGGTCGCGGCCGACGTGCCGACCGCGTTCGAGCACATCAAAGAATAGGTAATGGCTCCGGTCGCGGTCGGCGTGAGCGTGGCATTTCCGCTGGGCCCCAAGGTTCCGCTCCAACCCGAAAGGACCGCGTTCGAACTCCCCGACGCGACGCAGCTCGTCGCCCGGGTGGATGACCAGGCGATCGTGGTCGTGCTGGACGCGGCAATGGAAGTCGCGCCCAGCGTCAGCACGGGCGCCGCGGGCGCTGTCAACGCGGGCGTCGCGGTCAGAGTGACCGAGGCCGGCGCCGACGGGCCGCCGAGATTGCTGCAGATCAACGTGAACGTTTCGGTTCCAATCGCCGTGGGGGTGATGGTCAGGGTGCCGCTCGTGACCTGTGTCCCGCTCCAGCTGCCGGACGCGGTGCAGCTGGCGGCGCCGACGGAAGACCACGCGAGCGTGGTCGGTTGTCCGACGGCAATCGAATTCGCCGCCAACGAGAGGGTCGGCGCCGCGGGCGGCGTTCCCGAGGTGGCCGTGAGGGTCACCGATTCCGCCGCCGAGGTGCCGAACGCGTTGATGCAGGTCAGCGTGTACGTGGTCGCGCCCGCCGCCGCGGGAGTGAGCTTCGTGGTGCCGCTCGTTGGCTGCGCCCCGCTCCAGCTGCCCGACGCGGTGCAGCTCGTTGCGTCGATCGACGACCAGGTGAGCATCGCCGAGCCGCCGGGGAGAGCGATGGAGGGCGCCGACAACGTCAAGGTCGGCACCACCAGCGCGGTATCCGCTTGGATGAATCCGTAGCCGGAATTGAAATTCGGGCTCGTGGTATTCATCGGCAGTGCGGTGTTGTGCAACGAGCTATAGATCAATGCCGGCGTGACGGCGGCGTTCGCCTGCAGCATCAGCGCGGCGATTCCCGCGGCATGCGGCGTCGCCGCCGAGGTGCCGAAGAAATTCGGGTAGGCGGGATCGTTCTGGCATGCGGTGATCGTGGTATTCAGCAGCCCATTGGTGGATCCCGGGTAATTGGCCGAGGCGAGCGTGAATCCGAGAAACGTATTGTTCACGCCATCCGGGCCGACGAAGTCCGGCTTCTGGCGAACGATGGGCGTCGCATACCGGGCGCCGGCGGCCAGGGCGTTGAAGAGGATCGGTGCGCCGCCGGCCGAGGAAAACCTCTCCAACGTAGCGGGCGTGGTGCCGCACTGCGGAGTCTGGAAGTAAAATGCCGCCCCCACCGCCGCGGCCCCCGCGGCGCCGGGATGTCCCTGGATCGTCGGGCCCCCGGACCAGAAGGCATCGATCGTACTGCCCAGCCCCCCGTCGTGGACCAAGACGAGGATGCGCCCCGGCACCTGCGTGCCATTGGCATTGGCGGCGAGCCCCAAGATGATGTTCAGAGACTGTGGCGCGGTAGGTCCCGCGGCATTGGCCGGATTGCCGATGATCAAGATCTGGTACGGGTCGACGCCGACCGCATTGGGGCCGGTGCAACTGACTTTGTTGCCGTCATAATCGGTGATGATGGTGCTGCCGGTTGCCCCGGTCACGCACAGGTTGATGCTGCTCGTCGCCCCGGGGCTCCCGGGCGCGCCGGTCACATAGGGCTGATCCCATTGCACCACGATCGGCACGAATGCGCCCGGCGGGATCGGCGGAATGGTCACCGGCAACGCAGTCGTGTTGGTCGCGCCCGTGGTGTCGAAATTCAGCAGGTGCTCGCCGGCGGTTGGAGCGCTGGTGGAAAGCGTCGCGAAGCTCGGCGCCATGTTCTGGTAGGACAGGGTCCCATCGTTGCCGGCCGCGGAAAAATACGCCACGCCATTGGCCTCGACCGTATCGATCGCCTGCGCAAGGATCCCGTCCTGGAAGAACGGCTCGTCGAAGTAGGTCAAATCATCGGCGATGACTTTGGCGCCGGCGGCGGCGAGCTTGCCGATACCGCTGGCAAAATCCGCCTCGCTGTTCTCTCCCGTGTAAAAGGCGAGACTTGCGGCCGGGGCGATGTCGTGAACGATCTGCAGCATCGCCCGGCCTTCGTCGCCAAACGGTGTCTGAAGGGGTGCGCCGTAGTTCAGGCAATCGGCCTCCGCGAGCACATTGACGATCGCCGGCAGATCGAGGGTCGAGACGTCGGTGGCAAAGTCGGCGATGAACCCGTTGGACGCATAGCCCCGGTAACCCGAGACCGGCACGCCGTTGGCGGGATTGGCGTATACGGCATAGCAGTTGAAGCTGTCGGAGAGCACGCCCACGGTGATGCCGGTGCCGTCGAGCGCCGGATAATTGGCGCGCACCACGGAGCTGCGTTGCGCGAAGTCGCCCTGCGAGGTCACCGCGCCGGCGTTCGCGCGCGCCATCGCGGCGCGCACCGACTGCACCTCGGCGCGGCCGGCCGCGGCCTCGAGCTGATCGACCGGGAGCCAGCCGCCGACGTCGTTGGAGTACGCCGCGGCATGCACGAGTCCCAGGCTCAGCAGTGNGGATTTCAATTGCTGCGGATCGCCGCGCGTGGTCGCATCGATGAGGACCAGCGGCGCGCCGGTTGCCGCGGCTTTATTGAACCGCGCCGCGGGACTCAAGGAATGCAAATCCGCGAGCAGGTGATCGGGGCGCGCCAACGCCGCGTGGCGCGACAGGTCGGCGAGCACCGGGTCGAGTTTGACGGCGGCAGCGCTTTGGCGCTGCGCGGCGCTGCGGCTGCCGACCACGTACAGACGCGCGTTACCGGCGCTGAGCTTCGACTGCAGCGCATTGAAATGCAGTGGCCCGACAGCCGAGGACGCCGTTACGGCACCCAACACGGTCATCGCACCCATTGCCAAGAAACGTGAAGCCATCCCTAATCTCCCAAGATTGCCCGGTATATGCGCGTTTACGACCAGCGGGTCGCTCAATAGTTTAGCGGCGCGCCAAATGTCACCTGGAGTGACTTGGATCCGAATTTGAAATGTGCCGACCTATGCGAGGGCTCTTTGGAGCTTAGCGGCGAGCGACATGCAAAAAATCACCTCGACCATCGTTCAGCATAGGCGTCCCGGCAAGAATACCACCATCGGCGGCGGGCCGCAGCCCGTGAGCTACTTGCGCGAACAGCTGTTGCCGCTGCTCGACATATCGAATTGAACCGGCTTATCGGTCTGCGGAATGAGCACCATGACAAAATATTGCCCCTTTTCCGGCGTTTGCGGACATTGCGCGGGGCCGGTCACCGAGACGCGGACGTGGATTTCGTTGCCCGTTTCGGTGATCGAGGTAATTTTGATTTCAAAGGGACCGTTAGTCTTGTAGCCGGCGTTGATCACCAGCAGCGTGTAGCGCTCGAAATCAATGGTCGGTAGGTTCTCGACCCCTTCCGGCAAGTCGCCGAGCCAGTCGCCCCATTCTTGCGCCGATCGAATCACGGTATTGGAGTGGCCATCGGATAGCCTGATATTGCGCGGCGGCGGCACCAGCTGGAAGTCTATTTTCGCCTCGTCGGCGGCCGCGGCGGCCGCGAGCGCCCCCATGAACAGTGCAAGCGCCACCCGCTTCAGCGTAGTTTGCCGTTGATTGAGTCGCATCGGTGGCTGCAAGAAGCCCATGTGGAACTGGATGGCGATAAGTCTGCGCCAGACGGTGGCGGGCGGTCAAAACTTCGGCCGGGCGAATTGAAATGCAACGCTCCGCGGGCCAGCATATGCTGCTTATGACCGAAGATACCTCGATGGCCTCTCTCGTACTGCTGCCCGGCTTGGACGGCACCGGCAAATTATTTTCGGAGTTCGTGCGGGTGATCGGACCCCAACTCGATGCGCAAATCGTGGCATACCCCAAGGACGAGCCGTTGGGCTACGAAGAGCTCGAGATGCGGGTACGCGCCGTGCTGCCGAGAAATCGGCCCTTCGCTTTATTGGGCGAATCGTTTTCCGGGCCGATTGCCATCCGGATCGCGGCGAATCCGCCGGCGGGACTTGCCGGCGTGATCCTATGCGGTACGTTTGCCAGGAATCCCTACCCGCTGTTCGGTTGGGCGCAACCGCTGGCCGCGTGGTTTCCGGTCAAGTCCTTGCCGCGATGGGTGCGTGCTCCCCTGATGTGGGGATCGATGACGCCGGATCGGGCTCCGGATCGTTTGACGCGCGCCATGGCCGAGGTATCGGAGGTCGTCATTCGACATCGAATCGCCGCCCTGTTGGCCGTCGATGCAAGCGATGCGCTGGCGCGCATCGAGCTGCCGACGCTGGTGCTTGCCGCATCGAGAGACCTGGTGATACCGCAGGCGGCGACGAGGTGGATTATGGACACCGCGCAAGCCGCGCGGCTGGTCGAGATCGACGGACCGCATCTGTTGCTGCAAACGTGTCCGCAGGAATGCGCGGCGGCGGTGATGCGCTTTGTACGAACACTCGCCTTATACGAATCCGCGGCTGAATAGCGATCACTGATTCAATCGAATGCCGAGCCGGTCGGCAAGGAACGCATAAATATCGGCATTCTGCAAAATGGCCTGCGACACGGTCGGGCCGCCGCCGTGTCCGGAGGATTTCTCGATGTAGAGCAGGATCGGCTCCGGCCCCGACTGTGCCGCCTGCATGGCCGCGGCGAACTTGAAGGAATGCATCGGCATCACCCGTGTGTCGTGATCGCCGGTGATGATCAGGGTGGCGGGATAGCGGGTACCCGGGCGCACGCGGTGCAGCGGCGAGTAGGCGTAGATTGCCGGGAAATCGGCCGCATCCTGGGGCGAACCGAATTCGCCGGTCCAGCCGGCGCCCTGGCCGAACCGATCGAAGCGCAGCATGTCCATGACGCCGACACCGGCGATGGCCGCGCCGTAGAGGTCCGGACGCTGCGTCAGGCACGCCCCGACCAGCAGGCCGCCATTGGAGTCACCGCGGATCGCCAGCTTGGCCGTGACGGTATAGTGCTCGGCGATCAGCCACTCGGCGGCAGCGATGAAATCATCGAATACGACCTGCTTGCGGCTGCGATTCGCCTGGCGATGCCAAGCCTCCCCGTATTCGCCGCCGCCCCGGATGTTGGCGATTGCATAGACGCCGCCCATTTCAAGCCAGGCAATGCGCGCGGAGCTGAATTCCGGGAGCAGCGGAATGCCGAACCCTCCGTAGCCATACAACAGCACGGGATTTTGGCCGTCGAGCTTGAGGCCCTTGCGGTAAGCCAACAGCATGGGAATGCGCGTGCCGTCCTTTCCCGGATAGAACACCTGTCGTTGCTCAAACGCGTGCGGATCGAAGCTCGCCTTGGGGGAGCGGAAAACCTCACTTCGACCGGTCTTGAGGTCGTAGCGAAACACCGTCGGCGGCGTGATGAGATTGGTGAATGAATAGAACGTCGCCGGGTCCCCGGGGCGGCCGAGGAACCCCTCCGCAGTGCCGGCGCCGGGCAGCTCGATCTCGCGGCGCTGCGCGCCGTCGAGCGCATAGGTCACGACCCGGCTGTGCGCGTCGTGCATCGTGCGCACGATCAGCTGATGGCCAACGAGCGTCACGCTGCTTTCCGTGAGGTCGATTGCGTCGGAGCCCTCCGGGATGATGGTCGGCGCTGCGGCCGAA
>Ga0031654_10000049_pt1 | contig 22680 bp, 16 predicted proteins | sample FrelakmetCRP12CR_FD_55268 | JGI IMG/M metagenome (GOLD analysis project Ga0031654, IMG submission 55268) | Freshwater lake sediment microbial communities from the University of Notre Dame, USA, for methane emissions studies - CRP12 CR | ecosystem: Environmental > Aquatic > Freshwater > Lake >...
TAGAATGATTAAGGGAATGTTATTAAAAAAAAGCTTGACAAAGGCAAGACCTTTATTTAAAATTTATGCGAAATAGAGATGTCCAGTGCAGGGAGAAGTTAGGGAGAAGTTAATGATAAGTAATAGGCTATCGTTGATAGCACTCAAGATTGCAGAAAATTTTTTTGAAGTGAAGGAGGTGATAAGTAAAGGCGGACTAAAGGTGAGGTTTTGGGTCTGTTTCACTCTTAGCTGTTAGCTAAGAATCCGAAGTTTCTTAATCTGTATGAAGAAGGAGGTTTGAAAGTGAAGAAAAAGAGTTTATTAGTAATAATAGCAGTACTCAGCGTTTTACTTGTCGGCGTCGGATCAGCATATGCTGTCATTGGTGTCGCCGATGACGTCCCTGGCCAGGATCTCGTTATTCCGTTCATTTGCGGAAGGACTGATCTTGATTCGACCAATACCATGAATACCCTTTACGCAATTGCAGAGGTGAAAGGCAACGGCCCTATCGGCGCGACTTGGGTGCCCACGGACAGGCATCTTTACACTACGAGATCAAGCACCATTATAGACTTCCCGACACCGTTCACTTCCCGCGATCTGCTTTCGTTTGACTGCCACACTGATTTCTACGGCAATGGCACAACTATTCCCGGCCAGTCCATAGCGACTTTGGATGCGTACACTGTGACCGTAAAGGGGAAGAAGTACCTCGCCGGTTATGTAGAATTGCTGCAGGGTGCTCCTAATGACGGCTTCTGCATAAATGGCTCAGCCACAGGAACAGAGCCTTGCACAAGCACTATTGATTGCCTCCAGTTCGGACTTCTCTCAACATGTCAGAAGACCGCAACAGACAGGTTTGTTGGCTGGAATTACCTTGTGGACCTGCCGAAGGGATTTGCCTCCGGCTTCAACTCAATATCTGAAGAGGGCGGCGTAGGCCCGAATCTCGGTGAAGCAGGCGGCACAGGCCCTGTCACAGCAGCTACTTTGTACCCGAGGATCTATATACATAACGCCCTTGCCGATACATGGGACTGGTGGATAATCCTTGCAGGAAGGAACCAGTTGAGCTGCGGAGGTGTAACCCCGTTCCCAGGCAGAGTGCTTCAAGGGTTCATTTGTTCTGTAGAAGAGATTTGCAGCAGCTTCTCAGTACCAATACCCGATGAGCTGAACATAATCGATCTGCTCACTCAGGTGCCGCAGGTATCAACAATCCCTGGCTACCCGAAATCCGGTTTTGCAATTGCTGACGTATCAGAGACATACTCCAAGAGTGGGGTTGCTACGACATTATCAGGTACGATTAATAGTAAAGCTCAGGATTGCGGCACTCAGGGAAATGCGTATTCTATGTTCGGTTGGTCTTATCAGAGGGCAGAGTCTGATTCGCCGATCGGCGGATTCAACGGCAGTTGGGATGTTGTTCACCCGATGCACCGTGACTATTGCACTGAGGATGTCAATGGCCTCACCTACGTTACAGGTAAGGTCTGTAAACAACAACCCTAAGATTTCCCAAGTCTGCTGAGTGAGATAGTAGTTTGACTTTCTTAAGGGGGTGGGGGATTCTCCCACCCCCTTTTTATTTCTGACTATCGGAGGTATAAAATTGAGGTTTTCAGTATTTATCATCGTTCTGCTCTGCCTGCCGGCACTTATAGGTTGCGCTTCTTCGCAGGTCTCTCCTGATGGGGCCGGACTATATACCATTAAGGACATAAGTAAGGCTCTTCCGGCGAGCGGCCTCTGGAGAGAGAATGTGGCGCTCATCGACATGGATGGCGATGGTCAGCTTGATATTGTCACCCCTCCTCCCAGGAAGGCGCCAAAGGGAGATGGACGACCGTTCATATTCGCGAGGGAAAAGGACGGCTCATGGAAAGAAAAAACATACGCTCTCTCGGGCGGCAAAGAGTATGACTATGGCGGGATCGCAGTAGGTGATTTGAACGGTGACGGCTATCCGGATATGGTCCTTGCAGAGCATAGCAGAGGTATAACCCTTTTCATGAATGACGGCCACGGAGGGTTTACGGTTGCACCCCTTCCAGTTGAGAAACCTTTTTGTTCACGTACTGTGGAGCTTTCGGATATCAACGGGGACGGACGCCCCGATATAGTCGCGCTCTCGGAGGCGTCATTTCAAGAGGGCTATGAACCGAGGGGTGTTCTCACAGCTATTAATAAGGAAGGCAAGGGCTGGGATGTGAAGGTCTTCGGCGAGGGGTCCAAGATATTAGGTGACTCCATAGCTGTCGGGGATATCAGAGGAAAAGGGAACAAAGACATTGCTATTGCCAATATGACCACGGACACCTCTAAAAAGCTTATCTGGTTCGGGGACGGGAAAGGCATGTTCGAGGTTTATGATGTTGATTTTGTGGGCCACGCAATGCCCTACGTGGTCGGGCTGGGCGATATCGACGGCGACGGAAAGGATGAGGTAATATTCAGATTGGCCGGGATCGGTAAAGACGCGACCGTGTATCTCCGCGCCTTCAAGTGGACAGGGGAGGCATTTAAAGACATCTCATCCGGTCTTGAGAAGGAAGTCCCTATTGTCTTTGACTTTGCGGATTTTGACGGGGACGGAAAAAAGGAACTGGTACTGCTCTCTGAGACTGGAATGCACATATACAAATACACGAATTCCGGCTGGACCGAGCAGGCCAGGTACGACATACCTGCTGCCGATGTGCGGGGAGCAAGGAGTCTGAAGGCAGGGAAAAACAGCGACGGCTCATGGCTGATCGTTTATAATATGGGATTTGAAGCCCCGGAACTGCATCGCGGTATTAAAGCCTTCCTTGTTAGGAAGAGTTGATAGGGGAGGATCTTTATGCGTAATAAGAGTATATTCAGATTTTTGCTTCTTTTGGTTTTGGCGGTCATTTTTTGCGGGTGTGCGACCGTGCCGAAAGAGACGGACAGGGCGCTCTTGCTGAAAGCAGCTGCTGAAAATTACTGGAAGCTCAGGTTTGAAGACAATTACAAAGACACATACAAGATGGAAGACCGCAATGGACTGCCTGAATTCGATGCTTACCGGGAGAAGGCGGGTGCTATAAAGAAATTCAAACTGGAATCCTTTTCCATTGATAAGGCAGATGTAGAGGGAGATAAGGGCATCGTCTCCGTGGGCATATCTTTTTACATACCCGTTGTGCCAAAGCCGTTTCGACAGGCCCTTTATGATGAGTGGATATTCAGGGACGGAAAGTGGCTGCACAGGTTCAGATTGGAATGACATATATTGTCACCCTGTGGATAAGAAATGTCTATGATGGTTTAAAGTGAATACTAAGTATAAGATTAACTTTTCTTAATAATACCTAATAATAAAAGAAAATTCTTGACAAATGCCTCTACGGATGTTTTAATTTAAGATATGGATATCAGTGTTAGCTGGTATGGCATTTGTCGTCAAGAGAGGGCTGTGACTTGAATCACAGCAAATACATGACAATTGGAGTATTCTTAAGGTATGAAAATTAAGAGGAGGCTAAGATGAAAAGGCTATCGTTATTAATTAGTGTATTTGTCATTGCCTTAATGGCATTTGCTGCCGTGGCATCGGCTCAACAGGCAAGTGTTTTTGGCGATGGGGTTCTTATCAGGGGCTACATTGAGTGTACCGGTGGGTGTGGTCTAACTGAAACGCCGAGTTATTCAGCGTATCTTGAAGTAAGGGATGAAACCGGCAATATCCTTCTTCTCCCTGATTTTATTGTCGCGGGTGATTTAGGGACAGCGACCCCGATAGTTGCGGAAAATCCTTTTCGAATTCACAATAATGACCTCGTAAACAATAATATCACTCTATCGTTTGATAGTCTGACAAACAGAGTATATGTTTTCTGCACGGATTTGGACGGCTTGCACGTAATGACGTACAAAATAAGTCTTAATACCCCTGTCAGCGGAGTCTGCGGATCAGCTAATACACAAGCCTATTACACGGCTCCTGCTTCTAACCTTTGCAGTGTCGGCAATGCGTCAACGGTGAGCGGCAGTGGCTCCACATGGACCTGGATGTGTTCTGGTAATGGCATAGTCGGAGCTACAAATGCGAATTGCTCTGCATACAAGAAGGTAGATGGAACATGCGGACCATCCAATGGGCTGACGGTTTCATCAGCCCCAACCACTGACCTCTGCAGCGCAGGTACCACTACATCGGTGATCGGCAGTGGTCCTTGGAACTGGACTTGTATCGGCTTATACGGCGGGTCGACGAGCCCGACTTGCTCGGCAAACAGCAGCCAGACCGGTAAAGGTGTAGACCTTGCAATAACATACGTCTCTGCGCCGACGGCTGTTAATCCGGGCGCCATCTTGCCTATCACGGCAACCGTTGTAAATCGCAGCAGCAATGCGGCTGGGGCGTTCAGTGTTAAGTTTTATCTGGGGTCAGAAGCTACCGGCACCCTGTTGAGCACGGCGACTGTAAGTGGGCTTGCCGGTGGCGCGTCCACGAGTGCTTCGGCCTCTCCCAGAGTCTACCTGACGGCGCATGTTTGGACTTATATCACTGTGGTTGTCGTGCCTAATGCCCTTGATACGGACACGGTCCCCTCAAATAACAGCTATGTACGTTATGTACAAGGGAACTAAATAATCTTTTTTCACTGAGGAGATGCTCAATTCGCATCTCCTCAGTGAATATTATGCGTGAAAAATCATTTACTGGCTTCATACTTGCTCTCCTAATTGTCCTCTTCTTTTATGATATAGTCTTCCTCGGGAAGACTTTTTCTACGTCCTCTCTCCTTCCAGGGACTACGCCCGCAGGATCCTATCAATTTTTGGGCAACAGGCCTCAAATGCCTTTTTCTTTTGACGCAGCTGGAAATGCATGGGTCAACGAGCCGGGTCCTTACATCATAAGGCTGCTGCTGGACAACGGGATATTGCCGTCATGGGACCCTTATGAGGGACTCGGTATCCCTCTAATCGGTAATCTCAACACAGAGGTCTTTAACCCGCTTAAGCTCTTTCTAAACCTCTGCCCCGGTCCTTTTCTACAGGACATGTTTTTTCTCCTGAGGCTCCTTGTTATGGGTCTTTTCACTTATCTATTCCTGAGAGAAAGGAAACTTGCTCCTCTGTCATGCTTCCTGGGTTCTTCTTTTTTCATGCTTTCAGGGTACTCTGTCTGGTGGGTCAATCTGCATCCATTGAGCACAGTGACGTACCTGCCCGCGGTTTTTTATTTCTATGAAAAGTGGACCGAAGAAGGAGACTTGAAGAGCGCTTTCCTCACGTCCCTTTTTATTTCCTTTGCCTTTACAGCAGGGAAAATCCCTGACGTGATCGTGGGTCTCTCTCTCCTATTCCTTTACGCGATGTGGAAGGGCATTATGAAGGCTTCACTGAAAGGACTGTGCATGGAGGGAGGAAAGGTCATGGCAGTCTCGATATCCGGTGCATTTATGGCGTCAGCCGCACTTCTCCCTTTTTTCGAGCTTTACTCACACGCCTCACCTTTGGCGAAGGCAATAAGGACGGGCGCTGCCAGCCATACAATCCCGCTCATTACTTCAGTGTCACTCTTTCAACCCCTGTTTCTCGGTTGGGGGAACTATTTCTACGGCTCGTGGCTGAAATGGACTCCTCAGGTGATCCTGCCTCATGCTGCCACAGTTATAATGCTGCTGACTTTTTATGCAGGACTGACCCGCAGGACCTTAATGAAAACCGCTCCTTTCTTCCTCTTCTCACTATTTATGTTCTCTATGATCTTCGGTATATTGCCGGCGCATCTTGTTTCGAGGTTGCCTGTTATCGGCAGTATAGAATTTCTAAAATACAACGCGATGTTTTATTTTTCCCTCGCGGTAATCTCGGCATCTGCCTTTGACCACCTATTATCTGAAGAAGGAAATACCAAAAAATTTAATATCTCCTTAGCCGGTGTTTCCATAATAACCCTTGCGTATTTTTCCTTTATGTATGTGAAGTGCCCGCCGGAGATGAAGTTGTATATGACAGCCGTTCTTTTTATTTCCCTTTCAGGAGTGATTGTTGTGGGGCTGGCTTTTCGATTCCTGAAGAGCAGAAAGACATTCGGCATAATTGTTTTTGTATTCCTGTTTCTCGAACTCTTTCTCTATATGCCTAAGGACCATCCTGACAGGGCGGAGCCATACCTAAAACCGCCATATCTCGATCTGATTAAAGAGAAAATCCCCTACAGGATTATCGGGGACGGTAGTTCGGTCCCTCCCCTTGTAAGTAATGGTATGGGCTTGTACGACATAAGGAGTATCAGCGTCCTGCTGCCGGGGAATTACTATACTTTTTTTGAGAACCTTGTGAGCTTTAGTGCGCCGCAGACAAATAACCCGCTGATGATGTTCTCTGCAACTTCACCTTTTATTGATCTTGTGGGAGTAAAGTATATCATAAGCAGGGAACCCCTGAATCCCGGGAAACTGGAGGATGAGATAAAAACTCATCTGAAGTCTCTCAGGTGGATAAGATTTTTTGATGCCATGATCAGGCATACCATAGAAGGAGGGGCGACCTATGGCGTTTTCAATGCAGCCGGCGAGGAGAGGTTTTCTTTCTTTTTCCCCAGTAAGTTTAGGTTCGAAACAAGACTTAAGGTGACAGAGCCATTTCTGTTCGCCGGATTTACAATGAAGGACGCTCCTGAAAGTGCAACCTCCAAGGTAAGAATAACGGTGGAGAATAAAGCTACGGAACTGCTAATAAAGGACGGCGAAGGATGGAGCGACCGGTGGCTGGATGTTTCACCTTATTCAGGAAAGGTTATTGACATAGCTGTAGAAAGCGACGGAGACAATCAGGGAACAATAGTGATGGGAGATTTCGGTCTTTCTCCGGGAGACGAAAGAGAGAGAACCATCTATGAAAACCTCCTTGCGCTTCACAGAAAAGAGCTTGTTTCTCTAAAGTATAAGGGAGCATATGAAGGTTTGCATATATACGAAAACAGCAATGTTATGGGCAGGGCCTTTGTATTGCATAAGGCAAGGATGGTAAAGGGGCTCTCTGACACAATTGATGAATTGCAGATGGGGCTTGATTTCAGAGAGGTCGGTATTCTGACGGAAGATGATAGACCTTCCGTAACCACTTCGGCCGTGGGAGCAGATGGCGACATAACCCCTGTTCCCACCTTTGGTCTAAGCGGGGACAAAGGGAGGAGTAAAGATGGATTTCCGGTTGATAAAGTTGTGATCAGGAAATATGCTCCCGGCGAGATAGCTATGGAAGTGGAATCGAACGGAGGACTTCTTGTCCTGAGTGACCTCTACTATCCCGGATGGAAGGTGAAGGTGAACGGAAGGGAAGACAAGATAGTAAAGGCATTTGGGCTCTTAAGAGGTGTGGTAATCGGCGAAGGCAGGAACGAGGTAATATTTTATTATAGACCTATGAGCTTATATGCAGGTATCATAATTTCAGTAACAACCTTTATCGCATGGATTTTGATCCTAAATTTCAGAAGTAGAAAGAAGCGGTCATTTACTTATACCCCTCTTAATCCCCCATTATTAAGGGGGGATTAAGAGGGGTTAGGTGTATTGCGTGTGAGCAGTTCCAGGTTCAGAACTGTCAAGAAAATAAGTAGGAGAGCCAATGGGTAAAATCGCTGTATTTATCATCAGAGGGTGCGGTCTCGAAGGCATGGAAGGAGAGACTGGCCGGAGACTGATCAGACATCTATTACGCAATGCAGATAAAGAATGCATAGACTATTTTGAGGTGGATAAAGTCAGCTCATTAAAGGCAGGAGATCTCAGGAGTTATAATGGGTACGACGTGTTCATATTCATCTGCGGCATTCTCTTCATCACTCGTGAGAGTCTCAACGCCTTATCCGCGATCGTCAGGAATCGCATGGAATTTTCTTTTGTCGCTCCTGTCAGCAACGAGAGCAAGATGTCTCATCAGCAGATTGCCCCGCCTTTCCTGTATCAGACAATATCGGTATTTGACTGGACAGCGAGTGAAATATACAAAAAATGCAAAGATGAAATAATAGAAGTCAGTGAAATCGACGATTTTTGCTTTGCAGCAAGAAAGGATGTATTGCATAACCTGCCGGAGGATTGCAGTCTGGCTGATCTGCCGCATTTTCTGAAAAACAGCGGATTGAGCTTTGGTGTTGCGAAAGGTGTATACGTGCACCGCTACGGAAACTGCTATGAAAGTGGAAGAGATGACCTTATTGCGCATGTGCCTGCGGATGCCAAAGAAATCCTTGATATAGGTTCCGCTGCCGGTTTTCTTGGTGAATTACTGAAGAAAAGACAGAGGTGTGTTGTTACAGGTGTGGATATAGACATTGAATTGATTGACATTGCAAGAAAAAGGCTGGACAATGTCTTGACCGGAGATATTGAAGAATTGGTTGATGGAAAGAAGTTGGGTATATATGATTGCATAGTGTGCGGCGATGTCTTGGAGCATCTTAACAACCCATGGAAGGTGGTGAGAGGTCTGAAAACCCATTTAAGGAAAGGAGGCCTTTTTATTGCCAGCACGCCGAATGTAATGAACTGGGCGGTAATCTACGAACAGTTGAAAGGCAGGTGGGATTATATCCCATTCAGCATCCTCTCCGGGACGCATATAAGGTTTTTCACTAAGAATACTCTTATAGATATCTTTGAAGACGCGGGATATAAGATAGCAGAAGTGCTGCTCCAGAGTTTCGAAATTCCTCCGCGGGGCACAGAATTCATAAAGAGTCTGAAGGATGTTTCACCCGGGATAAATGAAGAAGAACTAAAGGCATCCGAAATCCTGCTAATTGCCGAAGCCGGATGAAGGTCTTTCTTTTGTCCGCTTTGTGAATATATCTCTACCAAAAATTTAATACGTCCGGAAGAGGTCTTTAAAGAGAAGTCTTTCAGACAGGACCCGGCTCAGTTTTTCTGTAAATGATTCTCCTGATGGCGGCGTCGAGCCTTTTGATAACCATCTCTTTCGTATACTTTCCGGCAACATCTAATCCCCGCTCAATAAACTTTTCCCTCAGCGGCCTGTTCCGTAAAACCTCTTCAATGGCTCCAGCCAAAGTTTCAGGATCCGCAGGATTCAGGAATAATGCATAGTCACACGGCTTATCGAAAGAAGTATAGGATGATATATCACTCAGTATTGCAGGCACACCGCAGGCCATCGCCTCCAGGGCGGGAAGCCCGAACCCCTCTGCCTCTTTTGACATGGATACAAGAAGATCTGCTTCCCTGTAGATTTCACCCATCGAGGCATGCGGCAGATGAAAATGGTATGCATCCGGTTGTATTATTGCTTTTTCTTCGATTGTGAAGGGAAACTGGGAGACCCTTATAAGCTTTACGGTCGATCCGAGTCTTTCTTTTGCGAGAGTAACCCCCCTGAGCGTAAAAGCCACATTTTTGAAATCCACCTCAAAAGGACCGACGACCAATATGTTGAATAAGAGACCGTCCTTATCCTTTATCCGGTTTTGGTCAGGATAAAAAATATTTCTGTTGAGCATCTGACCTACATAGTAGGTTTCGGCACGAAACCGCCTCTTGAGAAAATCATCAAGATGGTGCGAGACTGTCAGCTTTGGTATTTCGTAGGAGTATACCTCGTCTATTGCTGCCTTCATACTCTGCAGTTCTTTGTAGTCCCCCTCGTAGCCCTGGCAGAGGTGAACTACCTCGCCCCTGTCAGATTCCACTGCAGCCTTGACTGTCGGCCAGTAGGTGCCTATGATTATGTCAGATTCCGGGATTGTGGCAGCGTCAAAATTGGACACCTCTATAACCGGTAGTCTGAAGTCATACCAGGACGGTCCGGCATCCTTTGAGAGAATGGTAATATTGTAACCTGCATCTGAAAGGGCCTCGGCCTGTTCAAGCCCTACTTTGGTGCCGCCCCATAAGTCGGTACTTTCAAAAAGATATGTTATTTTCAAATTTTTTGACATACTCAAAATGGCGCCGTCCTTGTTTTATGTCAGATACTCGTCATTGAACGGCCTGGTGAAATTGCTCATGCAAGCTTTACATTGATCGGGATACTCTTCTGAAATGACATTCTGCCTCAGCATTTGCCAACTCGGATCTGCCCAGGCTTTTTTCAGGTCAACTTTGGGATCTTCTATATGGGAAAGCCCGGCAATAGGTCGGTCCACATCCCAGTTGCAGCATGGAAAAACGTCTCCGTTAGTTCGGATACCTATAAAGCGGAAGGGCTCCGGACATGGTATTGTTTTATGATAAAGGTCTTCGGGGGAGACCCCATTCATCACATGGTACAGACGGTCCTGGGTAATGCTAATTCCAGCCATGGAAGCCCTTCTCTCACATGTGTCCAGTATCTCTCTCCATCGGGGTATGTTGCTGTTCAAGGCCTGGTCCTGAATTCCCGCGATATGCGAGTGGACGGTGATCGGTGTGATTGTTACTGAAAGAATACTTAATTCCTCAGCCAGTTCCACTATTTGAGGCAGCTGATGAAAATTACCGGCCTGAGCAACTACATTGAAAGCCAAAAAAGGATTCCGTACATTGAAGGATTTTTTCAGCCCGTTCATTGTCCTGATATTATCCAATATTCTTCGTAAATCTCCTCCTTTGCGAATTTCTGCAAACAGGGAGGCATCAGCTGCATCGACCGAGATTACCAGATGGTCCAATCCCTTTAAGATCAATTCCCGGGAAATATCTTTTGTGAGAAGCATACCGTTTGTGACCATCCCCACCGACGGACCGGATGATTTAAACTTTCCGACAATTTCAGCAATATTTGGATGAAGTAATGGTTCTCCAAGGCCGAACGGATACACTGTGGATGCAGTTTTTGCGAATTCATACGTCCTCTCCAGCAATGCATCATCTATGGTCATTCCGGATTTTGCGGCATGGTGGATATTACACATCCTGCAGGAGAGATTGCATTTACTTGTCAGCTCGACCAAGAGAGTAAGTGGAAGATTAAGACATTGGACTGAATTTTGTTTTCTTAAACTGCGATAGATTGAGAGATTCTTCTCAGTTGTGGCAATAGAATCAAATGAATGCAACTTCAATGCGGATGCAACGTTAGACAACAGCTCACGAAATCTCATTTATTCTATAATATCATATTGCCGGGGTAAAGAAAATGACCTTGCAAAATTATATGGCAGGTCCTTTTGATTCTGCTCATGATCTGAAGCAGGGTTTTGGGCCCTTCAAAAGAACCGAAGTCTCTGCGGAGGAACTATTATTGACAAATATGATTCACATCGTATAGTCTTTACAGTGCATCAGCGTGAATGATGATATTCCGATAATCTCCTTCTTAGAAGGATACTCGTGGAGAAATATGAAAGATTTCAAATGTCTTCTTATTGTGTGCATATCATTTTGTTGTCTCATGTGGTTGGTTTCTATGGCATGGTCTGCGGAGGAATTGAAACAGAAGTCGGCAGAGGCGACGCATCCTCAGTCTGACTCCGAAGCTGACCTTGCTCTTACAGATATTTACATCAGTGACGATTGCAGAGTGTCCGTTAAGGTTACCAATGTGGGAGAGGTTGCTGTACTAAACATGTATTCTCTCGTGGCAACAACAATAAATGGCAAATCACAATGGCAAGCTCGGATGCCTGTAAACCTTGCGCCGAAGGCTTCAAAAGATTTCCCGGTTCCCGGTTGTTCTCTCGTTGGAATCGATACAATAAAGATAGAAATATTTTCTGACCCGATGAGATCCATACAACTCGATCATAACACTGCGGATAAAATGGCGATTAAGACATTGACATGTCATGATGTAAAATGCCCGTCCGGCTTCTCACCGGCAACCATTTCTTCAAAAAGTGACTTTAAGTGTGCCCGTCAAAAGCCTGCAAGGCCGTGCCCCCAAGGATATCATGTTATATGGGGTCCGTGTACCCCTGAAGGCGGAGACAACTTAACTGTTTCTCCTCAGTGCTCGTTCACGTGTGTTCCTGAAAACCCCAATGTCAAATATGATTGCGGGACAAATCAAAGCATTAGTACATCCTGCTATGCGGGCTGTAGTAAGAACTATGATGACCGTTAGTCTTTGATCGATTCGGACCTCAGCAGAGAATCAGTAATTTGTAATATTATCGGATGACCTTCGTTTGGGAATCGGCGTGCCTCCAGATTAACCGTATTGAATCTCCCGCTATGCTTTTCCAATATTGACCTTTGGGCTTGTATAGGTAAGATTCCGTTGGAAGCCGATATTCTTCACTAAAGAGGTTCAGGTTTGAAAATCAATTTACCCATAAATAGGAATTTAATGATGACCATCATGCATTCAGCTAACGGTTTTGCAATCAGAGGGTGAAAGTGGACAAATTCCACGAGGAGGTAAAGCAGGAGACTCGTCGTTCCAAAGGAAAACAATACCGCGAGAACATGCCTCATCTTTTCGGCGTGAGATCGAGATACGTGTTTGATGAACCTGCGCTTATTCAGAAAGGAACCGCAGATTCCGCTGAATGTCCTCGATGCAAGATGAGCGGGCATATAATTTATGCCGAGCAGATAGCTGAGAACGATGAAAGAACCATAATCAATCAGAAAGGAAACAAGCCCCGCCAATGTGAATTTTACGAAAGAGGCAATGACAAGAAGGGAGTCCTTGACAGTCCTGAATTGCGAGCCTATGTTTTTCTCAAAATAGATAGTCTCGATTTCGAGGGCAGCCACCCTCCGATTGTTTTCTATCGCATCTATCAGCATCTTCATTTCAGTCTCGTACTTGCCGGGCGGGATACGGGAAATGACCTCTTTTGCGAAATCCGACGAGAGCGTCCTGAAGCCGGACTGCGTATCCTCTATCCATTTGTCAAATATCATCCCGACGAGCTTGGATATGAAGACGTTGCCGAAATTGCTGCGAAAAGGCATGTCAGATTTTTTCTTCCTCGTGCCAATCACGAGATCAAATGACGGGTCTGCACCTGACAAGATCATCTTGAACTTGCTTATTTCAGCTGGATTGTGCTGTCCATCGCTGTCCATCGTCAGGATATAGTCCGGATTCAGACTCAATGCCTCTTCAATACCTTTTTTGAGCGCGTAACCTTTGCCTTTGTTGCAGGGGAAAACGATGGATCTGATGTTCTTAAATTTCTCGCATTCCCTGAGGTATCGCTTGTTTTTATCATCAGATCCGTCGTCTATCAGAATTATGTAATCGACATTCTTACTCGCTTCGTATACAACCGAGACCACAACGGGTCCTGGATTGTACGCCGGGATGACGGCAACAAAGACAGGGGCATTCATTGTTTATGGATCTTCATTATGTTTAGAGTTAACTCATTCATCCCAAGGTCTCTGATATCTCTTTGGCTCTTCCGGGATTTACGGCATCTCTTCATTAACCTTCTGTTTTCTTATAAATCAACAGATCGCCTATGAATTGGGGATACGTACCCCAGAACCGCTTATAAATAATCATCTCCGGTGTAACAACCTTGACTTTGAACTTTTTTAAAAGCTGATAATGCGGATCTCCTTTGAATAGCCTCTGGATATTCAGAAAATGCTCATATGGGGCGTGGTATATTTCTTTCCAGTCCGGGTATTCCTTGAAGGGATTGAGGCAACTCCTTATAAACCTGTAGTAATAGGCCTCGTGAAGAATGATATAGGGAGACTCAAAAGTGTCGACGGTTTTGTGCTCTTTTTTGAGATAGGGAATTATTACGTAAGGCAGAGCTGTCACTTCTGCGTTAGTTGGGATGTTATCCTTAATCCATGCCCCTGCCGCCTCCCTTGTGTCAGATACAAAATAATATTCGCTTGAGCCGACATATATCAACTGGTAGAGAAGTATTAAAAAGAAGAGCAGATAACTGAAATTGCGGCGAAGGAACGGCTTTGACCCAGTTATCTCCGTAAAACCGTATGCTGAAATAAGAACAACAGCCGGCACAACAGGCAGTATCTGTCTTGAAAAGGGTATATCGAGAAAAGATATCGAGATCAAATACAGCAACACCGGCGCTGTTATTAATGCGAATATGTCTCCTTTAAAGAAATCCTTGAGGTCAGTTTTCCGCATGAATAAACGGCCCGCGCCATAAATCGAAAGGAGAAAAACCGGAAATCCCATGCCTACTATAAGCTCAAACAAATAAACAAGTGGATTCAGATACTTGTTATGCTTTTCTATTATGCTTATATTGTCGTGAAGCACGTTTTTCAATGTCAGGCTGAAGTTATCCAGGGTGTATCTGCCGCCGTTTGCCAATATGAAGATAAGGAATATCCCTGATATAAATAAAAGATAGTGCCTCACTCCCTTTTTCAGCCGTATGAGAACATATAATACGGGCAGGACGGAAAACCATGACAACTTGAAGGCAAGAGCACATGCCGAAGAAATCACGGCCAGAAGGAAATATATCCCCTTACTTCTCCGGTAATATAACAGACAGCAATATGCGGTTGTGTAGAACCAGAATGTATTTCCTGCGTCTACGGTCGCGAAATGGCTCTGAGTTACATGGAGTCCTGATAAGCTGAGAAACAAAGCGGTCATCATGGCGGTCCCGGGATTCGCAAACAGCTCTCTTGAGAGCAAGTAAATAATCAGGACGGTCATTACCCCGTAAAATAACGAGAGCATTCTCCCGACGATGATTATTGCCGGCTCATCCACTTCCGCAAGCGGACTGATGAGATGAGAGATTAGGCCTATCTGAAAAGGAAAGCCCTTGGGATAATATTCAGCCCTGTTCGTGACTCCGTGTATAAATTCTCCGGCCATGCTGACGATGTGAGGTTCATCCGGATGGTAATTGATGAACCGGGGCTCATCGCATGTCTGCACGCCCCAGAATACTCCCGGGAGCCTGACTAAGATCGCAATAAGCAATATCGTCGTTAATTTTATGTATTTTACTTTATCAGGATTAAGCATGTTCTATCCGAAAACACACGTGCTCCAGGGGTCTCGAACACTTCAGGTTAGAGCAGGACCGTATATTGGCATTTTAATATTACTGTCCGATCCAAGTCAACTTTGAGAGTGTCCTTTTCACGGATAAACGCAGTATTTAGTATCCGCGTGGGAGTTATCTTCGAGCCGGTGAGGACAATCTTATGACGATCAGGTGCTTATTCATGAGGAGTCTGCAGAATCATAGCAAATAGCAGCCGATTGAATACCTTTAGTTCCTTTGCAGGACGGGATTCCATCATGGAGAGTAAATGTCAAGCCTATGGAAGAGGTCCTTTCCAAAGGCTTATATCGTCGATCCACGCAGTCCCTGTGCCGTCGATAACCAGATCCTCCTTAAATTGAATATCTAAAATTCAGGTGTCTCAATTTTCATCAAATTATACCTGAAATCCAACAATCTTGAGAAGTCTGTTTCCTGCCGGCAAAATACGAGCAACTGAACAAAGTTGTAATCAAGTCCGAAACGGGTCCGCTCAAATTAGCCGGTGAATTGCAGGCAGCCGGTATTTTATCGGCGGCAAAAACAGGCGGTAATGCTGCGAGAAGCTATGTGAACGTGAAACATAGGACTGTCGCGGCTTGAAATATCGGCAGAGCATCGACAAAGAACACATTGCTAATTTAAGGTATAATAATAAGATTATGAAAGAGTTGTTCGTGAATATTTACCGGGGCAGATATATCCTTGAAAATATGGTCGTAAAGGACATAAAGGCAAAGTATGCTGCCTCTCTGCTCGGTCCATTCTGGTTAGTAGCAACGCCTCTTTATCAGATACTTCTTTATACTTTCCTCTTTTCGACGATTCTTAAGGTCCGTTTCGAAGACAATTCCGGAACATCTTCCTTCGTGGTCTATCTGCTTGCAGGACTTATTCCTTGGCTCTTTTTTGCGGAGGCGACATCAAGGGGGATTTCAACGTTCATTGAGAATGCCCATATTATTAAGAAAGTGAAGTTTCCGATGGAGGTCTGTGTCGCGTCAGTTATTGTTTCTTCAGCTGTTACCTTTTGTATATACATGATCTTCTATCTGGCAATGCTCATCTTTATGGGCCTGCTGAAATTCCACACGTTTCCGCTCTTCATAATCCCATTTGTAATTCAGGTGCTGATGATATTAGGGCTCTCTTTCGGTATGGGAAGTATCGCGGTGTTTTTCAGGGACATAACTCAGGCAACCGGCATGATCTTAAACCTGATATTTTTCGTTACGCCTATTGTCTACCCATCAAGCGCTATTCCGGAGAGGTTCCGGTGGTTTTTCAGTATCAATCCTTTCTATTCTATTGTTGAGATGTATCGAAATGTGCTGGTGCGGGGCGAGGCGCCCGATGCATTTTCTCTCATCTATCCGTCTGTTTTTGCGCTGGTAATTTTCGTTGCAGGATATTACGTCTTTAATAAGACAAAAGAGGCGTTCAAGGATATTTTATAATGAAAGATTTTGCGGTTGAAACAGCCGGACTCACAAAAGAATATCATATATATGACCACCCTTTGGAAAGACTGAAGGAATTATTTCTCAAGAGAGCAAGACACAAGGTTTTCAGGGCCCTCGGCCCGATAGACATCGCTGTGCGCAGAGGTGAAGCCTTAGGCATACTGGGAGAGAACGGGGCGGGCAAGAGTACATTTCTTAAGCTTGCTGCAGGCGTAATAGAGCCATCCGAAGGGAGAATTACAGTGAGCGGAAAGGTCTCCTCCATACTTGAACTCGGCACAGGATTCAACCCGGAATTTACTGGAAGAGAAAATGTGCTTCTTAATGCTGCACTGCTGGGCCTTTCACCGAAGCATATTAATAAGAGAATAGGCATGATAGAGAAATTCACGGACATCGGCGAGTTTTTTGATATGCCGGTGAAAACATACTCAACCGGTATGTATCTTAGACTGGCATTTTCCCTTGCAGTTCATGTTGATGCAGAGATAGTACTGATAGACGAAGTCCTTGCAGTCGGTGACGGCGCCTATGAAAAGAAGTGTATTGATAAAATTTGGGATTTAAGGAGAAACGGGATTACGTTGCTTTACTGTTCTCACTCTCTTTATACAGTGGCCAATTTCTGTGACAGGGCCATGTGGCTTAAGGAAGGCAGGGTGCAGGCCTTCGGTGATACAAAAGAGGTCATCTCGATATATGAGGATTACTTAAGGGAAAAGGAGCGTGTTGAAAGTACGGAAATGCCTCCTTTAAGTAATAGCGTCATGAGAAAAGTGGCAGAGGTGAAGGATATCAGACTTTTTGCGGATGGGCAACCGGTAGAGACTTCGGTACAGTATTTGTCTAATATTGAGGTCATACTGGATTTTGAAGTCTTTGAAGATACCGATGTCTATGTGGGCTTTGCAGTAGACAGGAATGACGGCCTTTGTTATTACGCCGACAGCATGCATAAGCAAGGTCTTGAACCTTTTCACGGACCGGGCAGGGAGAGACTGACGCTCTCTTTTAAAAACCTTCCGATTTTGGGCGGCGCATACAAGATTGTTATCTTTCTGCTGGACGAAACCGGGATATGTATTTATGACAGAAAGGAATCGATTATTTTTAAAGTCGATACAAAGGAAAAGGAGTGGGGAGTATGCTACCTGCATCATGAATGGAAAAGGTGATGCTGTCCATCATAACCGTCAATTATAACAGCTCGGCCCTTTTGAAAGAATGTTTGTCCTCAATTGTCTCTGCCATTGGAGATGAGTCCTATGAAATTATTATAATTGATAGCGGTTCAAAAGAGGAAGACGTCGATAATCTGCTGAATCTTAAGAGTGACAATGTCGGGATAATCTTGAACAGTGAAAATATAGGCTATGCAAGGGCCGTCAATACAGGGATCAGAAATGCAAGGGGTGATTACGTATTGATAACAAATCCTGATGTATTTTATAAGGCCGGCAGCATAAGGATTATGTTAAATGCGCTGTTCACACTTCCTAAATGCGGCGCGGTCGGACCGAAAACATGGTGGAATAAGAAGATGACTTTTCTGCTTCCCTTCAGCGAACTCATTACCCCCTGCAGGATTTTTAAATCGGAGCTTATGAGGGTCTCTCAGACCATGAACGAAATAATTCTGAGGAGATGGATAAAAAAGACCCTGACGTACTGGCTGTCGGAAAAACCCCTGAGGCAGGAGATGCTTCCCGGCGCATGTATAATGACGACAAAAAAGATTTTAGATGTTGTCGGCGGTTTTGATGAGAATTTCCCCCTCTATTTTGAGGATACCGATTGGTGTCTGAGGCTTGGAAAGAAAGGATATCACCTTTATATGGCGCCTCAGGCCAATATTATTCACTATTATAATCAGAGCGCAAAGCAAGATATCGAGGCTTCTAAAGAAAAGTATAATTTTTCATCGGATAAATATTTGAGAAAACATTTTAAAGGTCGTTATTTTTTACTCCGCCGGGCTCTAAGGTTAAATAAGTCTATCGGCTGCAAAGCATCCGGAATATATGACGATAAAGGCGTATTTGCTTCGCCGCCTGTTCTCACTTTTGAAAGCGGTTCGAAAAAACTTTTGTTATTGTCTCCTGTAGATTCCTTGATACCGTCTGCAGGCTCTTTTTTTGAAGGGGATATTTTTAAGATGCCGGAGGACTTATGGGATTGCCTGGGGGAGGGCAGATATTATGTAAAGACTATAGATCTTGATATTTTTCAACCCTGCGGGGCGTGGAGTTGGGTTAAACAACAATCAATTCCAAATGTAGTGAGAGGACGGCAAACGCTGTGAGAATCGAACTGATGAGAAAGATTGACCGCCGGTTAGGGAGACCTATACGGCAGGCTGAGCTTTTGGTTTAAGAAGAAAGGCCCTCTTTCATCCCTGACTGATAAAGAAGTATACTTGCAATATATGCAAAATGAGGGAATGCCGCAGCAGCTTCTGGGCATAGCCTTCAATAAAATGTTTTTTTACATACAATAATTAAGACTTTTCCGGAATGAGGTTGAACAAATGATAGTCGTGAGAACATTTACACCGGAGGACGAAGATGCTATAAGAAACCTGTTTGCTCTATGTTTTGGTAAGGATTTGTCCCATGAGGAATGGGACTGGAAGTACAAAGACTCGCCCTGGGCGAGCACTGCCGTGGTTGCTGTGGATGGTGATAGCATTGTCGCTCATTATGGCGGGCTGGGAACGAAATTTTATTATAAAGGTAAAACCTTTGATGTCTTTCAGCCTTGCGATGTCATGACACGCCCTAACTACAGGGCAAGAATTTTTTCTAAGAGAGGGGCAATGATAAGGGCCGGTGAGAATTTTTACGAAGTCAATCATATGGATTTTGCCTTTGGTTTTCCGTCGGAAAGACATGCCATCCTCGGTACAAAACAACTCGGCTATACGAAACACGATTATGTGTCAGTCCTGCATAAAAGACTATCCCGGTGCATGCAGATAGGAAATCCGTTATTAAAGATAGAGAAAGGATGGGATCACATAAAGGGAAGTGAGATTGACTGCTTGTGGAACGAGACAAAGGACAGCCGGGGCCTTTCCATTGTGAAGAACAGCAACTATCTCTTCTGGCGGTATAAACATAACCCGGTCAAAAGATACGAAACATTAATTGTCCGGGGGCGATATAAGAAAACACCTAAAGCCTTTGCTGTGTATTCTGTGAACGGAACTGAGCTGTCAATTCTGGACTTTTTCTGCGTGCAAAAATTTGACATAAGGATTCTTTTTAGATTGTTTGAGAATGTAGCAGTAAAACATGGTCTTCAAAGTATAAATTTATGGGTCAATCCCAACGAAGAAGTCTTTCGTAATCTAATTGATTATGGGTTTACTCAAGAAAAGGGCATGCCCTATATTTTTAAGATAATGAATAATGGGATAGATTCGGTGTTTCTGTTTGAGAACTATAACTACAGGATGGGAGACTACGATGTGAGCTGACTCAACTGTGCACCACCCGATAAGAAGATGAGGCCCTCTATTTGGTTAAACCACTCTTTGATTTATCAGCCCGGTTCTTAATTTTATAGGCATTACTCAAGTTGTTAATAAAGAGTGAATTGCCCGGATTCAGTTTTACAGCCATTTGAAATTGATCCGTTGCTTTATCTATGGCTCCCGACTTTAAATAGGCTGTTCCCAGACTGTTATGGGCTTCAGCAAATTCGGGCCGTAATCCCAAGACTACCTGAAAATGCTCAATTGCTTTTTCTGCCAACCCTTTATTGTACAATGTTACACCTAAATTATAACGAGCATCAACAGATTTGGGGTTTAATCTTAAGACAATCTGGTATTGTTTGATCGCCGGGTCTAATAAGCCTTTTCTGAAAAAGGCATCTCCCATGTTCTTGTGTGCTTCAACGAAATCGGGTTTTAAATTAACGGCACTCTGGAATTGTTCAATAGCTTTATCAATCAAACCGTTCCTGTAAAGGGCATCCCCTAAATACTTATGTGCTTCGGCGAGATCAGGCTGCAATTTTACCGCCGCCTGAAGATGCTCAATTGCTTTGTCTATGGAACCTGATGCAATATATGCCTTCCCCAGGTCATTCTGAGCATCTGCATAATCAGGCTGCAGATTAACCGCTCTCTGGAGATGTTCGATCGCCTTGTCTGGTGAACCTGATGTAGTGTACGCCTTCCCCAGATTGTACTGAGCATTCGCATAATCAGGCCGTAATTTGACGGCTATCCGGATATGCTCGATTGCCTTGTCTGGAGAACCTAACTTCCCATAAGCTGTTCCCAGGTTATTATGGGCTTCAGCAAGATGAGGCTCCAGGTTTACGGCTGTCTCAAGATAGTTGACAGCCTTGTCAATTGAGCCCATGTAGCCATAAGCAATTCCCAGATTGACATAGGTCGGTGCGAATTTTGGATTTATTCTCAAGGCTGCTTCATACTGTCCGATTGCTTTCTCAATCCATCCCTTCCGGAAAAATACAAGGCCCATATTATAGTAGGCATCATAATAATCGGGCCGTAATTTAATAGTAGTCTGTAACTCTTCAATGGCTTTATCCATGAGTCCCTGCTTGAAAAAGGCGACCCCCAGATTTTCATGAGCTCTCGGATCATTTGGATACCGGGCCAATACAATTTGATATTGTTCAATAGCCTTGTCTGTTAATCCTTTTTCTTCAAAAGCATTTCCAAGATTATTACGAGGACCGGCCAGATCGGGGGATTTCTTTACTACGTCCGACCAGAGTGTCATCCGGTCCCCCCAGATTGTGTTTCTGTGTATCGTACTGCCTGTGAAAGCAATAACTATCACTGCCAGCATTGGTATGATTGCTTTTTCCATCACGGACACTACAGTTCCTGCTTTGTTTACAAGCCGGAAGACAAGAGTAATAAGGGCAATGAAAAAACCGACGGACGGAAGATATAGCCTGTGCTCAAAGATTACGTCAGAAATGGGGATGACACTTGATTCTACTGACAAGGTTATAAAAAACCAGAAAATACCAAAGGAGATAAGTGTTGCATGCGGCGCGCTCTTTCTGTAACGGAAGAAAAGATAGACGCCGAGAATTAAGATCGACAAAAGGAACAGGAAGGAAAGAAAGACCTGTGGGTTAAAGAGAGAACGAGACATAGGATAATCATAATTAAGGTTCTGGTTTACAGGCAGAAAAATGAGCCGGATGTAAGTTGTGATGACCCTAAACTGAGTAAGAAGGTAATCCCACCGCGAAACATCCGTCTGCATCCTTGCTGCATTGCTGACATCCCCTATTACATCTCCCAAAGGTTTGGATATATTGACAAGGCTCAGCGGAATGATGAGCATAGTCAGCAACATAGGCAGGAGGCATAGTGTCCTTTTCTTAATTCCTGCCTTGAAGAACATGAACTCATAGAGAGCAATGACCACCGGAAGGGTGAAAGATATCTCTTTTGTCTTCATGGCAAGCAGAGCAGAAAAAAGTGACACTCCATACCANAGTAGTGATTTCCTTTTCGGCTGGTCATCCTGCAGAGAGAGCCTCGCCTTAGCATAGGAAATGATGCTGAATAAATAAAAGAGTGTTGCCAGTGATGCCAACCTCTGAACTATGTAAGTGACCGCCTGTGTTTGAACAGGATGGCAGGCAAAAAAGAGGGCGGAAAAAAGCGCTATCAATTTTGAAGAATCTTTTAGAGAAGACTCTTTCAGGATCGGGGTCTTGAAACTCAGAATAATAAGCCAGTAGACAAAAAGGGCATTGGTGAGATGAATCACAAGGTTAAATATGTGATAACCAACGACATCCAGACCATGCAACGCATAGTTCACTGCAAAGGTAAAATATCCTATGTATCTCGTGCCGTGAGTTGAAAGATTGATAAAGTGTTTGAGATTTTTGATTGCATGATCACCAGAGATCTCTCTGAGATCATCAAACTGAAAAGGCACATGGAAGGTATTGGAATAGGCGATTAGTGTGAAGATCACAATCAGCAGTATATGAATAAACGGGTTATGGAAAAGCCACTGCCTAATGCCGGTTGCCGGTAATTTTAAATTCTTCTTCATATGCCTTTTATATGCTTTTAGGGTTCCAAATTGCCAATATTAACCGCAGAGAAAAACTTCCCGATAATTTATTAAGCATAGAATTATAAAACACGTTTGAATAATATACAATGACCCGAATTGTCTCTGTCAAGGTTGAAAAGCGCGGGTATCTTCTCTTCGTCGCCCTGTTGATAAGCTCTGACAATAAACGGTTCCATAAGATGTGCTACAATTATACCATGCCGCTGAA